>Ga0160447_100623_pt1 | contig 15832 bp, 15 predicted proteins | sample HID1973K_E1MG_FD_108222 | JGI IMG/M metagenome (GOLD analysis project Ga0160447, IMG submission 108222) | Enriched mosquito-associated microbial communities from UW Madison campus, WI, USA - HID1973K_E1 MG | ecosystem: Host-associated > Arthropoda: Insects > Digestive system > Unclassified ...
CGGGTTGAAGCCCGATCCCAGCTCCAGCAGAGCCGCTACCCGGCCATTGACGTTGACCGAGCCGGATGTCGGGGACAGTGTCCCGCAGATGATCTGGAGAAGGGTTGACTTGCCGGAACCGTTTTTCCCGATAATGCCAACCGACTCGCCGCGCGCGACCTCGAAATTAATGTCGTTCAGCGCCCAGAACTCTTTCTGTGGCTGCTTGGATGGCAAAAATATCTGAAGGAGACGGTCCTGCGCTTTTTCATACATGTTGAAGCGCTTGGATAGGCCGCGGACACTTATTGCCGCATCTTTAGAGGACATCTGCGAAACCTGCGCGAGTTTTTTGGAAAAAGGCATAGCCAATGATGCAGACGGCTACGCCGATCCCGAAGCTGATTGCCATGCTGTGCCAGTCAGGCGTATGCCCGAACAGCAGGGTAGCTCTGCCGTTCTCGATGATGGCGGTCAACGGGTTGATATAGAGCCACCCCTGATATTCCTCGGGAAGTGCCGAGATGGGGTAGAACACGGGTGACAGGAACAGCAGCGCCGTTACAGCCATGCCCGTGATTTGTCCGATATCTCTGATGTAAGTCCCGAGAGCGGCGAGAAGCCAGGAAATGCCGGTCATCATCAGAACGAGAGGCAGTATGACCAACGGGAAATACAGCGCGGTCATTGGAATCGAGTGGTTGAAAAACAGCTGCGTCGCCAGCAGCACTGACAAGCTCACCCCGAAGTGGAACAACGCGTTCAATGTCGACGTAATCGTCAGTACTTCGATGGGGAATACGACTTTCTTCACGTAGTTGACGTTGCTCAGGATCAACTTGGGCGCGGTGTTGATGCATTCAGCGCAAAAGCCGTGAATGATCAACCCTGCGAAAAGGATCAGAGCGAAGTCTACTTTCGACTCTGAAGGGTCGACAGCCCCGGCAGCCCACCGAGCCTTGAACACGGAAGAGAAGACAAAGGTATAGATCGTCAGCAGCAGCAGCGGGTTGATGAATGACCATGCCACGCCCATCACAGACCCACGATACCGCGACGAAATCTCGCGCTTCGTAAGCTGCAGGATCAGTTGTCGGTTCTGTAGCCCGCTGCGCACCATGTGCCATGGGGAAAGAGGTTGAGCACCGTGCATTTCCATCAATAGGTCTCCGCCCGGCTCAATGGAAGAGCCTGCTGGTCTTTGCCGGAAAGCAGGGGCTCGCTGATGAGCGGCCATTCGATCCCTACAGCTGGATCATTCCACAGAAGGTACCTTTCATGCTCCGGTGACCAGTAGTCGGTCGTTTTGTAGGCAACGACGGCATGGCTCGATGTCACCAGAAAACCGTGAGCGAAACCTTCCGGAATCCAGATCTGGTTTTGCTCGTTGCTGCTCAGAAGCGCGCCAACCCATTGTCCGAAGGTGGGCGACGATTTGCGCAGATCGACGGCAACATCGAATATTTCCCCTTCAAGCACCCGGATGAGTTTGCCTTGCGGATGAGCGATTTGGTAATGCAGGCCGCGAAGGACCCCTTTGACCGAACGTGACTGGTTGTCCTGGACGAAGACCGGGGCGTGACCGACGAGCTCAGAAAATTTGCGTTCGTTGAAGCTTTCGAAAAAATATCCGCGGTCGTCGCTGAATACCGAGGGCTGGAACACGATAACGTCCGGTATCTGAAGGGGTGATGCTTTCATGACAGCTTTTTTCTCCATCCGGGAAAATTTGAATCCATTGAAAATGCTTGCGCCGTCGCCAGGATGGGCGTGCAGCGAAAAAAAACACCGAATGTAATCCTGTTAGCCGGGTGTTGACAGCTTTTTCCTGCGATCGGTCGACCTATTTCAAAGCTTGTTCAGCAGCGCTGCCGCGATCAGGCTCAAATTGCCGGCAAGGGTCTGTCGATAGACGCCTGTTGCTGCCAGCAACTTGAGTCTTCTGAACAGGGGGCTTCTTCGAGCCAGATCAAACTGTTCGAGCCGCCGGCGATTTTCCCGGCCAAGGTCGCCCTTGTGGTGCATCAGAATATTCAGATTCATCTCGTTCCATTCGCTGAAGCGTCCGCGCAGTGTGCTGATCAGTCTTGCCACACGACGCTTTGCCCCTGTATTGGAACCGATGAGGTTTCCTGCGTGCTGTCGATAGAGCAGTGTCGGCAGCGGGTCAAAGACGATCTTCCCGTCATAACCGCTGACGATCAGATAGGTCAGCCAGTCGTGCGCCACGATCTGGGCATCCGGGCGGGTACGAGACAGCAACTCGCGCGCGCGCTGATTGATCAGCATCGTGTTTGCACCGGCCAGGCTCTGAACCAGGGCGTTGCGAAAGCTAGGAGGCTTGCTGAACAAGGGCGACAGACCCAGGTCATTACCGGTCGCATCGACGAATTGGGTGCGCGAACAATAAAGCGAGGCGAGGTCCTGAGTCTCTCGTCCGATTGCGGCAATGCTTCTGGCGAGCTTGTCCGGCATCCAGATGTCATCCTGATCACTGAACGCGAAGTAGTCCGCTTCAATTTCGGGATGCTGGATAAGGGAAATGAAGTTTTTGGCAAAACCCTGTCGGGGGCCCTGCAGAATGACAAGTTGGGAACCAAGCCGCTGTTGGTACTCATGCAGGACATCAAGAGTGGTGTCGGTAGACCCATCGTCAGACGCGTAGACAACCCAGTTCGGGTACGTCTGGAGGATGAACGAATCGAGCTGTTCTCGCAGATATTCCGCGCCATTGAAGGTGCACAGAAGAATTGCAATCAGACTTTTTTGGTTGACTCCCCCAGGGGTGAACCCAGATGGCAATTCGGCGGTGACGGTTGGCATGGCAGGTCGTTTTAGGACTCTCGGAGTTTTGTCTGTCCGAAATCGATCTGCGGGATCTTGCTCGGTTCGTGGGGCAGATGATAAGCCAAGAGCCGGGCTGTTGTCATCGCGGCTGTACCCTGACGGCCGCCCTCTGAGCTGACGGTGGAGCGGCCTGTTGATGGGACAGGATCTGCATGGCGCCCCCTTTTGGGGCGCTTGAGAAGATGCAGTGTCAGACGCGGGTTTTGTTACCGGATGAGTGGCTAGTAAGCCTGCGGCGCACAAGGACGGTCTACGGGGTCAGTTCTCTTGTAAACGGTTCCGCCGAACGTGCCGTATGACTTGGCTGGCGCGATGGGAATCGTCGCTACTGCCGTGTAGAGCGCTGAGCTTTCAATAACCCTGGACACCATTTCCGAGCCTGGCAGTTCGGTCCTTGTGGTCGTCATGAGCACATCAGGAGGACAGGACTCCAGAGCCTTTTTAAAAGCTTGCTCATCAAGCCCGGTTTTGATCGCCACGGCATTCAGATGGCTCGATTCATAGGCTGGCGGTAACAACCCCGTCAGCGGGAATAGAGGGAACATGAAGCCGCTGACACTCAACGTACCGTGCGCGGGAGCCGCTTTGACGATGGCCTCGGCAGCCAGAAGATAGTTGGACTGCTCCACGACCTCTGGTCGCCAGGTGTTGCTGCCGATGCTTTTCAGATTGTCAGCGTTGAAGGCCCAAGCGCTCGATAGCGCTTTTGTCTGAGGCAGTAGCCACGGAGTACACCCTGCGAAAATCGTCACTGCGACAGCGGCCTTCACTGCCGTGGGTCGGTTGCTGAGCACTTGCCCCCAAGCCAGTGCGCAAAGCATGGCGAGTCCCGGCAGGCAGACTGCAAAGTGATAAGGGAAGCCTATTTTTGACAGCGGCTCCAGCAAGGGCACTACCGCGATGCTTGCCCAGAACAGGAAGGTTTTTAATGCGCTCGTTTTTTTGCGGTAGATCCCGTGCAGAGCTATTGCGAACACTGCGATGAGAGAAAGGCCCAATACAACTGATGCTTCTCTGGCGGACAGACTCCCGTTTGCAATGAAAAGCGGGGTGATCTGATCTTTCATGGATGCATAAAAGTCACCGGCATTGATATACGCGTCGATGAACGCGTGTACGCCGCCGCGACCGAGAAAGGCAGCGCCGATGATAATCAACCCCGCCAGTGCAGCACCTGCCGAAAAGGCGATGAAAGCTTTCCAGCCACGAGCGATCAGAACCGCCGGGGCGGCGATGACCAGAAAGGGTATGAAGGTCTCCCGCAGCAGAATGGCGACCGAACATAGCGCACCTATCGCCAGCCATGAGGCCATTGAAGTGTTTTCACGACGGGCCCACAGCGCGGCTATCAGTAATGGGATATACGCTGCAAATATGCTGTTCTTGAAGCCCGATTGAACGAACATCGGCTGATTCATTGTAAAAAGAAATACGAAGGATATCAGTGCGGCGCCTGCGGCACTTCGCGATTCCCGTTCGACGAGCCGGTAAAACAACGCCCCCGCAATCAGCGTAACGACCAGATCAGCCAGACGCAGCGACATCACATGATTGAAAGGCAGGTCGAAAACCCAAGACACCATCATTGGGTAAAGCATCAATGTGCCGGTGTCTGGGAGCCCGTGTCCGGAGGACAGGCTCGAGAACATGATCTGGGAAAAGTACGCATAGACGCCTTCATCGGTTGAAGGCAAAGCGCCCAGCACGGCAAGTCGAGGAAGCCCGATGGCAGCGAGTAGAACCAACCAGCAAAGTGCTCGCTGACCCGGTGCATTCCAACGGTTCAGCATGAAAGCATCTCCACCACTCTCGATTGCTGCTCTTCAGTTATTCCGACCCACAGGGGCAGGCGAATCAAACGTTCGGATTGGGCGTTCGTGACATTGAGATCCCCATGGGTTCGACCATATCGTTGCCCGGCAGGCGAAGAGTGAAGGGGAACGTAGTGAAAGACCGAATTGATTTCCTGTGCCTTGAACTTGTCGAGCACGGATTCTCTCTCGATGCCCGGAGCCAGGAGGATGTAGTACATATGAGCGTTGTGTTGGCAGTCTTCAGGGATTATCGGACGGCGCAGAATCCCGCGAGTTGCCAGCGGTTCCAGGAGTTCATGGTATCGATCCCAGCTCGCCAGTCGCGTCTGAGTGATTCGATCCGCCTCTTCCAGTTGCGCCCAGAGAAACGCAGCAATCAGTTCGCCCGGCAAGAATGATGAACCCACTTCCTGCCAGGTGTACTTATCGACCTGGCCTCTGAAGAAGCGGCTGCGGTCGGTGCCCTTTTCGCGAATGATTTCGGCCCGCAAGGCAAGGTCCGGGTCATTGACCAGCAACGCCCCGCCTTCTCCGGAAATCACGTTTTTGGTTTCGTGAAAGCTATAGGCGCCCAGATCGCCGATACTGCCTAATGCACGGCCCTTATAGCTTGCCATGACGCCTTGCGCAGCATCCTCTACTACTTTCAGTCCATGCCGACGCGCGATTGCCATGATCGTGTCCATCTCGCACGCAACCCCTGCATAGTGCACAGGGACGATTGCTCGTGTGCGCGGAGTGATTGCAGCTTCGATCAGGGTTTCGTCGAGGTTCAGAGTGTCTTCGCGAATATCCACGAACACGGGAACCCCGCCCCGAAGCACAAAAGCATTCGCCGTGGATACGAAGGTGTACGAAGGCATGATGATTTCGTCACCAGGCTCGATATCCAGTAGCAGCGCAGTCATCTCCAGCGCGGCGGTGCAAGAGTGGGTCAGCAGCGATTTATTGCACCCGGTTCGTGCCTCCAGCCAGTTATGGCAATGTTTGGTGAAGGGGCCATCGCCTGCCAGGCTGCCGTTGAAGTGAGCTTCGGCAATGTAATAAAGCTCTTTTCCGGTCATGTGGGGCCAGTTAAACGGGATGCGGTCATGTGTATTTTTCATACGTTCTCCGAAGTTCTTGGCTGCGGCTCTTTCGCGGGACTGGGGTGCATCAGCCGGATCGGCAGCCGAGCAAGGACATAGGCAGATTTGTGAGCGAGGCCTGACAGAATTTCCATGAGGCTCAGGCGACCTTCTTCGCAATAACCAGGCGTGAGCCGCCTACCGGATAGGCCAGGCCGCGCTTGATCCCTTCGAACTCAAGCTTCATCAGAAAGTAAAATGCTTTGTTCAGGAAAGGGCTGATTCGTAGTTCGGCGACGGGGTCGAACGCTTCTTTGTTTTGCCCGCGTACCAGTCTTGAAGCCATCATTGCGGGCAGGATCGTGGAGACGAACGAGGTGCTTTTCAGTATCTCGAATCCTGCAGCTTTGATCTTCCCGTTGATTTCGCTTTTGGTGTACCGCCTGACGTGGCACGCATAATCATCGGACACGCTCCACAGCCAAGGGTGTTGCGGGACGGTCAGCAGCAAGACGCCGCCCGGTTTCAGCGTGTTGTACAACTGACCGAGTACCCGTTCGTCTTCCTTGATATGCTCCAGCACGTCGAAGGCGCCCACCGCGTCATACTCTTCCCGAAATGGCACCTGGCGCGCGTCCATCTGCATGAACTCCGCTTTGGGTGCTCTCTTGGCTGCGTGAGAAAGGCCCGCGACAAAGATTTCACTGCCGCTGAGTGCTATTTGTGGATACGCATCGGCGATCCCGGACAGTACGAAGCCCGTTCCGCAACCCACTTCCAGAAAATTACGCGCGGCCGAGGCATAGGTGTGGAGCGCCCACAGAATGAGTTGGTTACGAGCTCGGAACCAGAAGTTGGCCTTTTCAAGTCCGGCAAGCTCATCGAAATATTCGGATTTGAAGCCGCCTCCATCATTTGCCATCTGTGGTGCGTGTGCTGTGACGCCGTCCAGCTGAGCGGGCTCATAGGCACACGCAGGGCAGGCCCATCGGGATGAGGTGAACGCCTGATTGCAACGGTTGCACACTTTCATGGCTAATTGGCTCCATCCTTGACGGGCTTCGTTTTGAACACGAAAGCTCGCGTCAGCAAAAACAGAAACACAGCTACCACGACGATGGCGATCGCCTGAACAAGCTGATGAGCGAAGCCCAGCCGGTCGACGAATATGACCAGCAGCGTCAGATTCAAGAGATAACCTGCGACCTGCACGGCTGCAAACCTTATCCCCGCGGCGCCGATATGGCCGTCATGGCGAAAGGTAAAGCGTCGATTGGCGAAAAAACTGACCATTGCCCCGGACGAGTACAACACCGTCATCGTCAATTTGGGCATGCCCCATGCGTAGGTCAGAGCGAGGTACAGGAGATACCCCAGGCAATTGGTCAGCAGGCCCACCAACACATACTTGAGGAATTGCCAGAGCGCAGATTGAGGCGGTTTGAAATTGAGCTCAGCGGACATCGAGCACCGCTAGGCCGAAGCCTGTTTTCCCATACCCATTGCCGTTGTAAAGCATGTAGCGCTCTCCCGAGTGATCGAAGACGAACGGGTATTCGATCATTTCGTCGTCCCAATCGTGATCGGATACCTGGATCCCGGCGCTCTTCAGGTCCAGCATCCAGAGGGATCCATCCTGACTTCTGGCATATCCGATGCGGTACTTTTCCCCCGAGCCGCTGCGATAGGAAAACCACATTTCAAGACCGCCCTGATCGTCGCTCACGACGGTCGGTCGCGAAAACGCTTGAGCCAGGCCCAGCTCGTATGGGACGGACAGGCCGTTTCGATGCCATTGATGGCCATCGTCGGAAGAGGCATGCTGAATGACGTGCGCCATCTCGCCGTTTCCGGCATCCCAAGTGAGCGTCGATCCGTACCACATGTCGAAGCCCCCCGTGGGGCTGGGCTGAACCCACGGATAGGACAAGCTGATCGGATCGGTAGCGTCGCTCCCCAGAAACGGGGTTGAGCTATCCAGTTCCAGCGTGAGTTCAGGCGTGACGATCAGTCGGCCGACGTCCCCACGCCAATGCCCGGTTTCGGAGTTCTGCCATCCCATGAACAGCATGTAACGGGTGCCATTGACCTCGTAGCAGTTCCCGATGCTGACGCCATGGGAATAAAAGCTGTTGGCCGGGCCGTGCTCGAAGAACGGCTGTTGATGCTCCTTGATGACTTCGCGCCGAACGATGTCGATATCCACAGCGCCCACGGATGATCGATTCCGCTCATCTCGACCGCTGAAGAACACCCGATATACATCGCCTTCCATATGGACTGGCAAGGGGTTCGCCGCGTGTGACATCAATTTCGGGTGTCGTTCATCCGGCCGAGGACAGTACAGTTGCCCCAGCTTTTTCCACTGCCGGGTCATATCCTTCTCAGCCTCGTACTCGAAACTTTCGAGCGCTCGGTCGCTGAGCCGATGTAAACGCCTTCGGGTTCTGCGTCGGCGAGCAGGAGCGTTCCTGCGCCTACAACGCAACGCTCCCCCACCTTGATGTGGTCGCGGAGCGTAGCGTTGACGCCGATGAAGCATTGCGCGCCGATTTCTACACCGCCGGAGATGACCACATGCGAAGCAATGAACGCATGGTCATGAATGGTCGAGTGATGCCCGATGTGGTTGCCGCTCCATAGCGTGACGTTGTTGCCCACCGACACGAACGGCTGGAGTGTGTTGTCCTCCAGGATGAAGCAGTTGTCACCGATGCGGCCATCGTTGAGCACTGTGGCATGCGAACTGATGTAGCTGGCCAGCGTATAACCTTTCTCTCTCGCCCAGAGGTATCTTTCCTTTCGTACGCTGTTGAGTTTCGAATAGCTGAGTGCAATGAATAGATCGTATTTCTCGGGCGGGTATGTTTCGGCGATGCCTTCAAAGGCGACGACGGGCAGATTGCAGAATTCGGCGTCCTTCAGATGGCTCGCGTCGACTGTGAAAGCGATGACTTCGTAGTCGGAGTCGGTGCTGAAGTAGTAATGCGCAAGCTGTCCAATATCTCCGGAGCCAAAAATAATGAGAGGCTTCTTCATGGCGTCTTCCTGACCAGAATCGTGAATTCGTACAACCCGTAATCGTGAAGCAGTGCCACGTGTCGAGAATAGCGGCGCTTGCAGACATCGAAAAGCACGCACGGATCGGCGTAGTAAAGATACTCGCGTTTCTTGTCCTCGTCGGAATAGGACGTCAGGCAATTGAACGAAAAGCCGAGTCTGCTGGTGCGATCCAGCACGTCCAGGGTGCTTTGCAGGTAGTCATGCCACTCGGCATCTGATCGTTCCTGGCGAACGTTGAAAATACCGCTGGCGACGCTGAAGTCCGCGATTTGATCGGGCTCTGCTGCCGTGATGAACCGGGCCGAAGGGCTTGCGGAGTATCGCTCGGTGGCCGCGCGTATCATTGCTGGCGCGATGTCCACTCCAAGGTATGTACTGGCCGGATGTTTTTGCTGCAGGTAGTCCACCAGCGCTCCGTAGCCACAGCCCAGGTCATTGAGCGAGAAAGCGGATTCGTTCGGATCGATGATCTTGCACAGTTGATCGAACCTGACGGTCTGGCTTTCCTCACCATTCCAGTCGACACCGCGAGGCGTATTGCCATGCGCTGCGAGCTTTTCTGCGTAATACACCGCAACTTCGTCAAGCAGCTCAGTCTTGTTGTTTTGCATAAATCTGCCTCACGATCGTATAAGGGCGCTGCTTTGTTTCGGAGAATATCTTCGAGAGATAAATGCCCACGATACCGATGAAGGAAATGATCATTCCGCCCAGTAGCCAGATCGACGCCATCACGGAAGTCCATCCGCTGAGCGGTGTTTCCAGGAAAAGCCGTTGAATGATGAGGTAGGCGATATAGATTAGAGAGAAGAGTGAGATGGACACCCCAATGTAGAAAATACTGACCAGCGGTGCATTGCTGAATGACGTTACCGAATTGACTAATAAGGACATTTTTCGGCGCAATGTGTAAGTGGTTTCACTGGTGTTGTGCTTTTTGATCGATTGGGGCCGTTGATCGAATCCAGTGATATGCCATAAGCCCGCCATGAAGATTTCCCGCTCCTGATGGCTGAGCAGCGCTTCGACGTAGCGACGGGTCATCAAGCGCGTAGTAACGACGTTCTCAGGGAGGGCAAATCCGGTAAATGCCTTGAAAGACCGGTAGAACCACCGACCGCTCCAGCGCTCGAACCAGTTTCCTTTGCGGCGCTCCTGCACGCCATACACAACATCGCATCGAGCCTGCTTCATCTGTTCGTCGAAGCTGAGCAGCCATTCAGGCTCTTCTTCCAGGTCACTGTCAATCAGGAAGACACGTTCTCCCTTGGCGTGCGCCAAACCCGTCATCATCGCTTTGTGATGGCCGAAGTTACGCGAAAGATCGACTACTGTGACGTGATGATCCTGCTCGGTCAGTCTGATTGCCAGATCCAGACTGTTGTCGGGAGAGCCATCGTTGACCAGGATGATTTCAAAGCTTTCCCCCGCCAGCGTTCTAGCCGCAGCACTCGCTCGAGCGTAAAACTCGTTGATGTAGGGCGCCGATTGGTAAAGCGTTGCGACGATAGAAAGTTTCACGCCACGTACCTCATGTAGAGGGGTGAACGTTTGCCGCAATTGAACAGAAGGTCGAGGATGGTAACGCCGTGGGTGAACTCACCCCACAGTTGCGGATACTCCGGATAACCTTTGTAGTCGAACCAGCTGAGCTCAAGCCCCATCTGCGTGAAAACCGTTTCATCGATATAGTCTTTGGCTGCCGGGCCCGAGATGTATTCGGCCCCGCCAGCCTGCATGCACAGATCGGCCAAGCGCTCTGTCTTGCCATCGAGTAGCGTGTAATCCCACGAACTGGTTATGGTCGTCTGAATGCCGAGATAGGCGCATATGGCTTCGATCAATCGGCGGTTTAGCTGCGAAATATGGGTGAAGTTCTCTTGAAGGTAGATCGGCTCCAGCCATGAAGCGATTTCCGTGAAATGGGGAGCACGGCGGTAATTCTGGACGAGTGTTTTCCAGTGCGCCGCTTGCCACTCGATCCCGTCGATTTCAGTTTCGCGGATCTTCTGGTGGTATTTGCCCTTTACCAGGACAGGCACGGTCAGCCACTGGACTCCTTGAGGCGTCTTGATCTGGTTACGGTTGCGCCAGTCGCGACGGGTGTACTGCATGTCGTCGTAGAGGATGAACTCATCCACTGCGGCGATCATGTCGAAGTAACCTTTCCAGGGAATGTAGTTCGATTGAAGAATGGCGACCTTTTTCATCGCATATCGCCTTGTCGCTCGCAGATTTCGTTTGCCGATTGCGCCGACATGTTGCCGGGAGCATGTGTGCGAACGGGAGTTTGAGCAAATGAAGGATGCAGGGTTGCCGGGTGCCGTTGTCTACGCTGCAGATGCAGGTCAGAGGTAGCCGCAAAAAGCTGATTTTGAAGCCCTGATTTGTTCAATCTCTTCATTCTCGAATGCTTCTGTTCGGGGGCGACCTGCATAAATCCCCTTATGGGCAACCTGCGTTCTGAACGAGTACAGAAGGCTGATTATTCGCTGCGTAACCGGATTGGTCAGGCGATGGGTAAAAAAACGGGATTTTAACCTGTCCGGGGGGGCAAACGTCACCTGTTCAGTCATATCCAGGGGATGTTTGTGTTCGGCCGAACAAGCATATCTGTCTAGCCTGCCGAAGGCTCATGATCTCACCACGCCATTGTCTTTTCCCCCGCAACCCCTCACCATCGCTTTCCGGTTATCCGTTTGCCTCATGGACTAGACGAATTGGCAGTACGTTCAGCTCATAAGCGCCCTAGTTTTTGGCTGCTTCTGGCGCTTGCACTGACGTGCACGGCGTGTGCGAGCTATCTGAATGCCGATTGGGACTTCTCCCTGATCAGCCGTCGGGCCGAGGCCTTATATGGGCCGCTTGGGGCAGGGAAGCAGCGGATCGATGCCTGGCAGAACCTGTTGGCGACCGAGAAGCAGGTCAGCGAGATGGACAAGCTGACGGTGGTGAACCAGTTCTTCAATAAACAGATGCGTTATGAAGAGGACATCGACCTGTGGCACGAGGTCGATTACTGGGCCACGCCCATCGAGTCGCTGATCAAGGGCGCCGGTGACTGTGAAGATTACGCCATCGCCAAGTATTTCAGTCTGCGTCGGCTGGGCGTGCCCAGCGAGAAGCTGCTGATCACCTACGTCAAGGCCTTGCGCCTGAATCGCGCGCACATGGTGTTGACCTATTATTCGAGCCCGAACGCCATGCCGCTGGTGCTCGACAGTCTGATCAACGAAATCAAACCCGCCAGCGAACGGCAGGATCTGTTGCCGGTGTATTCCTTCAACGCCGAAGGACTGTGGTTGCCCGGTGCGCAGGGCAACAAGAAAGTGGGCGATACCAAGCGGCTGTCCCGTTGGCAGGACTTGCTGAAGAAAATGACCGCCGAAGGCTTCCCGGCCGAGCCTGAGAATTAGGAGTACTGATGTCTCTGTTCAAGCAACTGTTGATCGCAATCTGTCTGTTTATGGTCGTCGCGTTCGCGGGCAGTTTTGTCGTCAGCCTGGAGAGTTCGCGGGCGCAGTACGTCAATCAGCTGCGTTCCCACGCGCAGGATGCGGCAACTTCGTTGGCCCTGTCGCTGACAGCCAATATCGACGATCCGGCGATGGTCGAGTTGATGGTGACGTCGATTTTCGACAGCGGTTATTACGCGAGCATCCGCGTGGTGGATCTGGCGACGGACGCGGTGATCGTCGAACGCAGCGCAACGCCGGACAATCAGGGCGTGCCCCAGTGGTTCATCAATGCTATCGGGCTTGATCCAGCCGGCGGCGAGGCGATTGTCAGCCGGGGCTGGCAGCAGACGGCGCGGGTCGAGGTGGTCAGCCATCCGATGTTTGCGCTGGCCAAGTTGTGGCAAAGCGCGCTGGGCAGCCTTGGCTGGCTTCTGGCGTGTGGCCTGGTGAGTGCAGTGCTTGGCGCGTTGCTCCTGCGCCGTCAGTTGAAGCCTCTGGATTACATGGTTGCGCAGTCTCAGGCGATTGGTCGTCGCGAGTTTCTGACGTTGCCTGAGTTGCCGCGCACGCCTGAGTTGCGTCGCGTCGTCCAGGCAATGAACCAGATGGTCGAGAAGCTCAAGGCCCTGTTTCAGGAAAGCACCGAGCGCAGCGAGCGCCTGCGCGTCGAGTCCTATCAGGACAGCCTGACGGGGCTGTCCAATCGCCGATATTTCGACATGCAGCTCAAGACCCATGTCAGCAACCAGGAAGAAGAACGCCCCGGTTATCTGCTGCTGTTGCGCGTTCAGGACCTGGCCGGCCTGAACCTGCGTCTGGGCGGCAAGCGGACTGACGCGTTGTTGATTGCCGTTGCTCAGTTGTTGCTCAAACATTGCGAGAAATACCCGGAAACCCGCAACCTCATCAGCCGCTCTCGCGGTGGCGAATTCGCCGTGCTGGCACCGGGGATGGAACGTGACGAGGCGCTGGAACTGGCCCGCGATCTGGAACTGGCCTTGCAGGCGCTCGGTGCCACGGGCGCATCCGATGTTGCTCCTGTCGCTCATATGGGGCTTGCGCCGTACACACCGGGCGACGCACCGCTGACGTTGCTTTCCCTCGCTGATCAGGCGTTGTCTCAAGCGGAAACTCAAGGTGAACAAACCTGGAGTTGTGTCGAGCACGGCGTGGTGAAGGGCACCGGGGATGATCAGCATTCCTGGCACCGTTTGCTGGATCAGGCTCTGACTCAGGGCGGTTTCGAGTTGTTCTTCCAGCCCGTGGTCGAGACCGGTAATACCGGCCGGGTCATGCACTACAAAGTGTTGTCGCGTCTGGTGAACGAGCAGGGGCAGACGGTTCCTGCAGGGCGTTTCCTGCCCTGGATCGAGCGCTTTGGCTGGTCGAGCCGACTGGATCTGTGGATGCTCAAGCAGGTGCTGGCGCATCTGGAGACTCACGACCAGGCGCTGGCGCTGAACCTCTCAGCGGCCACGTTGCATGACACCGCCGCGTTGAATCAGGTATTCGATGCGTTGCGTCAGCATCCAAAACTGAGCGGGCGCCTGACGTTCGAGATCGGTGAAGAGCAATTGCCTGAACAGGAAGTGCTGGAAAAGCTGACCCGTCGTTTGCAAGAGGCCGGTTTCACCTTGGCGTTGCAGCGTTTTGGTGGGCGTTTCAGCATGATCGGCAACCTGGCGCACCTGGGCCTGGCGTATCTGAAGATCGACGGCAGTTACATCCGCGCCATCGACGAGGAAAGCCACAAGCGTTTGTTCATCGAGGCGGTGCAACGCGCGGCGCACAGTATTGACCTGCCGCTGATCGCAGAGCGTGTCGAGACAGAGGGCGAGCGTCAGGTGATTGCGCAGATGGGAATAGAAGGGGTGCAGGGTCAGTTGATTGGTGATCCGGCACCCTGGAAGTGAGCCGGTCGCCTGGATTTTGATTCTGGCCGGAGGCCGTGGGAGCTTGGCTTGCCAGCGATCTGCCGGGAACCGGCAGCAAATCCTGCGGGTCCGTTGTGCCTGACCCAGCGAGTTGTCGGAGGTGCTGCCGCTGCGCAGCAGATCGCTGGCAAGCCAAGCTCCTACGCCCTTCGGGCAGAAGCGGGATTGCGTACCTACTAAATCAACCGCGTTTCATCGTCATTGATCAGATCGCTCAGGCCGCCCAGTGTTTCCCGGGCCTGATTGCGGTCCATCAACTTCGCCTGCGCGGCAGCAGGTAGATCGGTGACATTGAGGATGCCCTTGCTGGTCAGCACCTGAATCAAGTCGTCGAGTACACGGATCATTTCCATGTCGCTCAACTTGAGCTGGTTCAGGCTCTTTTCCACCATCTCATCGGCGTACCAGGCCTGGATCTCATGATCGTCGGCTGGCAGTTGCCCGGTCGCTTCGGCGAACTCCGCCGCCTCTACCCGAACAAGCACTCCATCTGCATCGCGCTGAACGTAAAACATGGCTCATTCCTCAATGAATGCAAAGGCTGGCAGCCGTCGGTGACGGCTGCCAGCACATTACATCAGCTGTTGCGACTCAGCTATCAGTGATGATCGACCTTGATGGTCGCCGGATCAGCCCCGTGAACCAGCGAGCTGATCATGGAGTTGTTCCATTGCACGCCTTCCACCTTGATATGCACATCCGCGGTGTTGGCGACGGCCGTTGGGTTGGCCTCGACCGTGGTCGTGAACTTCCCGGCGCTGCTGACTTCAATGGTGGTGTCCTTGCCATCGTTGGTGATCTGCAGGTACTTGGTCAGATCATTCACGTTGTTACCATTCTCGCCTTGCAGCAGGTCGCTCAGATCCAGGACGTTGCCGGTGCCTTTGGTGAAATCCTTGACCACATCGCTGCCGGTGTCACCTTGTTGCCAGACGAAGGTGTTCTTGCCGGTGCCACCGAACAGGATGTCGTCACCCTTGCCGCCGACCAGGATGTCATCGCCACCCTGACCGAAGAGGATGTCGTTGCCGTTGCCGCCCAAGAGCTTGTCATTGCCACCGGTCGAGCCCGCGGTAGACGAGTCATTGACCAGGGTTTCGACCGCGCTGAGGTTGTCGGTGATGAAGTGGTGAAGTGCTTTGTCGTCCGCAATGGTCACACCTTTGCTTTCGGCAAATGCCTTGATCGCCGCCGTGCCATCCGCCGATCCGAAGTTGATCACGTCGCCGAACAGGATGTCGTTGCCATCACCGCCGTTGAGTGTGTCATCACCCGGAGCGATCGGGGTACGAGTCGCCAGTACCGCAGCGGCCAACTGATCGGCGTTCAGGCCGGTCGTTGCGTGGCCGTCGCTGTCGAACTGATTCAGCACGGTGCCATCGACGCTGATCGCCTTGCCGGAAGTGCTGGTGTTGATGCCGATCGCTTCAATCGTCGGAGACAGCGCCTTAAGCAAGTCGTAACCGGTTTTCGCTTCGGAAATGGCCAGCTTGCTGCCGTCGGAGGTCGAGGCGAGGATGCTGTATTCCTGACCACCGTGACCGTCGTCATGGGCTACTAGCTTGCCAATGGTGTCGCCATTGTTATTGCTGCCCTGCTTGTAGGCGAAGACATTCCCCTTATCGTCAATGACAACCTTACCGTTAACCTCATAAGGCGTGCCCATTTTC
>Ga0160447_100624_pt1 | contig 15818 bp, 15 predicted proteins | sample HID1973K_E1MG_FD_108222 | JGI IMG/M metagenome (GOLD analysis project Ga0160447, IMG submission 108222) | Enriched mosquito-associated microbial communities from UW Madison campus, WI, USA - HID1973K_E1 MG | ecosystem: Host-associated > Arthropoda: Insects > Digestive system > Unclassified ...
AAGGTCGTCAAATGAGTGATGCATGCATCACGGCAGCGGGTGGCGGTGAGCTGAAGTTGTTCGGTGTGCTGGATTACCGGACAGGCCCCGCGTTGCGCGAGCAGGGCGCAGGTCTGATCAAGGCCAGTGATGCATCGACTCTGGTGCTCGACTGCTCGGCGGTCGAGAAATCCAGCAGCGTGGGCCTTGCCCTGCTGCTGGGTTTCATGCGCGACGCCCAGGCCGCAGGCAAGTCGATAAGTATTCGTGCGCTGCCTGAAGACATGAAAGAAATCGCACAGGTATCGGGTCTGACCGAACTGTTCGAACAACATTGATTGCCGTATCCGATCAAGCCCCTCGTCCGGGTCCTATAAAGTAGGGTTCGCAACGAGAGGGCTTTTTTGTATGATGGCCGACCCGCGCGCACAGGGCGCCGATTGAGGTTAAGCATGCAGGCCGTAGAAGTTAAAAGCTTCCTTGAAGGTAAGCTGCCAGAAGTCCAGGTCGAAGTTGAGGGCGAAGGCTGCAATTTCCAGCTGAACGTGATCAGCGACGAACTGGCTACACTAAGTCCGGTCAAGCGCCAGCAGCAGATCTATACGCATTTGAACCCATGGATCGCCGATGGCAGCATCCATGCGGTCACCATGAAATTTTTCAGCCGCGCTGCATGGGCCGAGCGCACCTGAGCCAAATTGGCGTCGAGATTCTAATGGACAAATTGATTATTACTGGCGGTATTCGTCTTGATGGCGAAATCCGCATCTCCGGGGCAAAGAACTCTGCCCTGCCGATTCTCGCAGCCACGTTGCTGGCTGATGGTCCTGTGACTGTCGCCAACCTGCCGCACCTGCACGACATCACCACCATGATCGAGCTATTCGGTCGCATGGGTATCGAGCCGATCATCGACGAGAAACTCAGCGTCGAAATCGATCCTCGCACCATCAAGACACTGGTTGCGCCGTACGAACTGGTGAAAACCATGCGTGCGTCGATCCTGGTACTGGGCCCGATGGTCGCGCGCTTCGGTGAAGCCGAAGTCGCACTGCCTGGCGGCTGCGCCATTGGCTCGCGCCCGGTCGATCTGCACATTCGCGGTCTTGAGGCCATGGGCGCGATCATCGATGTCGAAGGCGGCTACATCAAGGCCAAGGCTCCAGAAGGCGGCCTGCGTGGTGCGCACTTCTTCTTCGATACCGTCAGCGTCACCGGCACCGAAAACATCATGATGGCGGCTGCGCTGGCCAACGGTCGCAGCGTTCTGCAAAACGCCGCACGTGAGCCGGAAGTCGTCGATCTGGCGAACTTCCTCAACGCCATGGGTGCGAAAGTGTCCGGTGCAGGTACCGACACCATCACCATCGACGGTGTGAAGCGTCTGGGCTCGGCCACTTATCGCGTCATGCCTGACCGCATCGAAACCGGTACCTACCTGGTCGCCGCTGCTGCGACCGGTGGCCGCGTGAAGGTCAAGGACACCGATCCGACCATCCTGGAAGCTGTTCTCGAGAAACTGCGTGAAGCGGGTGCCGAGATCACCACTGGTGACGACTGGATCGAGCTGAACATGCACGGCAAGCGTCCGAAAGCGGTCAACGTGCGAACTGCACCGTATCCGGCTTTCCCCACCGACATGCAGGCGCAGTTCATCTCTCTGAACGCCATTGCCGAAGGCACAGGCGCCGTGATCGAGACCATCTTCGAAAACCGTTTCATGCACGTGTACGAAATGCACCGCATGGGCGCGCAGATTCAGGTCGAGGGCAACACGGCCATCGTGACGGGCTGCGCGAAGCTCAAGGGCGCGCCAGTGATGGCAACCGACCTGCGCGCTTCGGCCAGTCTGGTGATTTCGGCGCTGATCGCCGAAGGTGACACGTTGATCGACCGCATCTACCACATCGACCGTGGTTACGAGTGCATCGAAGAGAAGCTGCAGATGCTGGGCGCGAAAATCCGTCGCGTTCCGGGCTAGTAGTCCTCAGTGTCCCATTGTCCGCAACGCTGCGGGCGATGGGGCCGCTGATTGAAGGTTTTGCCTTTTGAATCGTTTCGCTCTGGGTCGGCAGTATCGACTCAGAGGTTGTCGGGCGCCGATTGCGACCCGACACGCGCTTGCTGATAAGGACTGACGTTTCCCATGTTGACCATCGCACTGTCCAAGGGCCGAATCCTTGACGACACCCTGCCGCTTCTCGCTGCTGCGGGCATCGTGCCGACCGAGAATCCGGACAAGAGCCGCAAGTTGATCATTCCGACGACGCAGGACGATGTTCGCCTGCTGATCGTACGTGCGACCGACGTTCCCACGTATGTCGAACATGGTGCGGCCGACCTGGGTGTGGCGGGCAAGGATGTACTGATGGAATACGGCGGCCAGGGCTTGTATGAGCCGCTGGATCTGCAGATCGCCAAGTGCAAGCTGATGACGGCAGGCGCTGTCGGTGCTGCCGAGCCCAAGGGACGTCTGCGCGTGGCGACCAAGTTCGTCAACGTCGCGAAGCGTTATTACGCCGAGCAAGGCCGTCAGGTCGATATCATCAAACTGTACGGCTCCATGGAGCTCGCGCCACTGGTTGGGCTGGCGGACAAGATCATCGATGTGGTCGACACCGGCAACACGCTGCGTGCCAACGGTCTTGAGCCTCAGGACATGATCGCCCACATCAGTTCGCGCCTGGTGGTGAACAAGGCGTCGATGAAGATGCAGCACGCCCGCATCCAGTCGCTGATCGACACTCTGCGCACAGCCGTCGAGTCGCGACACCGCGGTTGATCGTTTCGCGCGACTTCGAACGAAGTTGCGCTCAGCTATCCGCGTCATAGCCAAATTTCTCAGGTGCCTGCGCGGATGGCTTGGTAGCTTAGGCTACCTGCATTCCAAGGCATCTGAGAAAAACGCCAATTATTGAGGCTCATGCTATGACGACTTCCAACACCATTCGCCGACTCAACGCTGCTGATCCGGATTTCGCACGACATCTGGATCATCTGCTGAGCTGGGAAAGTGTGTCTGACGACTCGGTCAATCAGCGTGTGCTGGACATCATCAAGAACGTGCGCGAACGCGGCGACGCAGCGCTGGTGGAATACACCCAGCGTTTCGACGGGCTTGAAGTCGCGTCGATGGCCAAGTTGATCCTGCCGCGCGAGCGACTGGAACTCGCACTGACCCGTATTACCCCGGCTCAGCGCCAGGCGCTGGAAAAAGCCGCCGACCGCGTGCGCAACTACCACGAAAGACAAAAACAGGACTCCTGGAGCTACACCGAAGCTGACGGCACCGTGCTGGGGCAGAAGGTCACGCCTCTGGATCGCGCAGGCCTGTATGTGCCAGGCGGCAAGGCTTCTTACCCGTCTTCGGTTCTGATGAACGCCATCCCGGCCAAGGTCGCGGGTGTGGGCGAAGTGGTCATGGTCGTGCCGACTCCTCGCGGTGAGATCAACGAACTGGTGCTGGCGGCAGCCTGCATTGCCGGTGTTGATCGCGTATTCACCATTGGTGGCGCCCAGGCTGTGGCTGCGCTGGCCTACGGAACCGAAAGCGTCCCTCAGGTGGACAAGGTCGTAGGGCCGGGCAACATCTATGTCGCCACGGCCAAGCGCCACGTGTTCGGCCAGGTCGGTATCGACATGATTGCCGGCCCTTCGGAAATTCTTGTCGTGTGCGACGGCCAGACCGATCCCGACTGGATTGCCATGGACCTGTTCTCCCAGGCTGAACACGACGAAGACGCTCAGGCGATTCTGGTCAGCCCCGATGCCGCGTTTCTCGACAAGGTTGCCGAGAGCATCGCCAGGTTGATGCCGACCATGGAACGGGCTGAAATCATTAACACCTCGATCAATGGTCGTGGCGCGCTGATCAAGGTCGCCGACATGACTCAGGCCATCGAAGTCGCTAACCGCATTGCTCCTGAGCACCTGGAGTTGTCGGTCGCGGACCCCGAAGCGTGGCTGCCGCAGATTCGCCACGCGGGTGCCATTTTCATGGGCCGTCACACTTCCGAAGCACTGGGTGATTATTGCGCCGGTCCGAACCACGTGCTGCCGACCTCCGGCACCGCGCGGTTCTCTTCGCCACTGGGCGTCTACGATTTCCAGAAACGTTCTTCGATCATTTTCTGCTCGGAGCAGGGCGCGTCAGAACTGGGCAAGACGGCTTCGGTACTGGCACGCGGCGAGTCGCTGACCGCCCACGCCCGCAGTGCGGAATACCGCATTGTCGACAACCAACAGGAAGGCAAGTGAGCATGAGCAAGTTCTGGAGTCCGTTTGTCCGTGATCTCGTGCCTTACGTGCCGGGCGAACAACCGAAGCTCACCAAGCTGGTGAAGCTCAATACCAACGAAAACCCCTACGGCCCGTCGCCCAAAGCCATCGAAGCGATGCGCTCCGAGGTCAATGACAATCTGCGTCTGTACCCCGATCCGAACAGCGACCTGCTCAAGCAGGCCGTTGCCCGTTACTACGGCCTCGAATCGAACCGCGTGTTCCTTGGTAACGGCTCGGACGAGGTGCTGGCGCACGCTTACAACGCCTTCTTCAAACATGACGAGCCGCTGCTGTTTCCAGACATCAGCTACAGCTTCTATCCCGTGTATTGTGGCCTTTATGGCGTCGACTACGTGGCCGTGCCGCTGGACGAACAGTTCCAGATTCGTGTCGAAGACTACAAGCGCCCCAACGGCGGGATCATCTTCCCCAATCCCAATGCTCCAACCGGCTGCCTGATGCCGCTGGACGCGGTGGAGCAAATCCTCAGCGCCAATCCGGATTCAGTGGTTATCGTCGACGAGGCGTACATCGATTTCGGTGGCGAGACGGCGATCAGTCTGGTGGATCGCTACCCGAATCTGCTGGTCACGCAGACCCTCTCGAAGTCACGCTCTCTGGCGGGTTTGCGAGTGGGGTTGGCGGTCGGTCATCCGGATCTGATCGAGGCCTTGGAGCGGGTCAAGAACAGCTTCAACTCCTACCCACTGGATCGGATGGCCATTGTCGGCGCCGCTGCTGCATTCGATGATCGGTAGTACTTCAAGAAAACCTGCGGCCTAGTGATCGCCAGCCGTGAAAAGCTGGTTGCGCAGCTCGAAGGCAAAGGTTTCGAAGTGCTGCCGTCAGCGGCGAACTTCATCTTTGCCCGCCACCCGAAGCACGACGCAGCCGGTCTTGCGTCCAAGGTGCGCGAACAGGGCGTGATCGTGCGTCACTTCAAGCAGGAACGCATCGCGCAATTCCTGCGTATCACCATCGGCACCCCTGAGCAGAATCAGGCGCTGGTGGATGCGCTGGGCGAACTATAAACATCAGTTGCCTGCATAAAAAAACCGCCTAATCCAGGCGGTTTTTTTTATGTCATTAAGCGGATGCGCTTCTGTTGCAGCATGGCTTACCGGCGGAGGCGGTTTCAAAAGTGTCACCGCCGGCAAGCCGTGCTGCTACAGGGGGGCTGCGCCAGATCCAGTCCTCTACCGCTGCCAGCAGAATTTCGGGGGGCACTGCCCAATTTTCGGTACTAAAATTTGCCAGGTGTTCACCGTATCTAAGCGGCAATGTACACATGGACGAGGCGTGCGACCTGATTTTCTTATTGATAACGTTCTGCTTGTTAATGAAAAATCGGAATCAGGAGATCAGGTTAATATGATGTTTTGTATTAATGATCATTTGGCTGCGGGCTGGAAAGTTGCGAGGAATGAATATTTTTTTTCCCGGATCAACAGGATGAGTGTCAACTGTCAGTTCTGACAGGTTTTTCGGTTTCAGAGTGGTGTCACTCTATCATTTCCATACATTGAATCCGGGATGTCGAAATGAAAAATCTCAAAAAATCAACACGGGTAGCCCCTGTTCTAGATCCGAACTTTGGACACAGGGGGAAAGTGGATCTCGCCTCCCATTTTTCGGGTCGGCTTGTAATACTACATCTGGGTGATTGTCTGGTTCTTGAAGATAAGAGCATCGTAATCGCAGCCTCTGTAATCAAGGAGCAGTACGGGCCTGAGTACCCTGCCCTTATAAAGCTCACGAATGATGGTAGGGTTGATGAAGAGTTTGGAGTGGCGGGAATTGCCTTTGAGGAGTATGAAGGTGGCAGTTACAGCAAATCGATTCACATTGACTAGATAAACTTCCTGCAAGATGGTCGGATTTTGATGGTCTGTGGTGTTAAAACTGTTGCGGAAGACAACGGGGGGACAGTCTATCGTCCATTGTTGACGGTGTATTCCGTGACGGGAGAACTAGATGAAATGTTTAATTATGAAAAAAATCCGATTCGCTTACCTCATCCCTCGATGGAAGATGAGTATGGTCCTTACCCGCATTTAATGGGGTCAGCTGTACAGCAGGCCGACGGCGCGATAGTGTTTTCCTTCTTTACTTGCCTTTGGGATCGTGGCGGCTATCGCGGCCGCAGCTACGTAGTGCGTGTCACGATGCAGGGTGAGCTGGACACCAGTTTCAATGAAGTCGGCTACGTAGAGGTGATTGCTGCCGGTCGTGGGATGAAGTCAGGCCAAGTGCGCCCCACGCCTGATCGGAAAATTGTGGTGATTGGCTTACTCAACGATCAAGGTGCTATTGTCAGGTTAAATCAGAACGGGACGATGGATGCTTCATTTGGACAGGGGGGATTTGTACCTGTTCCTATTATAGTGGGGGCTAATGCTCGAGTGTCAGATGTTCTTCTCACTGATGGAGGGGACATCCGTATCGTAGGCTCCTACATCGATGACAGTGGAAATATGGCGGTGCTCAGAGGATACAACTCGAGCGGTCAGTCAGATGCAGCTTTTTCTGACTATCTTGAAAAGGGACGGTTTCTTCGAATTTTCAGTGCTGGCGGAGGAGATGGCAGGCTTTGGGTCGGAGGTGCAGGCAGTGGAGCAGATGACGACTTCCATGGGGCCATCGCCCGATTTGCTGCGGACGGTACTCCTGACAGCAGCTTTGGCCCGGTCGGGCAGGCCGTTCTTCTTGATTCACCATACTTTGGCGGGATGGCACTTTCGTCAACAGCGGGGGGAGCGCCTACGGATTGCATTTATGCAGATCAAGTAAGGTCGGTCGATCGCACTCATGCAGTCAGACGTTATTTGGGAAGTTAGTGGTATATCGAGCATCCGGGCGTCAAGCGCACGACCGAAGAGCGGACTCATATGAGTGTGTCCGCTTCCCGTCTCCTTTCCGGATTAATCCTCTGCCGCAGGCGCGGGAGTCTGCGGCGGACGCAAACCTACTTCCGCCATCAGCTTCAACTCCTTGCCATTGCGCATGACCTGGATCGCGATCTTTTCCGAGGGCTTGGTGCGCGCCACCTGATTCATGGATTTACGTCCGTCACCGGCAGGCTCGCCGTTGATGCTCAGGATCACGTCACCCAGTTGCAACCCTGCTTTTTGCGCCGGGCCGTCACGGAAGATCCCCGCTACGACAATGCCTGGACGATCCTTCAAACCAAACGATTCAGCCAGTTCCTGAGTCAGCGGCTGCACTTCGATACCCAGCCAGCCGCGAATGACCTGGCCGTGCTCGATGATCGACTTCATCACCTCCAGTGCCAGCTTGGTGGGGATCGCGAAGCCAATACCCTGCGACCCACCGGATTTGGAGAAGATCGCGGTGTTGATCCCGGTCAGGTTGCCGTTGGCATCTACCAGCGCACCACCGGAGTTGCCGGGGTTGATCGCAGCGTCGGTCTGAATGAAGTCTTCATAGGTGTTCAGCCCCAACTGGTTGCGGCCCGTGGCGCTGATGATGCCCATGGTCACGGTCTGGCCGACCCCGAACGGGTTGCCGATGGCCAGCGCCACGTCGCCGATACGGATGCTGTCGGAACTGCCGAGGGTGATGGACGGGAGGTTTTTCAGGTCGATCTTCAGTACCGCCAGGTCGGTTTCCGGATCGCTGCCGATGACCCGGGCGACGGTTTCACGGCCATCCTTGAGTGCCACGACAATCTGATCGGCGCCAGAGGTCACATGGTTGTTGGTCAGCAGATAGCCTTCGGGGCTCATGATCACCGCAGAGCCCAGACTCGACTCCATGCGGCGCTGCTTGGGCAGGTTATCCCCGAAAAAACGGCGGAACTGCGGGTCTTCGAACAAGGGATGGTTGGGCTTGTTGTTGACCATCTTCGTCGTATAGAGATTGGCAACGGCAGGCGCAGCGCTGCTCACAGCGTCTGCGTAGGAAACCGGACCTTGCTGGATGAGGGCCGTCTGTGGCGCCTGTTGCAGGTTGACGTCCTGGCTTGGGAGCCCGACCCACTGTGGATAGCGCTGGATTATCAGTAAAGCGATAAGCACACCAGCGAGCAATGGCCAGCCGAGAAAACGCAGCGCTTTGAACATTGAACAAGGTCCTGAAGGTAAATACGCAGCGTACCTGCGCCATAATGGCGGGCATTATACGAGGACCGACGCGGTCTGAACTGCATATTTAGGAGACTTTTATGGCTGTTTCTCTGAGCACTCTGGTCGAAGAAGCCGACCGCTATCTCGGCAGCGCCCGCGTTCAGGATTATTGCCCCAATGGTCTGCAGGTCGAAGGCCGTCCGCAGGTCAAGCGAATCGTCTCGGGGGTCACCGCCAGTCAGGCGTTGCTGGACGCAGCGGTCGAGGCCGACGCCGACCTCATTCTGGTCCATCACGGCTATTTCTGGAAAGGCGAAAACCCCTGCATCACCGGCATGAAACAGCGTCGCATGAGGACGCTGCTCAAACATGACATCAGCCTGCTGGCTTATCACCTGCCGTTGGACTTGCATCCCGAGGTCGGCAATAACGTGCAACTGGCGCGTCAGCTGGACATCACTGTCGAGGGGCCACTGGATCCGGATAACCCACGCATCATCGGGTTGGTCGGCTCTTTGTCCGAGCCCGTGACACCACGAGATTTTGCTCATCGGGTGCAGTCAGCGCTGGGTCGGGAGCCTTTGTTGATCGAGGGCAGCGAGATGATTCGTCGGATCGGTTGGTGTACGGGAGGCGGGCAGGGCTACATCGACCAGGCAATTCTTGCCGGTGTCGATCTGTTCCTGAGTGGCGAAGCGTCCGAGCAAACCTTTCACAGCGCCAGAGAAAACGACATCAGCTTCATCGCCGCCGGACACCACGCCACCGAGCGTTACGGTGTTCAGGCGCTGGGGGACTATCTGGCGAAACGCTTTGCACTGGAACATCTGTTCATCGATTGCCCGAATCCAATCTGACTGGATTGGGGGTGGACTGCTACCGAGGAGCGCACGGCGGTCCAAAGACTGAGCTATATGGTTATATCGTTTCGATCTATCGGGTCCGCTGATTAGAATCAGGGCTCATGATAAAGTGCCTCGCTCGATAGAGCCCGCAGGCTCTCCATAAAAGTACGTTATCCCGTGAGTAACCATGGTCGACAAACTGACGCATCTGAAACAGTTGGAGGCGGAAAGCATCCACATTATCCGCGAGGTCGCCGCCGAGTTCGATAACCCGGTGATGCTGTACTCCGTCGGTAAAGACTCTGCCGTGATGCTGCATCTGGCACGCAAGGCATTTTTCCCGGGCAAGCTTCCATTCCCGGTCATGCACGTCGACACCCGCTGGAAATTCCAGGAAATGTATCGTTTCCGCGATCAGATGGTCGAGGACATGGGCCTGGACCTGATCGTGCACGTAAACCCGGACGGCGTCGCGCAGGGCATCAACCCGCTGACCCACGGTAGTGCCAAGCACACCGACATCATGAAAACCGAGGGTTTGAAACAGGCCCTCGACAAGCACGGTTTCGACGCCGCATTCGGTGGCGCCCGTCGCGATGAAGAGAAATCCCGTGCCAAGGAGCGCGTGTATTCCTTCCGCGACAGCAAGCACCGCTGGGACCCGAAAAACCAACGCCCAGAGCTGTGGAACGTGTACAACGGCAACGTCAACAAAGGCGAGTCGATCCGCGTTTTCCCGCTGTCCAACTGGACCGAACTGGACATCTGGCAGTACATCTACCTCGAAGGCATCCCGATCGTTCCGCTGTACTTCGCCGCCGAGCGTGAAGTCATCGAAATGAACGGCACCTGGATCATGATCGACGACGATCGTCTGCGTAATCACCTGTCCGATGAGGACAAGAAGCGCATCGTCAAGAAGAAGGTCCGCTTCCGCACACTTGGCGACTACCCGTTGACGGGCGCTGTCGAGTCCGAGGCCACCAGTCTCACCGACATCATTCAGGAAATGCTCCTGACGCGAACTTCCGAGCGCCAAGGCCGAGTCATCGATCACGATGGCGCTGGCTCCATGGAAGAAAAGAAACGTCAGGGTTATTTCTAATTAGGGTGTCTGAACATGTCGCATCAATCTGAATTGATCAGCGAGGACATCCTCGCCTATCTGGGCCAGCACGAACGCAAAGAGATGTTGCGTTTTCTGACCTGTGGCAACGTCGACGACGGCAAGAGCACGTTGATCGGTCGTCTGCTGCACGACTCCAAGATGATCTATGAAGATCACCTGGAAGCCATTACCCGTGATTCGAAGAAATCAGGCACCACTGGCGACGAAGTCGATCTGGCGTTGCTGGTGGACGGTCTGCAGGCCGAGCGCGAGCAGGGCATCACCATCGATGTGGCCTACCGCTATTTCTCGACCGCCAAACGCAAGTTCATCATTGCCGACACTCCCGGCCATGAGCAGTACACCCGCAACATGGCCACCGGTGCGTCCACCTGTGACCTGGCGATCATCCTGGTCGATGCTCGTTACGGCGTGCAGACTCAGACCCGTCGTCACAGTTACATCGCATCGTTGCTGGGCATCAAGCACATCGTGGTCGCCATCAACAAGATGGACCTCAATGGCTTCGACGAGACGATCTTCGAGCAGATCAAGGCCGATTACCTGAAGTTTGCCGACCGCATTTCCCTGAAGCCGACCACCATGGAATTCGTTCCGATGTCGGCATTGAAGGGCGACAACGTGGTGAACAAGAGCGAGCGCTCGCCTTGGTACAACGGCAAGTCGTTGATGGAAATTCTCGAGACCGTCGAGATCGCCAACGACCGCAACTTCGATGACCTGCGCTTTCCGGTGCAGTACGTCAACCGCCCGAACCTGAACTTCCGTGGCTTCGCCGGTACGCTGGCCAGCGGTATCGTGCGCAAAGGCGATGAGGTGGTCGTTCTGCCATCGGGCAAGAGCAGCCGCGTGAAATCCATCGTCACCTTCGAAGGTGAGCTGGAACACGCAGGTCCGGGCCAGGCCGTGACCCTGACCATGGAAGATGAGATCGACATCTCCCGCGGCGATCTGTTGGTGCATGCCGACAATGTCCCGCAGGTGGCAGACTCCTTCGACGCCATGCTGGTGTGGATGGCTGAAGAGCCGATGCTGCCGGGCAAGAAATACGACATCAAGCGCGCCACGTCCTACGTGCCGGGCTCGATTGCCAGCATTACGCACCGCGTTGATGTGAATACGCTGGAAGAGGGCGCAGCCAGCGCCTTGCAACTCAACGAAATCGGCCGCGTTAAAATCGCCCTCGATGCGCCGATCGCGCTGGACGGCTACGACAGCAATCGCACCACCGGCGCTTTCATCGTCATCGACCGTTTGACCAACGGCACCGTTGCAGCGGGCATGATCATCGCCAAGCCGTTGACCGCAGGCGCGGGCAATCACCACGGCGCACTGGCGCATGTGTCGGTTGAAGAACGCGCTCAGCGTTTTGGCCAGAAGCCAGCGACCGTGTTGTTCAGCGGTCTGTCGGGTGCAGGCAAGAGCACCCTGGCGTATGCCGTTGAACGCAAGCTGTTCGACATGGGCCGCGCGGTGTTCGTCCTGGATGGCCAGAACCTGCGCCACGACCTGAACAAGGGTCTGCCGCAGGATCGCGCCGGTCGCACCGAGAACTGGCGCCGTGCCGCTCACGTCGCCCGTCAGTTCAACGAAGCAGGCTTGCTGACGCTGGCTGCGTTCGTTGCGCCGGATGCGGCAGGTCGTCAGAACGCCAAGGCGCTGATCGGCGATGATCGCCTGATCACTGTCTACGTCCAGGCCTCGCCTCAGGTTTGCCGTCAACGCGATCCACAGGGCCTGTACGCCGCCGACAAGGACAACATCCCGGGTGAGTCCTTCCCGTACGACGTACCGCTGGATGCCGATCTGGTTATCGACACCCAGACGCTGAACGTGGAAGAAAGCGTCAAGCAAGTGCTGGATCTGCTGCGTAGCCGCGGCGCGATCTAAGTCACAGGCTGCAAAACAAGAAACCCGCCAGCGATGGCGGGTTTTTTGTTTTTACTGGATTTGTCACGGTTCGCAAATACCGTACTGTAGGAGTGAGCTTGCTCGCGATTACGGTGTGCCAGTTACGTCTGCGCACGCTGACACGCCGCAATCGCGAGCAAGCTCACTCCTACAAGGTCTATTGATTGTTCCCACGCTCCGCATGGTAACGCCGCCCGAGACGCTCTGCGTCACAATGCAGCGGACGTGTGGGCACGATCAGGGATTCTTGTAGGAGCGCGCTTGCCCGCGAATGCATTTCTTCTCCCAGCACATTTGTTGCTGACCCATCACATTTCGCGGGCGAGCGCGCTCCTAAGTTGGTCCTCTGCTCCAGCCCATGAAAAAGCCCGCCGCTGATTGCTCAGGGGCGGGCTTTGTGTTGTGTCCAGCTTACTTCTTCAAGCCGTAATGCTCATCCAGCATGCCGGGTGTGTTCGGCATTTTCGGGGCGTAGTCCCGTGGTGGCTCGGCGGCGGTGCGCGGTGGCGTCAGGCGGTCGCGTGGGGCCTGATTCGCCTCCGGGTGCAGGGCGGCCAGCAGGCGTTGGCGGGTCAGGTCGTCGGTGGCCAGACGGTTGGCGCCCTCGGCGAGGTGTTCTTGTACATCCTGATAGCTTTGGGACAGCTTCTGCACCAGATTAGCCGTACTGTTGAAGTGAGTGATCACCTCGTTCTGATACGTGTCGAAACGCTCCTGAACGTCATCCAGCTGGCGCTGAGTGCTGTTAGGCGCGGCATTGGGCAGCGCACGCGCCACGAAGAAACCGATGACTACACCGGCGATCAGGGCAATAGTCGGCAGCAACCAAACTAAGAGCGAGTAATCCACGAGTCCTTCCTCTATAAACGGCTTTGCTTTACGTTAACGGCTCGAACCTGCGCTGTATAGCGGCGACGCGTCGCCGATATGCCAGCCACAGACAATCAGCTAGACGAGTCGACCCAATTGAAGGTCACGGAGTTCATTCTTGCTCATGCGTGAAACCCCTGTATTCATCGACGGCCCGGTGGGCCAACTCGAAGCCTTGTACCTTGACCTGGAAGGGGCCAAGGGCGTGGCGCTGATCTGCCATCCTAACCCGGTTCAGGGCGGCACGATGCTCAATAAAGTGATCTCCACCCTGCAACGCACGGCTCGGGACGCAGGATATATCACCCTGCGTTTCAATTACCGTGGCGTCGGCGCCAGCGCGGGCAGTTCCGACATGGGCCAGGGCGAGGTGGATGACGCAGAAGCCGCGGCTGTCTGGCTGCGGGAGAAACACCCCGACCTGCCGATGACGCTGTTCGGATTTTCCTTCGGCGGATTTGTCGCTGCCACCCTTGGCGGTCGTCTCGAAGCCCAGGGCGAAACCCTGAGTCACCTGTTCATGGTCGCACCGGCTGTCATGCGTATCGCCGACCCGAGCGCGCTGCCGCAAAAAGGGCCACTGACCCTGATTCAGCCGGAAACCGACGAAGTGGTCGACCCACAGCTGGTATATGCCTGGTCTGACGCACTGTCTCGCCCCCATGAGCTGCTGAAAGTGGCAGAATGCGGACACTTTTTCCACGGCAAGCTGACCGACCTCAAGGATCTGGTCCTGCCGCGCCTTTCGAACTGATCGCAGCACCCAAATAAGCGACTAGACATGACCACTCGTATCCTGACCGGTATCACCACCACCGGCACGCCTCACCTGGGTAACTACGCGGGCGCGATTCGCCCGGCCATTGTCGCCAGCCGCCAGAGCGATGCCGATTCGTTCTATTTCCTGGCCGACTATCACGCACTGATCAAATGCGATGACCCGCTGCGCATCCAGCGCTCGCGTCTTGAAATCGCCGCGACCTGGCTCGCGGCCGGCCTGGACGTCGACCGTGTGACGTTCTATCGCCAGTCCGACATCCCGGAAATCCCCGAGCTGACGTGGTTGCTGACGTGCGTCGCCGCCAAAGGCCTGCTCAACCGTGCCCACGCCTACAAGGCATCGGTGGACAAGAACGTCGATGCTGGCGAAGACCCGGATGCAGGCATCACCATGGGCCTGTTCAGCTACCCGGTGCTGATGGCCGCCGATATCCTGATGTTCAACGCCCATCAGGTCCCGGTTGGTCGTGATCAGATCCAGCATGTCGAAATGGCCCGTGACATCGGCCAGCGCTTCAATCATCTGTTCGGCAATGGCAAAGAGTTCTTCGTCATGCCTGAGGCGTTGATCGAGGAAAGCGTGGCGACCCTGCCAGGCCTCGACGGTCGCAAGATGTCCAAGAGCTACGACAACACCATTCCGTTGTTCAGCAGCGCCAAAGAGATGAAGGACGCGATTTCGCGCATCGTCACCGATTCGCGTCTGCCGGGCGAAGCCAAGGACCCGGACAACTCGCACCTGTTCACGCTGTATCAGGCGTTCGCCAGCAAGGAGCAGAGTGACGAATTCCGCGCTGATCTGCTGCAAGGTCTGGGCTGGGGCGACGCCAAACAGCGCCTGTTCCAGTTGCTGGACGGCGAGTTGGGTGAGGCGCGCGAGAGCTACCATCGTCTGATTGAACGGCCCGCCGATCTGGAAGACATTCTGCAGACCGGCGCGCAGAAGGCTCGTCGCATCGCGACACCGTTCCTTGGTGAATTGCGCGAAGCGGTAGGCCTTCGTTCGTTCCGCTCGACCACACAAACCGCCGCGGCCACCAAGAAGAAAGCCAGTAAGGGCGCACGTTTCGTCAGCTTCCGTGAAGACGACAGCTTCCGTTTCCGTCTGCTGGCGGCCGATGGCGAGCAACTGCTGCTGTCGCGCACCTTTGCTGACGGCAAGACCGCAGGCGCTGTGACCAAACAGTTGCAGCAGGGTGGTGAGCCGGACATTCGGACGGAAGGTGACGCGTTCACCGTCTGGCTGGAAGGCGCATGCGTCGCGGACAGTCCTGCATTCGCCGACGCTGTGGCGCGTGACGCTGCAATCGAGAACCTGAAACTGGCGTTGGCGCCACAACAGGATTAATTGCCATTCCAACGGGCCATCGCTACAGTGGCGGCCCGTTTTTGCTCCCTAGCTAACGAATATGACCCCCCTAGAAAGCTATCAGAACGACCTCAAGAAACCCGAATTCTTCCACGATGCCGCTCAGGAAAACGCTGTGCGTCATCTGCAGCGTCTGTACGACGATCTGGTTGCTGCCCATGAAAGCAAGCCGGGTCTGTTCGGCAAGCTGTTCGGCAAGAAAGAAGTCACGGTTGTCAAAGGCCTGTATTTCTGGGGCGGCGTCGGCCGTGGCAAGACTTACCTCGTCGACACCTTCTTCGAAGCGCTGCCGTTCGAAGACAAGATGCGTACGCACTTCCACCGCTTCATGAAGCGCGTGCACGAGGAAATGAAGAACCTCAAGGGCGAGAAAAACCCGCTTACCCTCATCGCCAAGCAGTTCGCGGGCGAAGCTCGGGTCATCTGTTTTGACGAATTCTTCGTCTCCGACATCACCGACGCCATGATTCTCGGCACGCTGATGGAGGAACTGTTCAAGAATGGCGTGACGCTGGTCGCCACTTCCAACATCGTGCCGGACGGCCTGTACAAGGACGGTCTGCAACGTG
>Ga0160447_100626_pt1 | contig 15791 bp, 7 predicted proteins | sample HID1973K_E1MG_FD_108222 | JGI IMG/M metagenome (GOLD analysis project Ga0160447, IMG submission 108222) | Enriched mosquito-associated microbial communities from UW Madison campus, WI, USA - HID1973K_E1 MG | ecosystem: Host-associated > Arthropoda: Insects > Digestive system > Unclassified ...
CGACTTCACCTCGGACTCGAGAGGACTCCCATGCCCGACGCCGACAGCCGCGCTTCGCACCCCGCCGACGGTCACGACAGCATCCGCGTGGTCGGCGCCAGGGAGAACAACCTCCAGGGCATCGACGTCGAGATCCCCAAGCGGCGTCTGACCGTCTTCACGGGGGTGAGCGGCTCGGGCAAGTCCTCCCTCGTCTTCGGCACGATCGCGAACGAGTCCCAGCGCCTCATCAACGAGACCTACCCGACGTTCGTCCAGCAGTTCATGGGGCAGCTCAGCCGCCCCGAGGTCGACGCCCTCGAGAACGTGAGCCCCGCGATCATCGTCGACCAGGAGCGGATGGGGGCGAACGCGCGGTCGACCGTCGGCACCGCGACCGACGTCCACGCGATGCTCCGGCTCCTGTTCAGCCGCCTCGGCCAGCCGCACGTCGGCTCGCCGCAGGCCTTCTCCTTCAACGTCCCGTCGGTCTCCGGGGCCGGAGCGGTGACGATCGCCGTCGGGAAGGACAAGGGCAAGAAGGAGCGCCGGTCTTTCGAGATCACGGGCGGGATGTGCCCGCGGTGCGAAGGTCTGGGGGAGACGAGCGACGTCGACGTCGACGAGGTCGTCGACCGGTCGCTCTCGCTCAATGCCGGCGCTATCCGGGTGCCCGGGTACAGCGCCGACGGCTGGATGGTGCGCATCTTCGCGGAGTCGGGATTCGTCGACGGCGACAAGCCCGTCGGCGAGTACACCGAGCAGGAGCTGCACGACTTCCTCTACCGCGAGCAGACGAAGGTCCGCGTCGCGAACACCAACATGACCTACGAGGGTCTGATCCCCAAGATCACCAAGTCGATGCTCCAGAAGGATCGCGAGTCCCTGCAACCGCACATCCGCGCGTTCGTCGAGCGCGCCGTGAAGTTCCTCCCGTGCCCCGACTGCGGGGGGACGCGGCTCAACGACGGCGCGCGTTCGTCGAAGATCGGCGGGCGGAACATCGCCGAGGTCGCGGCGATGCAGATCACCGACCTCGCGGAGTGGCTGGACACGATCGACGACCCCGAGGTCGCGCCCTTGATGGCGGGCCTCCGCCAGACGGTCGCCTCGTTCATCGACATCGGGCTCGGCTATCTGTCGCTCGACCGGTCCAGCGGCACGCTGTCGGGCGGCGAGGCCCAGCGGACGAAGATGATCCGTCACCTCGGTTCGAGCCTCACCGACGTCACGTACGTCTTCGACGAGCCGACCGCCGGCCTCCACCCGCATGACATCCAGCGGATGAACGCCCTCCTCGGCCACCTCCGCGACAAGGGCAACACCGTGCTCGTGGTCGAGCACAAGCCCGAGGTCATCGACATCGCCGACCATGTCGTCGACCTCGGACCGGGAGCGGGACGACAGGGCGGACGCATCATGTACGAGGGCGATGTGGCGGGCTTGCGGGCGTCCGACACGCTCACGGGGCGGCACCTCGATCACCGCGCCGCTCTCAAGCCCTCGACGCGCACCGCGACCGGGCATCTCGAGATCCGCGGTGCGACGCAGCACAACCTGAAGAGGGTCGACGTCGACATCCCGCTCGGCATCCTCACCGTCGTGACCGGCGTCGCCGGCTCGGGGAAGTCGTCGCTGATCCACGGCAACGTCCCCGCATTCGACGACGTCGTCGTGGTGGACCAGGCCCCGATCAAGGGCTCGCGTCGCAGCAGCCCGGCGACCTACACCGGCATCCTGGATGCCATCCGCACCGCGTTCGCGAAGGCCAACGGCGTGAAGCCGGGACTGTTCAGCGCGAACTCCGAGGGCGCGTGCCCCGCGTGCCGCGGGTTGGGCGTCATCATCACGAACCTCGGCTTCACGCAGAGCGTCGAGACGCGCTGCGAGCTGTGCGAGGGCAGCGGGTTCAGTGACGACGTGCTGGAGTACACCCTCGACGGCAGGAACATCGCCGAGGTGCTGGCGATGTCGGCATCCGAGGCGGCGGAGTTCCTCCCGAAGGGTCCGGCCAACGCGACGCTCGCCCGGATGGTGGACGTCGGCCTCGGCTACATCACGCTCGGCCAGGCCCTGAACACCCTCTCGGGCGGTGAGCGGCAGCGCCTGAAGCTCGCGATCTCGATGGCGAAGAAGGGCGCGGTGTACGTGCTCGACGAGCCGACGACCGGACTCCACCTGGCCGATGTCGACAACCTGCTGGGCCTGCTCGACCGGCTGGTCGACGCGGGCAACTCGGTCATCGTCATCGAGCACCATCAGGCGGTCATGGCCCACGCCGACTGGATCATCGACATCGGTCCGGGCGCCGGTCACGACGGCGGAACCGTCGTCTTCGAGGGAACGCCGGCCGATCTCGTGGCCGCCGGGTCGACGCTGACGGCGCAGCACCTCAGTGCGTACGTCGGCGCCTGACGGCTCGGCACCGATGAGTCGCCCCCCGGACCGGCCGGAGGAATTGGGGAGTTCTCCCCTGTGTCCGGGCTCGGTGCTCGCCGGTCCCTGACGTAGGCTGACTCTGTCCGTCAACAGTGAGCGACTGATTCAGCGATCAGTTCCCGACGCCACGCCGAAGATACGCCCGGGGGGAGCCGAGCCCGATGAAGTCCTTCGCGTGGCTTCGTGCGCGCCCGCGCACGCTCGCATCCGTCGGTGTGGTCGGCGCGGTCGCCGTGACGATCGGAACACTGGCCTTCGCCTACGAGGGCAACCCCACGACCGAGGTCGACCTGCACGACGGCGGCGTCTGGGTGACGAAGCAGTCGAGCATGCTCGTCGGCCACTTCAACCACGAGTCGCGCGTGCTCGACGGTGGGCTGCGCACCGCGACGTCGACCTACGACATCCTGCAGTCCGGGTCCCGCGTGCTCGTCGTCGACGAGACCACCGTCACCGCCGTCGACCCCGCGCGCGTCACCCTGAACGGCAGCACGGACCTCCCGCCGGGGGCGACCCTCGCGCTCGGCGCGGAGTCGGTCGCGGTGCTCGCTCCCTCCGGCCAGCTGTGGACGACCGACTTCTCGGGGGTGTCGTCCTTCGCACCCGAGACCGTGGAGCCGGTCGCCGAACTCGGCGAGGGCGCCGTCACGGCCGTCGCGACCGACGGCACGGTATACGCGGCATCCGCGAAGGACGCCTCGCTCCTCGCCTTCGGGCCCGCCGGCGACGGCACGGTCGCCGTCACGGGCGAGCGCGAGCTCGACGGCGTCGAGAAGGGCCACACCCTTCAGCTGAGCGCCGTCGGACATGTCGCGTTCGCGCTCGACGTCGACACGGGCACCCTCTACGGCAGTGACGGCACGCGCGTCGAGGTGCCGGCCGGCTCGGTGCTCCAGCAGCCTTCCGATGAGACGGATGCCGTCACCCTCGCGACGCCGAATGCGCTCGTGCGCGTGCCGCTCGGCGGCGGCGAGCCCACGACCGTCGACCTCGAGGGCGGCGACGGCGCGGCGGCGCAGCCCGTGTTCGTGGCCGGCTGCGCGTACGGCGCATGGTCGGGGACCGGTCGGTTCGTCCGCGACTGCCCCGGCGAGGCGAACGACCTCACCGAGACGATCTCGGGCCTCGACGAGGCGAGCGTCCTGCAGTTCCGCGTCAACCGCGACGTGGTCGTGCTCAACGACGTCTTCGGCGGAGCCGCGTGGATGGCCAGCGACAGCATGCAGCGCGTCGACAACTGGCAGGACATCACCCCGCCCGAGGGCGAGGGCGAGGAAGAGGAGGAGACGACCGAGGAATCGGTGCAGACGACCCTCCCCGAGCGCACCGACAAGAACACCGACCCGATCGCCAACGACGACCAGTACGGGGTCCGTCCGGGCCGGACGACGGTGCTCCCGGTGCTCGAGAACGACACGGATGCCGACGGCGACGTCCTCGTGGCGTCCGTCGAGCGCGAGCCCTCGTTCGGGACGATCGAGCCGATCCACAACGGTGCGGCGCTGCAGATCACGGTCCCCGAGGACGCGTCGGGCTCCACCACCTTCACCTACAAGGTCGACGACGGCCGCGGGGGCGACGACACGGCATCCGTGACGGTCACGGTGCGCCCGCTCGACCAGAACAGCCCGCCCGTGCAGCGCCGGAAGACCTCGGTCCCGGTCGAGACCGGCGGAACCGCCTCGTACAACGTGCTCTCGGACTGGATCGACCCGGACGGCGACGACATCTTCCTGCTGGCGGTGACGCCCGACGGCGGCGACGAAGCGGACTTCACCTCGGACGGGCAGATCACCTATCGGGCGATCGGCGGTGTCCAAGGGCGCAAGGAGGTGCCGGTGTCGGTGTCCGACGGGACCGACACAGGCACCGGCGTCGCGGTCTACGACATCCGTCCGCTCGGCACGACGCAGCCGATCACGAACGCCGACCACGTCGTGACGCGCGCGGGTCAGCCGGTCACGGTGACGCCGCTCGCGAACGACACGAGCTCGGGGAGCGAGCCGCTGCGCCTCACGCGCGTGGACGAGGTCGAGGACGCGAAGATCGATGCGGACTTCCCCGACAAGACCTTCACCTTCACCTCGACGAAGGTCGGCACGCACTACGTGCAGTACCTCGTCTCGGCCGGTCCGAACTCGGTGCCGGGCCTCGTTCGGGTCGACGTGCTGCCCGACGACGACAACGATCTCCCGCCGGTCGCCGTGCGCGACATCGCTCTCCTGCCCAAGGGCGGCGACGTCCTCGTGAACGTGCTCGGCAACGACTCAGACCCCGGCGGCGGCATCCTGGTCGTCCAGTCCGTCACCGTCGAGCCCGGCACCGGCGTCGCGGCGGCGGTCCTCGGCCACGAGACCGTGCGTATCACCGACCAGAGCGGCGTCGACGGCCAGGTGCGCGTGACGTACACGATCTCGAACGGCGTGGCCTCGGCCTCCGGAGAGATCGTCGTCATCCCGGTGCCCGCGCCCTCGCGGCTGCGCCCGCCGGTCGCCGAGTCCGATCAGGCGGTCGTCCGCGTGGGCGACGTCGTGACGATCCCGGTGCTCGACAACGACTACCACCCGAACGGCGACACGATCCACGTCGCCGACGAGCTCGTGGAGACCGTCGACCCCGCCGACGGCGAGGCGTTCGTCGCCGAGGACACCGTGCGCTTCCGCGCCGGCGACGAGGCGAAGACGGTGAACCTGACCTACGACGTCGTCGACTCGACGGGCCAGCGGGATGCCGGGTTCGTCCGCATCCAGATCCTGCCGATGAACGAGGAGGGGAACGCGGCTCCGCGCCCGCGCGACCTCACCGCCCGCGTCCTCGGGGGCTCGAAGGTCGAGATCCCCGTGCCCCTCGACGGCATCGACGAGGACGGCGACTCGGTCGAGCTCGTGGGCCTCGCCTCCGCCCCCGAGAAGGGCCGCATCGTCGAGACGAAGGTCGCCTCGTTCGTCTACGAGGCGTTCGAGGAGTCGATCGGCGTCGACACCTTCACCTACCGGGTCCGCGACCGCCTCGGCAAAGAGGCGACCGCCGCCGTGCAGCTGGGCATCGCGCCGGTCGCGTCGGCGAACCAGGCACCCTACGCCGTGCGGGATGCCGTCATCATGCGGCCCGGCCGTCAGGTGGCGGTGCCGGTCCTCGACAACGACTCCGACCCCGACGGCGACCAGTTCGGTTTCGCGGAGAACGCCGTCGAGATCCCCGACGATGTGCCGGGTCTGGATGCCACGGTCTCCGGTCGCTACCTGCTCATCACGGCGCCCGCCGAGGAGATGCAGACGAGCGTCAACTACACGATCGCCGACGAGCGCGGTCTCGAGGCGACCACCTCCGTGCAGATCACGGTCGACGAAGAGGTGTCGCTCATCCCTCCGATCGCGCGCGATGACCGGGTCCTCGCCGAGGACGTGACCGAGGAGGGCACGGCCGACATCGCGGTGCTCGAGAACGACGACGACCCGGACGGGACGCGCTCGGCGCTCGAGGTCGAGCTCGGCACCGGGGCCGGTGACGCCCGGGTGCGCGACGGCGGCGTCGTCCGCGTGACCCTCACCGACCAGCCGCAGCTCATCACGTACACCGTGACCGACGTCGACGACCAGACGGCATCCGCGTTCATCCGCGTACCCTCGCTCGACTCGCTGCCGCCGAGCCTCTTGTCCACCGAGGCCCTCGTCGTCGACAGCGGCGAGACGGTCGAGCTTCCGCTCGCCGAGTACGTGCGCGCCGTGGGCGGCAGGAAGGTCGTCATCACCGAGGCGGCGAAGGCCACCGCCGCGCACTCCGACGGCGCCCCGCTCGTGAAGGACCAGACGACGCTCGTCTACACGTCCAAGGACCGCTACTTCGGGTCGGATGCGCTCACCTTCGAGGTCACCGACGGCACCGGTCCCGACGATCCGAACGGCCGCAAGGCGACCCTGACGATCCCCATCACGGTGCTGCCGCCCGAGAACCAGCCGCCCACGTTCGTCGGCGCCTCGCTGTCGGTCGCGCCGGGCGAGGATCCGGCGGCGCTCAACCTCCGCGAGCTCGTGACCGATCCCGATCCCGGTGATCTGGAGAAGATCGCGTTCACCCTGGCATCCGATGCCCCCGCCGGCATGAGCGCGTCGATCGACGGCGGCTCCCTCCGTGTCGGCGCGGACGCGAACGTCGCCAAGGGCACGAAGTTCTCGCTCCAGGTGCGGGCCACCGACGGCCAGACCGAGCCGGTCGAGGCGGCGATCACGGTCACGGTGACGGCGTCGACGCGAGAGCTCCCGAGCGTCAACGACGACATCATCGAGCAGGCCGACCAGGGCGTCATGGTGTCCGTTCCGGTGCTGAACAACGACGTCAACCCGTTCCGGGACACGCCGCTGAAGATCGTGGCGGCCGAGCAGGAGTCGGGCAAGTTCCAGTCGGTGCGCGTCGCGGGCGACCGCGTCGAGGTGACGAGCGCCTCCGACTTCGTGGGCACGCTCGTCGTCCGGTACACCGTCCAGGACAAGACCGAGGACCCGGACCGTCGCGTCGAAGGCCGCGTGCGGGTCACGGTCCAGGGCCGCCCCGACGCGCCCGGCAAGCCGACCGTGACCGCGGTCGAGAGCCGCACGGTCGTCCTGTCCTGGACGCCGCCGATCGACAACGGCCGGCCGATCTCGGGCTACACGGTCACGGCCGTCTCGGGCGGCACCTACAGCAAGAGCTGCCCATCGACGACCTGCACGCTCGACGGACTGACGAACAACGTCGAGTACAACTTCGTCGTGACGGCCACGAACAGCGTGGGCACCTCCGATCCGTCGGTGCCGTCCGAGACGGCGCGCCCGGATCAGCGCCCCGACCAGCCGAACCCGCCCACGCTCGCCTTCGGCGATCGCAGTCTCGACGTCTCGTGGACGGTGCCGCGCACCGAGGGCTCGCCGGTCGAGAGCTACACGCTCGAGATCTCCCCGGCTCCGCCGTCCGGCGTCGCGCAGAAGACGAACGTCACGCAGACGCGCATCACGTGGGACGGCCTCGAGAACGGCGTCGCGTACCAGGTGCGCGTCCGCGCCCACAACCGCGCCCCCGAGCCGTCGGACTTCAGCGGCTGGTCGGCGACCGAGATCCCGGCGCGTCAGCCGGATGCCCCGAACGCGCCGACGACCGAGCGCATCGACTCCGTCGGCACGCAGAGCCAGATGCGCGTCTCGTGGAACCAGCCGGCCGAGAACGGCGACGCGATCGCCGGCTACCAGCTGCGGGTGCTGCAGGGGTCGAGCGTCGTCCGCACGATCGACGTCGCCGCCGGGCAGACGAGCCAGGCCGTGACCGTCGACAACTCGACGAGCTCGTACACGTTCAGCGTCCGCGCGTCCAACAAGGCGGGCTGGGGCGAGTGGAGCGCCGCCTCCGCGCCGCGCCAGGCGGCGGGCACGCCCTCGGCGCCGACCATGGGCGCGGCGTCCGCCGGCAACAACCAGGTGAGTGTCACGTGGACGGCCGGGTCGCTCAACGGCGCCAGTGCCAGCCAGGTGACCTACCAGTACTCGGTCAACGGCGGCGGCTGGCGCGGCGACTGGGTCGCGGGCGGCAACGGCGGTTCGGGCACGATCGGCAACGGGCAGACCAACAACAACGGGACGTACACGGTCCGCGTCCGCGCGGTCTCGTCGGTCGAAGGTGTGACGAACGAGGGCGACCCGTCGGCCGCCTCGAACCAGGTCGCCCCGTACGGTCCGATCGGCAACCCCACGGCGCGGGCGACCGCGAGCGGCACGACGATCACGATGACCTGGTCCTCACCGGCGCGCAACGGCCGCGACATCACCACGGAGATCCGCACCGGCGACGGGCGCGGGTGGCGCACGGTCGCCGCGAGCGGCAGCGAGAGCTACAACGTCGGCTACAGCACGACGCGCACGATCGACGTGCGGACCACCGCCGCAGGACAGACGACCACGGCATCCGACTCGGCCCGCACGCAGGACGAGCCGCCGCCGCCGTCGCCGAAGGTCTGGGTGACGAAGGGCAGCGGTGGACCGCAGGCGTGCACGAACGGCTGCTACTACTTCCGTGTCAATACGGAGAACTTCCCCGGCGGCAGCTACCGCGTCGACTGCTACACGTCGAGCTCGAACAAGTTCAACTCGTACGACGGTCCGTTCAACATCCCGTCGAACGGGTCTGTGCAGCTGCAGTGCTGGCACGGCTCCGACGACGTCGACGTCTGGGTCGACATCAAGGGCTGGGGCGGCGCGGTCGACACCGAGAAGCGATTCTGGGCCAGATAGCCCCACGAGACCAACGAGAAGGACGTAGACAGATGAGCATGACCCCCGAGCAGGCGGCCTGGTTCCGTGACACATTCGCGCGCCTGGTGGACAACGTCGATCAGGCCCTCATGGGAAAGCGCGAGGTCGTCGGGCTCGTCCTGTCGGCGATGCTCGCCGAGGGGCACGTGCTGCTCGAGGACGCCCCGGGTACGGGCAAGACGAGCCTCGCGAAGGCGCTCGCCGCCAGCGTCCAGGGCACGTCGAACCGCATCCAGTTCACTCCCGATCTGCTCCCCTCCGACGTCACCGGCGTGACGATCTACGACCAGCAGAACCACAAGTTCGAGTTCCACCGCGGACCGGTCTTCGCCTCGATCGTCCTCGCGGACGAGATCAACCGCGCGTCGCCCAAGACGCAGTCGGCGCTGCTGGAAGTCATGGAGGAGTCGCGCGTCACCGTCGACGGCGTCGCCAACGAGGTGGGCCGCCCGTTCCTCGTGATCGCGACGCAGAACCCGATCGAGCAGGCGGGCACCTACAAGCTGCCCGAGGCGCAGCTCGACCGGTTCATGGTCAAGACGTCGATCGGCTACCCGTCGCTCGCGATCGCCGAGCGGATCCTCGCCGGCGCGGTCGACCGGAACCCTTCGGCGAACCTCCGTCCGGTCATCACGACGAAGGCCGTCGCCGACATGGCCGACCTCGCCGCCACCGTGCACATCGACCCGGCCGTCGCTCGCTTCTCCGCGCAGCTGGTCGAGGCGACCCGCGCCGACGAGGGCGCGCGCCTGGGCGTGTCGGTGCGCGGCTCGATCTCGATGATGCGCATCGCCAAGGTCTACGCCGCGGCGCAGGGCCGTCACTACGTCGTGCCCGACGACATCAAGGCGCTCGCTGTCCCGGTCTGGGCGCACCGCCTGGTGCTCGACGCCGAGGCCGAGTTCTCCGGCGTCACCGCCGAGCGCATCGTCCAGAACGCGCTGGGCTCGGTCGAGGCGCCGCTGGCGAGGGCCACCGCCTGATGACGTCCACCCGGGACTCCGCCCTGCCGACGCGCGCCGCGCCTCGGCCGATCGGCGTGCCCGGAAACCCCCCGACGCCCGGAGGCGTCCCGGACTTCGGTGCGACGACCGACACTCCGGATGCCCGGGAGTCCGCTTCGACGCCGGCCGCGCAGACGCGATGGGACCGCTGGCGGGAGGATGCCGCCGATCTGCTCGTGCTGGTCCGCCGCCACGTCGGCCGGGTGACGGCGGTCGTGCGTCCCCTCGGCTGGATCGCGCTCGTGCTGGCCGCGCTCCTGTGGTTCGCGGCCCTCACCTACGGCTGGATGGAGGCGCTGGTCGCGGCGGCCGTGGTCACCGCGGTGCTCCTCCTCAGCGTCCCGTTCCTCTTCGGGCGGACGGCCTACGGCGTGGACCTCGACCTCACGCGCACGCGCGTCGTCGTCGGCGAGCGCGCCGTCGGTGCGCTGACCCTCACGAACGGCACCGGGCGCGCCCTCCTGCCGTCGGAGGTGGTGCTGCCGGTCGGCGCCGGGCGCGGCGTCTTCGATGTGCCGCGCCTGGCCGCGGGGGAGTCGCACGAGGAGCTCTTCGCGATCCCGACCTCGTCGCGCGGCGTGCTGGCGGTCGGCCCCGTGAGCGTGCTGCGCGGGGATCCCCTCGGCCTCTTCGAGCGCACGCACGACCGTCGCCAGGCCGTGGAGCTGTTCGTTCACCCCCGCACGACGTCGCTCGAAGGGCTCTCGCTCGGTCAGATGCGTGACCTCGAGGGCCTGCCGGTTCAGCAGCTGGAGCGCGACGACGTCTCCTTCCACGCTCTCCGCGAGTACCAGCCGGGCGACGACCTCCGCCACGTGCACTGGAAGTCCACAGCCCGCACGGGCGACGTGATGGTGCGCCAGTACGAGCAGACCCGCCGGTCGCACTTCGTCGTGGGGCTCTCGAGCAACCCCGACGACTACCGCGACCCCGAGGAGTTCGAGCTCGCTGTCTCGGTCGCGGGGTCCGTGGGTCTGCGTGCGCTCCGCGACTCCCGGATCCTCGATGCGCGCACGCAGCAGGGCGCCCTCCGCGCCGACAGCGGTCGCCGGTTCCTCGACGGTCTCGCGGCGCTCGAGCCGTCGCGTCCCCGTGACGGCGGCGTCGTCGCCCTCGCGGGTGCGATGGCCGTCGGCGCCCCGCAGGCAGCCGTCGCGGTGCTCGTGTGCGGATCGGCGGTGGATGCCGCCGAGCTCCGCCTCGCGTGCTCCCGGCTGCCCTACGGCGTCCGGGTGCTCGCCGTCATCGCCGACGCCCGTGTGGATGCGCCGTCGCTGCGTCGTGTGGGCGAGGCGGACGTCGTGTCGCTCGGAGCGCTCGACCAGCTGGGTCGCGCCGTGCGGAAGGTCCTGTCGTGAACCGCCCGATCGTCCGTCTCGCGATCGACCTCGTCGCCGTCGCCGCGCTGCTCGCCGTCGCCGTCATCGGGTTCGGCCCGACCTTCGACGGCCCGCAGTACCTCGTCGCCGGCTTCGGAGCGATCGTCGTCGGGCTCGCCATCGCCTGGTTCGGGCAGTGGCGGCGCTGGGGCATCCTCCCCGTCGCCGGAGTCACGGCGGCCGCCTACTTCCTGCTCGGCGGCGCGCTCGCCCTGCCGCACACCGCCTTCCTCGGGGTGGTCCCGACGCTCGAGACCTGGCGTCAGCTGGCCCTGGGTACCGTCACCTCGTTCAAGACGCTGCTCACCACCGTCCCGCCGGTCGCGGCATCCGACGGGCACCTGATCGTCCCGTTCCTCCTGACGCTCGTCGCGGCGGTGGTGGCGGGGTCCCTCGCCCTCCGCGTGCGGCCGGCCGCGTGGGCGCTCCTGCCCGCCCTGGCGCTCACCGCGCTCCAGATCCTGCTGGGTGCGAACCAGCCGGCGGCCCCGCTCGTCCAGGGCATCGTCTTCGCCGCGTTCGCCGTCGTGTGGCTCGCGCTCCGCCAGACCTGGGATGCCGATTCGGCCGCCCAGCGCATCGAGAACCCCGCCGCCACCCCCTCGCGTCCGCTCCGGGCGCGCCGCCTGATCGCGGGCGGCGCGGTGCTGGCGCTGGCCGCGGGTGTCGGCGTCGGCACGGCCGCCTTCGGCGCACCGCCCGCGCAGCGCTACATCCTGCGCGACTTCGTGGTGCCGCCCTTCGACATCCACCAGTACCCGAGCCCGCTGCAGTCGTGGCGCGGTCTCATCCGTGACGAGGCGGATGCCACCCTGTTCACGGTGGGCGGCCTCCCCGACGAGGCGCGCGTCCGCCTCGCGGCCATGGACGCCTACAACGGCGTCGTCTACAACGTCTCCGACGACGGCGCCGGCTCGTCGAGCGCCTTCACGCCGGTGCGCTCGAACATGTCGCCCACGGCGAAGGGCACCCCGGCGACCGTCCGCGTCGACATCGCCGACTACACCGGGGTGTGGCTCCCCGACGTCGGCGCCGTCCGCGACATCGCCTTCGACGGCCCGCGCGCCGGCGAGCTGCGCCGCTCGGCCCACTTCAACGACGCGACGGGGACGGGCATCGTGACGGCCGGTCTCGCCGCGGGTGACGCATACACGCTCCAGACCCTCGTCTCGGAGGTGCCGAGCGACACGGCGCTGTCGGATGCGCAGTTCGCCCCGATCAAGATGCCCAAGCAGGAGGGTGTCCCCGAGTCGCTGTCGAAGCTCGCCGCCGAGAACCTCGGCGACGCCGAGACCCCGATCGAGCGCGTCCGCGCCCTCCAGGACTGGCTGAGCACCGACGGCTACTTCAGCCACGGCCTCGCCGACGACGTCTACTCGCCCTCCGGTCACGGAGCCGCGCGCATCGCGATGCTGTTCGGCAACGAGCAGATGATCGGCGACGACGAGCAGTACGCGGTCGCGATGACGCTCCTCGCGCGCCAGCTCGGCATCCCCGCCCGCGTCGTCATGGGCTGGTATCCCGGCGAGGACGACGCCGACTCCGGCGTCTTCACCGCCACCGGCGACAACCTGCACGCCTGGGTCGAGGTCGCCTTCGACGGGTTCGGCTGGGTGCCCTTCGACCCGACGCCCGACGAGGACAACGAGCCGAACGACCAGAACACCAAGCCGCAGGCGAATCCCAAGCCCCAGGTGCTGCAGCCGCCCCCGCCCGCTCAGGAGCCGGCCGACCTTCCGCCGACGATCGCGGACGATCGCGAGCAGGACGACGACAAGGAGGCGGGCGTCGACTGGCTCGGCCCGTTCCTGCTCATCGGCGGGATCAGCCTGGGCGTCCTCGCGCTGCTGCTGGCGCCGTTCATCGTGCTGGGGCTCATCAAGGGCGCACGCCGCGCCCGCCGCCGGGCCGCCGAACGCACCGCCGACCGCATCTCCGGCGGCTGGGACGAGCTCGTCGACACCGCTGTGGATCTCCGGACCCCTGTGGCGCGGGGTGCGACGCGCGCCGAGAGCGCGGCAGTGGTCGGAACGCAGTTCGACGAGCCGCGCGTCGCGACGCTCGCGACGTGGGCGGATGCCGACGTGTACGGCCCCGGCGACCCGACGCCCGAGGAGGTCGACGCGTTCTGGCGCGAGGTCGACGAGCTCGTCGGCGGCATGCGGCAGAAGACGCCGTGGTGGCGCCGCCTCGGCGCCCGCCTCAGCCTGCGCTCGCTGCGCGGCGGAGGACGCTCATGACCTCCGTGCTCCCCTCCGACACGCGGCCGCGCGACGCGGTGATGCGGGAGCTCCGCGGCGGTGACACGGTCGCCGACGTCCTCGGCGGCGTGCCCGCCTTCGGACCGCGCGCCCTCGTCACGCTCGTGTGGGACGACGGCATCCGGCATGTCGTGCGCAACCCCACGGTGTTCGGCCGCAACCCCGGATCGGTGCCGGGGTGGCAGACGACGGCCGTCCGCGACGAGACGCTGTCGCTGTCGCGCACGCACATCGCGATCGGCGGGACGCTCGGCACGGTGTGGGTCGCCGACACGGGGTCGCTCAACGGCACCGAGATCGTGCGCGACGACGAGCGTCACCGCGTGGCGCCCGGAGAGCGGTGGATGCTGCGCGCAGGTGACATCCTGGAGGTCGGCGATCGTCGGGTGAGCATCGAGGGGGTGTGATGGCGGAGTCTCCCATCACGGTGCGCGTCGGCGCCGCCACCCATGCGGGACTGCGCCGTCAGGTCAACGAGGATTCCCATCTGGCATCCACGCCCCTGTTCCTCGTCGCCGACGGCATGGGCGGCCACGATGCCGGAGCGGCCGCCAGCGCACTCGTCGTCGACGAGTTCAGCGCTCTCGCCGGGGCCGCGAGCCTCGGCATCCAGGAGGTCCGCGACGCCCTCGACCGCGCCCGTCGCCGCGTGCGCGCGCTCGAGGCGAGCCAGCGCGCCGCCGGGACGACGCTCAGCGGTGTGGTCATCGCCGACGTCGGCGGTGCGGGGTACTGGCTGACGGTCAACGTCGGCGATTCGCGCACCTACCGCTTCGCCGGCGGCGTGCTCGAGCAGATCAGCGTCGACCACTCGGTGGTGCAGGAGCTCGTCGATGCGGGCGAGCTCGCCGCCGCCGATGCCGCCACCGACCGCCGTCGCAATGAGATCACCCGCGCCATCGGTGCGGGAAGCGACGGCGAGCCCGACTTCTGGCTGGTGCCGGCCGAGCCCGGCGACCGCATGCTCGTGTGCTCCGACGGGCTCTCAGGCGAGCTCGACAGCGAGCGTCTGCAGCGCGTGCTGGCCGAGACGGCCGATCCGCAGGAGGCTGCCACGCGACTCGTCCACGAGGCGATGGTGCGCGGCGGGCGCGACAACATCACGGTCGTCGTCGTGGATGCCGTGAGCGTCCGCGGTCACGACGAGGTTCCCGTCGACACGGCGCAGGCGGCCGGGCGCGACGAGATCGACAGCGACACGAGGCCCTCCCGCGGGCGGGCCCAGGGTTCGGGGAGGACCGCTCATGGCTGAGGTCAGGTACGTTCCGGCGGCGGGGAGCGAGGGTTGGCGCGCCGCCGTGTCGGCGGACGCCATCGCGGTGCTCCCGCCGGCCGTGACGCCGCAGACCGCCGAGGCCGTGTGGCGGCGGCTCGACGGCGGTGGCATCGGAGCCCTCGTCGAGGCTCTGACGGGGGCGTTCGGCACCTCGCTCACCGCCATCCCGCCGTTCGCGCTCGTGGTGGTCGAGGACGACGGCGTCCGCGTGGCCGTGCGCGGTCCGCTCGACGTGGTCATCGAGGGCGAGGGCGGTGCGACGGAGGTCTCCGGCCGCGGAGTGGCCACGTGGGCCGAGCGTCTCATCGCGCGTCCCCACCGCGTCGCGATCGCTCCGGACGCGGCGGCCGGCGCCATCGACGAGGCGCAGGCGCTGCCGATCGCCTCGGGCATCGTCCCCGTCGACGGCCTGGTGCTCACGACCGGCGCGGCGCGGCCGGCATCCGTCGTCATCCCTGCGGTCGGTGCCGCCCAAGCCCGTCCCGCCACGCACGCCGAACCGGTGTCTCACGGTGAGACGGATGCCGAGGCGCCCGTGAGGTCGGACGAGCCCGAGCCCGAGCCTGAGCCCGAGCCCGCGACGTTCGCGCCCAGCGCCGAGATGACGAGCGCCGAGACGACGAGCGCCGAGACGACCGGCGCCGAGACGACAAGCGCCGAGACGACGACGCATGCCGGGGAGCCGAGCGGCTCGGACACGTGGATCCCGTCGCTCACGCAGGTCCCGCTCGACGACGCGACGGTCGTCCGCAGCGCCGTCCCGGCGCCCGACGCGGCGCCCACCGAGCCGCGCGCCGGCGACCACGACGGCGCCACCATCTCGGTCGCCGAGGCGCGGCGACTGCGAGGTGAGACCGGCGGCCGCGCGTCGAACGTCGGCGACCGCGGATTCGAGCCGGTGCCCTTCGAGCCGGTCGGCGACGTGCCGCCCCGCAGTCCCGCACGCGGGCGCGTGCGTCTCTCGTCGGGGCAGGTCGTCGAGCTGGAGCGTCCGGTCGTCATCGGCCGCCGTCCGCGCTCGACGCGCGCCTCGGGTGCCGAGCTCCCGACGCTCATCGCCGTCGACAGCCCCGAGGGCGACATCTCGCGCAGCCACATCGAGATCCGCGCCGAGGGCGAGCATGTCCTCGTGACCGATCTCGCGACGACGAACGGCACCGTGCTGCTGCGCGGCG
>Ga0160447_100628_pt1 | contig 15736 bp, 13 predicted proteins | sample HID1973K_E1MG_FD_108222 | JGI IMG/M metagenome (GOLD analysis project Ga0160447, IMG submission 108222) | Enriched mosquito-associated microbial communities from UW Madison campus, WI, USA - HID1973K_E1 MG | ecosystem: Host-associated > Arthropoda: Insects > Digestive system > Unclassified ...
AATCGTATGAGGGCTGCCAGCGTGGGTGTAGATGTGATGGCTGCCCCGTATTCGTTGAAGCGTCCATCCCGCTGCTTCAAGTTCCGCTATCAGTTCTCTGCTCTACACGACCAACATCCCTTTGATGTGCAAGGGCGTCGATGGTGACGATGGGCCGATGTTAGATCAATCACAAAGATGTATCTAGAGGTATGAATAAACGGGGTGGACGTTGGTATTCCCCACGGAACAATGAGCGCTCCGTAGATATTCAACGTCCAGCTCGACCCTCTGTGTCTTTTAGACCACTTGATCCCGATACGGCAAATCCGGGCCCACCCGCGTGCAGGTCACTGCCGCCGCCGCTACCGCGAAGTTCAGCATCTGGGTCAATGTCTCTCGACTCAGTGTCGGCAAACTCGCGGGCGTGTCGAGCCCGCGTTCGGTGAGGAAGGTGATCAGTGCAGCCTGGAAGGTATCGCCTGCGCCTACGGTGTCGACGGTTTTCACTTCGCGGGCGGGAACCGACCAAATGCCCAGCTCGCGGGTGAAGATGCTCGCCCCCTGACGGCCACGAGTCATGATCACCAGTTGGCAGTTATGGGTCAGCCAGCCGTTGGCGACGGTCTCGGCATCGACGTCCGGGTACAGCAGGCCCAAGTCTTCGTCGCTGACCTTGATGATGTGTGCATGCTCGGCGAATTTCGCCACCTGGCTGCGCCACAGGTCGATGCTCGGCGCCGGGTTCAGGCGCACGTTGGGGTCGTAAGTGATCAGGCGTTTGCCGCTCTCGCGTTGCACCAGTGCCAGCAACGCGTCAGCCACAGGCTGAACCACCAGCGAGAACGAACCGACGTGCAGGCCGCGCACGCTGTCGTCCAGTTCAGGCAGTTGCTCGACGGTCAGCAGGCGGTCGGCACAGCCTTCGCCGCGGAAGCTGTAATGCGGCGAACCATCGGCGCCCACCGCGACCATCGCCAGCGTCGTCGGCGCATCGAAATGAATCAGGAAGTCCTCACGCACACCTTCTTCTTCCAGCACGGTCGCCAGGCGCTTGCCCAAGTAGTCGGTGGAAATTCCGGCGAAGAAACCGGCCTCTACACCGAGCCGGCGCAAGCCCACGGCGACGTTGAACGGCGAACCGCCCGCGACGGCCTGAAAGCCGACGCGATTGTTTTGTCCATTGCTGTCCGGTTGACTGAAAAAGTCGAACAGTGCTTCGCCACACACCAGATACATAGCTGCTCCGTAAAGGGCGTCCGTCAGACGCCCTGCAATTGATTGCGGTAGTGCTGATAAACCCTGTGATACGCCGCCACATGCTCGGCCACGGGCCGGGTCTCGCTGCCCGGGTCCAGGCTCACGCAGCGTTCGCTCAAGGCTTGCAGTGATTCATCTGCGCCTTCGGCGTGCGAATGGCACCACGCTGCCTGAATCGCCGCACCCAGGGCCGCTGCTTCCGTGCCGGTGGTGCAGATCACCGGAGTGTCCATGATGTCGGCGACGATCTGCCGCCAGATCGGACTTTTCGCGCCACCGCCGATCAGGCGGATGTTGGCGCTCTTGATGCCGCTGTCCCGCAGCAAATCCAGACCGTAGCGCAGGCCGAACGTCGTGCCCTCGACCACGGCGCGGCACAAGTTGGCCTGATTCAGGTTGGTGCTGTCCAGCCCCAGAATGCTACCCGTTGCGTGGGGCAGGGCGGGCACCCGTTCGCCATTGAGGAACGGCAGCATCAGCACGCCTTGAGCGCCGATAGGCGAGGACGCGATGGCTGCGTTGAACGCGCCGATGTCCAACGCGAACAACTCGCGAATCGCGCTGGTGGCGTTGGTCAGGTTCATGGTGCAGATCAGCGGCAGCCAGCCACCGGAGGACGAGCAGAACGTCGCCACCGAGGGTTGCGCGCTGACATTGCCTTCATCGGTGAACGCGTAAACCGTGCCGGACGACCCCAGACTCATGGTGATCGAGCCCGGCGCGATGTTGCCGGTACCGATGGCGCCCATCATGTTGTCGCCGCCACCGCTGGAAACGATGGCGTTGGGGTTGATCCCCAGACGCTCGGCAATCGCCGGCAGAATCGTCCCGACCGCTTCGTGGGCTTCGAGCAGATCCGGCAGCGCCCTGACCAGACGCCCGGTCGGGTCGATATGCTGCAGGATGTCGACGTCCCACTGGCGGGTGCGGACATTGAAATAGCCGGTGCCCGACGAGTCGCCGAACTCGCTGCAGCAGCGCCCGGTCAGCCAGTAATTCAGGTAGTCATGAGGAAGCAGGATCTTGTCGATCCGCGCGAACAGCTCCGGGAATTGCTCCTTGGTCCAGAGCAGTTTGGACACGGTGTAGCCCGGCGCGATAGCGATCCCCAGACGCTCCAGCGAGCCCGCTTCGCCGCCCAGATAATCGAGCAGCCGGTCGTTCTCCGGCGCTGACTCGGTGTCGCACCACAGCTTGGCCGGTCGCAACACATGGCCCAACTCGTCGAGCATCACCAGCCCGTGTTGCTGCCCGGACACGCCGATGCCCTGAATCTCGGCACCGCCGATCCCAGCCTGGGCCAGCGCGGCGGCCGTCGCCTGCTCGAACGCCGTGAGCCATTCCTGCACATTCTGTTCGCGGCGCCCGTTGGCACCGCTGATCATGTGGTGCGCGCCCGAGCCTTCGCCCAGTACCTTGCCGCTGACGGCATCCAGGACAATCGCCTTGGTGCCTTGGGTGCCGCAATCGATGCCGAGAAACATGTTCACCTCTTTACCTATGAAGTTCAGACGGCTTTCGCTAACAGGTTTTCCAGGGTTTTGCTGACGCCCAGTTGCTTCAGGCTGTTCAGGTTATGTTCGAACGAGGCCACGAATTCAGCCGATTTCGGAATTGCCGCGCCGAAGATTTCCTCGACCTCCAGGAGTCGCTGAGTGACGAGGACATCATCGGCCACCAGCGCTTTACAGAAGTCGGCGCGCGGGTCGACGACCTTGTAGTCGACGCCGTTCTCGCCCTTGAAATCGCGGTTCTTGTTGCCTTGCAGGTACAAGGCCCAGGCAGCGACCACCAGCGAGGCGCGGTCCATGTTGCCGCTGTCGACGATCAAGCGGTTGATGGTCGGCACGGTGAATTTCGGAAACTTGGACGAGCCGTCCGAACACACGCGTTCCAGTTGGTCGGCGATGGCCTGGTTGGAGAAACGATCGATCAGCGTCTGTTTATAGTCGGTGAGATCGATGCCGGGCACTGGCGCCAGCTGCGGCGTGACGTCCAGGTCCATGTAGGTGCGGATGTAATCGACGAACAGCGGATCGTTCATGGTTTCGTGAACGAAGCGATAGCCCTTCAGCGCGCCCAGATAGGTCAGGGCAAGATGGCTGCCGTTGAGCAGCTTGATCTTCATTTCTTCGTAAGGCGTGACGTCGTCGGTGAACTGCACACCGACCTTTTCCCAGGCCGGACGACCATTGACGAATTTGTCTTCCAGCACCCATTGCACGAACGGTTCGCAGACCACCGGCCAGGCGTCGTCGATGCCTTTTTCGTCGTGCAATTGCAGGCGGTGGGCAGTGCTGGTCATCGGCGTGATGCGGTCGACCATGGCATTGGGGAAGCTGACGTTCTCGGCGATCCAGTCGTGCAGATCGGCGTCGCGTTGTTTGGCGAAAGTGAGCAGAGCCTTGCGGGTCACGGCACCGTTGTGGGGCAGGTTATCGCAGGACATCAAGGTAAAGGCTGGCGTGCCTTCGGCGCGGCGTTTGGCGAGGGCTGCGCAGAGGTAGCCGAACACTGTTTTCGGTGTGGCGGGGTGTTGCAGGTCGTGCTGGATCTGCGGCAGGTGGCTCATGAATTCGCCGGTGCTGTCATCGATACAGTAGCCGCCTTCGGTGATGGTCAGCGAGACGATGCGGATGTCCGGGCTGGCGAGTTTGTCGATCAGCGCCAGGTCGTTGTCGGTGGACATCAGCATCTGGCTCATGGCACCGATGACGCGGGTTTCGGTGTCTGGCGTGTCGCCCAGTTCGAACAGGGTGTAGAGGAAGTCCTGGCCCTTGAGGGCTTCGAAATTGCCGCGGTCTTCCTCGCGCAGGCTGACGCCGCAGATGGCCCAGTCCAGTCCCTCGCCGCTCTCGTCCTTCGCACCGAGAGACATGAGCGCATCGGTGTAGAACGCCTGATGCGCGCGGTGAAAGCCACCGACGCCGATATGGGCGATGCCCTGGCGGCGGTCTTCGAGGGTGTAGGCGGGCAGTTCAATGCCGGCGCCGAGATTCGACAGATTCTGTTTGTTCAGTTTCATGACTACGGTCTCTGATTCTTTGAAATTCGGCGGCTTAGGCGGCGGCTTGCAACGCTTTGCGAATGACCTGGCCCTGGGCGTCGAACAGATGGCAATGGGTGCTATCCAGATGGAGGTTCAAGGTCTCGCCGTACTGGCTGGCCAAGTCTCCACGGATACGCATGGTCAGGGTTTCGCCGGAGGTGGTGCGCACATGGCAGAAGGTATCGCTGCCCAGGCGTTCGCTGACATCGGCGACCACTTTGAGTTGGCAATCGCCGTCTTTGGCCAGTTCCAGGTGTTCTGGGCGAATGCCCAAGGTCACGGCATCGCCGACGCTCTGCTGAGCATTGGTGAACGGCAGACTGATTGTGGTCCCGGCGTCCAGCGTCACTTCGCAGCCGGTGCTGTCGACACGGCTGACCTTGCCTTTGAGGAAGCCCATTTTCGGCGTACCGAGGAAGCCTGCCACGAACAGGTTGGCCGGATGGTGATACAGCTCGAGCGGCGAGCCGACCTGTTCCACACGACCGCCGTTGAGCACCACTACTTTGTCGGCCAGGGTCATGGCTTCGACCTGATCGTGGGTCACGTAGATCATGGTCGCTTCCAGTTCCTTGTGCAGGCGCGACAGCTCCAGACGGGTCTGCACGCGCAGCGCGGCATCGAGGTTGGACAGCGGTTCGTCGAACAGGAAGATTTTAGGGTTGCGCACGATGGCGCGACCTATCGCCACGCGCTGACGCTGACCGCCCGAGAGCTGTTTGGGCTTGCGCTCCAACAAGGGGCCCAGTTCCAGAATCCGCGCCGCTTCGGCGACTTTCTTCTCGACTTCGGCTTTCGGGGTGCCCGCCAGGTCCAGCGCAAAGGACAGGTTTTTGCCCACCGTCATGTGCGGGTACAGCGCATAAGTCTGGAACACCATCGCCAGGTCGCGCTTGGCCGGGGTGACCTGAGTGATCTCGCGACCATCGAGTTCGATGCTGCCGCTGGTGACGTCTTCAAGGCCTGCGATCAGGCGCAGCAGGGTGGATTTGCCGCAGCCCGATGGACCGACGAAGACCACGAATTCGCGGTCTTTGACGTCCAGGTCGATGCCTTTGATGATCTGGTGGCCGTCGAAGCCTTTTTGCAGATTTCTGATTGTCAGGTTAGCCATGTGGGGCTCCAGTTTTATTCTTCAAATACATAAAAAAAGGGCGATGGGTACGTTGAGCGTATGGGCGATGATTTCTCTGTAGCAGCACGGCTTGCCGGCGGTGGCGTCTGTGCCATCGCTGCCGCCGGCAAGCCGGACTGCTACAGGGTGCGCGGGGTGGTCGAAATCGTTGTATCCCTCGAGATCGTTCCCACGCTCCGCGTGGGAATGCATCCATTGACGCTCTGCGTCAGCCACTGGACGCAGAGTGTTCGGGCCAGGGTTACCACGCGGAGCGTGGGAACCATCGTGTTCTCGATCATTTCACCGCACCAAACGACAGCCCGCGTACCAGTTGTTTCTGGCTGATCCAGCCGAAAATCAGGATCGGCGCACAGGCCAGGGTCGAGACTGCTGACAACTTGGCCCAGAACAGGCCTTCAGGGCTTGAGTACGAGGCGATCAATGCAGTCAGCGGCGCGGCGTTGGATGAGGTCAGGTTCAGCGACCAGAACGCCTCATTCCAGCACAGGATCAGCGACAGCAGCGCCGTTGAAGCCAGACCCCCTTTGCAGATGGGAATCAGCACCTTGAAGATCTCCTGACGCGTGGTCGCGCCATCCAGCCGCGAGGCTTCGAGGATCTCGCCGGGGATGTCCTTGAAGTAGGTGTAAATCATCCAGACCACGATCGGCAGGTTGATCAGCGTGTAGATCACGATCAGCGCGATGCGCGAATCCAGCAGGCCAAAGGTCTTGGCCAGCAGGTAGATCGGCATCAGCACGCCCACCGGCGGCAGCATTTTGGTGGAGAGCATCCACAGCAATGTGCCTTTGGTGCGTTTGGTTTCGAAGAACGCCATGGAGTAGGCCGCCGGCACCGCGATCAGCAGGCACAGAATCGTGGCGCTGAAGGAGATCAGGATCGAGTTCCAGGCGAAGTGGAAGTAATCACTGCGTTCCTGAATGTGCAGGTAGTTTTCCAGGGTCGGCGTGAAAATGAACTGCGGCGGGGTGGCGAACGCGTCGATCTCGGTCTTGAAGCTGGTCAGGACCATCCAGAAGATCGGAAAGAATATCAGCGCCGCGATCACCCACGACAAGGTGCCGAGCAGCACGCTTTGCAGGCGACGGGATTGTTTGAGCGTCATCATGACCTTGCCCTCAAGACTTGTCGGTGAGGTTTTTGCCGATCATCCGGACGAGGATGATCGCGGCAATGTTGGCGATGACCACGGCAATCAAGCCGCCCGCCGATGCCATGCCCACGTCGAATTGCAGCAGCGCCTGGTTGTAGATCAGGTACGCAAGGTTGGTCGAAGCGAAGCCCGGACCGCCGTTGGTGGTGGTGAAGATTTCCGCGAACACCGACAGCAGAAAGATGGTTTCAATCATCACGACGACAGCGATGGGGCGCGCCAGGTGCGGCAGGGTCAGGTGCCAGAAGATCGCGATGGGGCCTGCGCCGTCGAGGCGTGCAGCTTCTTTCTGCTCCTGGTCCAGCGACTGCATGGCCGTCATCAGGATCAGGATCGCGAACGGCAGCCACTGCCAGGACACAATGATGATGATCGACAGCATCGGGTAGTTGGCCAGCCAGTCCACGGGCTGTGCGCCAAACAGCTTCCAGACTGAGGCGAGGATGCCGGACACCGGATGAAAAATCAGGTTCTTCCAGATCAGCGCACTGACCGTGGGCATGATGAAGAACGGCGAAATCAGCAATACGCGAACGATGCCGCGACCGAGAAACTCAGTGGCCTCCAGCAGCGCGGAAATCAGCACACCGAGGATCACGCTGATCGCCAGCACGCTGCCGACCAGCAGCAGTGTGTTCAGGGCTCCCGGCAAAAAGCCGGCGTCTGTGACGAAGAACTCGAAGTTTTCAAGCCCGACGAATTCATTTTCGCCGGGGTTGAGCAGGTTATATCGAATCAGCGAGAAGTAGATGGTCATGCCCAGCGGGACGATCATCCAGACCAGCAGCAACAGCACCGAAGGGCTGACCAGAAACCAGCCAGGCTTGGTCACGCTGCCTTTGATCTGTATTTTATCGTCGGCCGAAGCCGCACGAGGGGTAATGGTTGACGTGTTCATGATGACTCCGAACCGGGGCAGTAGCGTGAGCGTGGCAGCAGGGACAGGGCGTCCACTGCTGCCTTCAAGCGTTGGAGATCAACCCTTTTTCGGGTAACCCGCTCGCTTCATTTCACGCTCGGAGACGCTTTGTGCGTTGGTCAGTGCCTGATCGACCGAGGAGGTGCCCACCAGCGCCGCAGAGAACTGCTGGCCTACGGAGGTGCCGATCGACTGGAACTCGGGGATGGTCACCAACTGGATACCGACGTAAGGCACCGGCTTGAGGGTCGGCGCTTTCGGCGTTACCGCCTTGAGCGATTCCAGGGTGATGTTGGCGAACGGCGCGGCTTGTTTGTACGCGTCGGTGTAGGTCGAAGCTCGGGTGCCAGGCGGCACGTTGGACACGCCGTCTTTCTCTGCGACCAGCGCCGCGTACTCTTTCGAGGTGGCCCACTCAGTGAAGGCGCGGGCGTCCTTGTCGTTCTTGGCGCTGGTCGGAATCGCCAGAGCCCAGGAGTACAACCAGGCCGAGCCTTTGTCGGTGACTTCGTGCGGTGCGTAAGTGAAGCCTACGTTGTCGGCCACCTTGCTTTGCGACTTGTCGGTGACGAAGGAGCCGGCGACGCTGGCATCGACCCAGATCGCGCATTTGCCGCTGTTGAACAGCGCCAGGTTTTCGTTGAAACCGTTGCTGGACGCGCCGGGAGGGCCGTCTTTCTTCATCACGTTGACGTAGAAGTTCAGCGCGTTCTTCCATTCAGGCTGGTCGAACTGAGGTTTCCACTGTTCGTCGAACCAGCGCGCACCGAACGAGTTGGCGACGGTGCTGATCAGCGCCATGTTCTCGCCCCAGCCGGCCTTGCCCCGCAGGCAGATGCCGTACTGTTCTTTGGACTTGTCGGTGAGTTTGTCGGCGAATTCGGAAATCTGGGTCCAGGTCGGACGCTCCGGCATCGTCAGGCCAGCCGCCTGGAACAGATCCTTGCGGTAGTAGGTAATCGAGCTTTCAGCATAGAACGGCAGGGCGAACAGCTTGCCGTCGACCGACAGGCCGTCACGCACGGAAGGGAAAACGTCGTCCAGCGCGTAGGATGCCGGCAGGTCGTTCATTTCCTTCAACCAACCCTTGGCGCCCCACAGTGAGGCTTCGTACATGCCGATGGTCAGAACGTCGAATTGGCCACCCTTTGTGGCGATGTCGGTGGTCAGGCGCTGACGCAGCACGTTCTCTTCGAGGACGACCCACTTGAGCTTGATGTCGGGATGTTGTTCTTCGAACGTTTTCGACAGCCGCTGCATGCGGATCATGTCGCTGTTGTTGACGGTGGCGATGGTCACGTCGCCCGCCTGGGCCAGAGTGGCCAGGGTTGAGAATGTCAGACAGGTGCCAGCCAGCAGAACTTTTGCAGAGGTCTTCATTTATCACTCCTCTTCTGTGTCCCGAGGGACGGCAGAAGCTTGGTTATTGTTTTTGTTCCTTCCGGAGACGTGGAAGAAGGTCAGTCGATTACAACGGTCTGCACGGACATTGACAAATCCTGCGACACACTTGAACTGATACTTTCTTGCACTGAGAGTTCAGGCAACTGCGCACCGAAACCGCGCTCCAGCATGGTGCGGCGCAGTTCCAGCGTAGTCGATGAGAGCGGGGAGGGGGTGAATCAGTACAGGTTTTGCTCGGTCAGTCGCTGTACCGCCAGTCGCCGATAATGCGACGGCGTCATGCCTTTGAGCTTCTGGAAGCGACGGTTGAAGTTGGAAATATTGTTGAAGCCAGACTCGAAACACACATCCGTCACCGGTTTTTCGCCATCGGCCAGCAGTTCGCAGGATTTGCTGATCCGCAGGCGATTGACGAACTCGACGAACGTACGCCCGGTCGCCTGTTTGAATACGCGGGAGAAATAGGTGGGTTTCATTCCCAGATGCTCGGCCACTTCTTCGAGGCTCAAGTCCCGGGCGTAGTGAGTGAAGATGTATTCCACTGCTTTGTTGGTGCGCTCGACCGCGTGATCATCCGAGAGCTGCGAGGCGGTAGTCCCGGACAGCAACTGGAAATCATCACTGGCGGCGAGCAATTCCAGCAAGATGAAAAAGTGACCCAGTCGGGTCATGCCGGTGGAATCGGCAATCTTCTGCATCAACTTCATGGCCTGGCGAATGGTCCGCTTGCAGCGAAACTCGATGCCGTACTGCGCCCGCTCCAGCAAAGGGGTCAGCGTCTTGAGCTCGGCAAATACCTGATTGCCGCTTTCCAGCAACTCCTCGGTGAAGTTCACCAGCATGTCGCGCTTGGGGACCACCTCGTCTTCTTCGACCTGGCTGATCCAGTTGTGCGGCAGGTTTGGGCCTGTCAGAAACAGCGTCCCCGGATAGAAATTGCCGATGTAATCGCCCACGAACACCTTGCCGGAACTGGCGACGATCAAATGCAGCTCGTATTCCTTGTGGAAATGCCAGCGCACCAGCGGGCACGGGAAGCCATGTTCGCGGTAGATGATCGACAGACCGTTATGGTCGTCCATCAGCTCGTAGGAAGGGTCGGTGATTCTTGTTGTTCTGGTCATGCCATGGCCGCGATTCTGGGGGAGGCGTGGAGACTAATGTGCACTATTTGCCCGGGGATTACAGCAATCCGCCTTACTCGAACACCACTTCGATCTTGCCCTCCTTGCGTGAACGCGGCGCCGCCTTGACCACGATTTGCACATCGCGCCCGAGGCGGACCAGGCACTCGATCATTTTGGTTTCACTGATGCCTCGAAATTTGCCCCGCAGCATTTCCGAGATCTTGGGTTGCGGCAGCCCAAGGATTTCGCTGGCCTGCGCCTGAGTCAAATGGCGAGCCTTGAGAATGCTGCCAATCTTGGTCGCCAACTGCGCTTTGACCAGCATCTCGCCGGCATCGGCAATCGCTAGATCGGCGTAAACGTTGCCGCTGCCGTGTTCGATTTCAGTCATGTTGCATTCCTTTCCAATGTGTTTCTGCGGCCGTGAGCCTGGTCCGGATCATTGAGATTTCGTGTTGGGGTGTCTGGATGGCTCGGGTCGACTTTTTCTGAAAGCAGTGGAGAACGTAAACGGCATTACCGAAGCGCAGTGTGTAGACCGCGCGGAACGTGTTGCCATGAAGGTCTTCGACGACCTCCAGTACGCCTGCATGACCGAAGCCCTTGAGCGGTTTGGCCTGCGAATGCTTACCGCCGGTTTGCGCGAGGTAAAGGGCATAGCCGAACGTGTCCTGTACTTCAGAAGGCATTGCGATGAGGTCCTTCCTGCTACTGGCCACCCAGAAAAGGGGCTTTTCAAATCCCTGTGACATGGCGGAAATTATACCTGTATGGGTATTAAGTCAACCTGCCGCTTTGCAGCGGCAGCCCAGGCTGGCCACTATCCTGAGCTTTCGTTGCTTCTGCCATTCGGGAACTGTAACGCCATGAAAAAGCCGCGCTGGGCAGCAGGGCGGTGGCAGGGCCGGTTGCACCGCGCCGCAGCTGCTGACCGCTATTGCACGCCGTTACGGTTCTTCGCCTCGATCCACTGCGACATGTACTGCGTGCTCTTGTGCTGGTGATGGCGAAGCATCGCGCCGGTGAAGTTGGCGGTGCGATGGGCGTGCAGGTGGTCACGCAGATGGTTGATGCGTTCGATCAGGGTCGCGCTGTGGTGTTCGTGGCGGAAACGTTCCTCAAGGACCGCCCAACCGGCGCGCTGTGCCTGCTCCCAGAGCGTCCGGTCCTTGTACAGACGCACCGCTGCGTCTGCCAGAGCCTGTGCATCGGTGGCGATGGCGCCTGGAAACGGCAGCTCGCCATACATGGCTTCGGCGCCAATCGGCGTGGTGACGGTCGGCGTGCCGCAGACCATGGCGTCGATCACCTTGCCCTTGATCCCCGCGCCAAAGCGGATCGGTGCCAGCGAAACGCGAGCGCCCGCCATGACTTCCAGAGCGTCTTCGGCCCAGTTCATGATGTGGAAACCCTGGGCGGCGTTGTGCAGGGCGGTGGCCTTGGGCGGGGTATATGCGCCGTAGACATGCACCTGGGCCGACGGCAGTTGCTGACGAATCAGCGGCCAGATGCTGTTCTTCAGCCAGAGCACGGCATCCCAGTTCGGCGCGTGGCGGAAATTGCCGATGATCAGGAAGTGTTCCCGCTCGTCGTAGCCTTTGCCCTGGTCGGGAATGTCGCGGACCAGCAGCGGCGCCCAGTGCAACAGCGACGCGGGCATCCGCAGTTGTTCGGTGAGCAGTTCGATTTCCATGTCCGACACCATCAGGCTCAGGTCACTGCGATAGATCGCGGCGATTTCCCGCTGGGCGATGTCGGTGGTGGCCATGTGGGTGATGAGTTCGGCGCGAGGCATCTGGAAATAACCCGCCAGGTCGCTGTCCGGCTGGCCTTGCAGCAGGTCCTTGACCAGTTGATGCCGGGTATGACGCATGCTTTGCAGGTCGGAGGTTTCGAGCACCCGCAACGCATTCGGGCAGTGCTTCTCCACCCGCCAGCCGAATTGCTCTTCGATGACGTACTGATCGAACAGAACCACGTCCGGCTGCAGCTCGCTGACAAAATGGTCGAAGCTGCTGTCGTTCAGTTCGATGGCGACTTCGGTGATGCCCAGTGCGGTCAGGTCCGCCTTGTGCTCGCCCTCGCTGGCAGGGCTGGCGAAGGTGATCTGCCAGCCCTGTTCCAGAAAACAGTCGATCAGTTGCATGACGTGGCCGCTGGCGGCCGACGAACGCGGCTCCGGCCACACATAGCCGATGATCAGGACATGGGTGTGCCGGGAGTGGGGGAGGGTTTCAGTGGCCAAGAATGCTTTTCACTTTGTCGCGCAGTTGATCGATGGAAAAGGGTTTGCCGATGATCTGCATGCCCGCAGGTGCATCGATATTTTCGGCGTAGCCGCTGGCGAACAGGATCGGCAGCGTGGGGCGCAGCTCGCGGGCCTTGTTCGCCAGCTTGATGCCATCCATGTCGGGCAAGCCCTTGTCGGTCATCAGCAGGTCGATGGTCTCGCTGTCGTTCTGCAGATAGGCCAGGGCTTCGGTCCCGTCCGCCGCTTCGAGCACGTTGTACTCCAGCTCTTCGAGAACGTCGACGATCAGCATCCGGACGATGCTGTCGTCTTCAACCACCAGAATCGTGCTGGCTGGGTTGGACATGAAAAATTTCCTTGAAAGTGACGGAGGTTCAACCGGGCAATGGGTGACCGATCTGCTAAATAACCAAGACGGTGATTGTGACAAGTTCCCGGCGTCAAAAACACAATCCAAATGAGTGTGATGGCGCTAGCGAATCACTCAAACGTATAGTACGCCGAGTTTTGTCCTACGGCTAAAGTCCGAAAATTCAGTCTTGTATGTCAGAAGCTGGAGTTTTTTGCTGAAGTTTACGGCAAACTCCGTCGTTTGAACGAATCCGCCCGGGCCCTTGCGATGATCCAAACCTCTGCAGTCGATGAGCAACGTTTCCGCAAACTTCTGAGCCGCAACGTCAGTTTACCCTTGGCGGTCGGCGTTCTCAGCGCAGCTTTCTTCGTCATCCTGATCACCTACCTGCTCTCCGCCATTCAGTGGGTGGAGCACACGGATCGGGTCATCAATAACATCAACCGCTCGTTGAAGCTCTCAGTTGACATGGAAACAGGCATGCGCGGGTTTCTGCTGACCGGCGACGAGCGTTTTCTCGACCCGTATGAAGTCGCCAAACCGAGCATCCTGGCCGAACTCAAGGGTCTTGAGGAACTGGTCGCGGACAATCCGGATCAGGTCGACCGCTTCAAGCGGCTGGCCGCGATGCAGGAGTCGTGGAACCAGTTCGCGCAGGAGATGATCACCCTGCGCCGCAATAATGCCGATTATGCAACGCCGATCCAGAATCGCCGCGGCAAGCGCCTGACCGATGAAATCCGCGATCAGTACGATCAGGCGGCGAACGTAGAGCACTCGCTGCGTCTGGCGCGTAATACCGAGGTGACGCACACCACCATCATTTCGGTGTCGCTGTACATCGCGTTCATTCTGCTTGTCAGCGGGATTCTGGCGTACGTGGGCCGTCGCGACATGACGGCGCTCTCCAGCACCTATGCCGCCAACATGAAAGCCCAGCAGGCAGACGCCGAGCGTCTGGCCCATGTGGCCTGGCTGCGCAACGGGCAGAGCGAACTGGCCGAGCAGGTCATCGGGCAACTGACCCTCAATCTGTTGGGCCGAAATGTCCTGCAGTTCTTTGCCCACCATCTGGGTGCGGTAGTGGCCGCCGTTTATGTGCGCCAGGAGCACGGCGGTCTGGTGCGGGTCGCGTCCTATGGTTTTTCCCGTCAGCAGGAGCTGCAAGAACAATCGATCTTCAGCGGTGAAGGCGTGGTCGGCAAGGCCGCCGAGCAGGACCAGATCATCACGCTGGACGACGTGCCTCAGGACTACTTCAAAGTCAGCTCGGGCCTGGGCGACGGTTCGCCACGCAGCGTGATCGTGGTGCCGACCAGCAATGACGATCAGGTCAATGGTGTGATCGAACTGGGCTTTCTGCGCGAACTGACCCAGCGCGATATCGAATTCCTCGAACTGGTAGCCGATAACGTCGGCACGTCCATCGAAGCTGCTCGCTATCGTCAGCGTCTTCAAGAGGTGTTGGCCGAAACCCAGCAACTCAACGAAGAATTGCAAGTGCAGCAGGAAGAACTGCGCACCGCGAACGAGGAGCTGGAAGAGCAGTCGCGGATTCTCAAGGAGTCCCAGGCCCATCTGGAAACCCAGCAAGCGGAGCTGGAGCAGACCAACGAACAGCTGGCCGAGCAGAGCAAGGCGTTGGCAGATCAGCGTGACGCGCTGGACCGCAACAACGAAGAGTTGAGCGTCGCGCAGGTAGAACTGGAAGCCCGCGCCGACGAGTTGCAGCGGTCGAGCAAGTACAAGTCCGAATTCCTCGCCAACATGTCCCACGAACTGCGCACCCCGCTGAACAGTTCGTTGATTCTGGCCAAGCTGCTGGCTGAAAACCCGCAGGACAACCTCTCCGAGGAGCAGGTCAAGTTCGCCGAGTCGATCTATTCCGCAGGCAACGACCTGTTGAACCTGATCAACGATATTCTGGACATCTCCAAGGTCGAGGCCGGCAAGCTGGACATGCGTCCGGAAAACAGCAGCGTCAGCCGTCTGGTGGACGGCTTGCGCATGACCTTCGAGCCACTGGCCGCCGACAAGCACCTGCAGTTTTCCGTTGAAGTACAGCCCGGCACGCCGGTGTCCCTGTACACCGACCGCCAGCGTCTGGAGCAGATCCTCAAGAACCTGTTGTCCAACGCCGTCAAATTCACCGAAACCGGCGCCGTCAGCCTGACCGTGTCGCGCCAGCCGGGGGAGGGCATTGCGTTCACGGTGCGCGATTCGGGCATTGGCATTGCCGAGGACCAGCAGCAAAGCATTTTCGAGGCGTTCCGTCAGGCCGACGGCACCACTAACCGACGCTACGGCGGCACCGGACTGGGGCTGTCGATCTCCCGGGATCTGGCGCAATTGCTGGGCGGTTCGATTACCGTCACCAGTCAGCCGGGGCAGGGCAGTATTTTTACGCTGGTGTTGCCTGAGCAGTACGTCGAACAGGCACCCTCGCAGTACGTGGATGCGCCTGTGGCTTCCGTGCAACCAGCACCGCTGCCGACCCCCGTGGTCCCGGTTGCGGCCCCGGTCATGGAGCCGATTCCTCGCTTTGCCGACGACCGCGAAAAGGCCCCGTTCAACAACCGCTGCATTCTGGTGATCGAGGATGAAGTGCGCTTTGCTCACATCCTCTACGACCTGGCCCACGAGCTGGGCTATAACTGCCTGGTCGCCCATGGCGCCGACGAAGGTTTCGACCTGGCGCAAAGCTTCCTGCCCGACGCGATCCTGCTGGACATGCGCCTGCCGGACCATTCGGGTCTGACGGTGTTGCAACGTCTGAAGGAAATGCCAAGCACGCGGCACATCCCGGTTCACGTGATTTCCGTCGAAGACCGTCAGGAAGCCGCGCTGCAGATGGGCGCCATCGGTTACGCCGTCAAGCCGACCACCCGCGAAGAACTGAAGGACGTCTTCGCCCGTCTCGAAGCCAAACTCACGCAGAAGGTCAAGCGCGTGCGGCTGGTCGAAGACGACGCCTTGCAGCGCGACAGCATCGCCCGACTGATCGGTGATGAAGATATCGAGATCACGGCCGTCGGCTTCGCCCAGGATGCGCTTGAGCTGCTGCGCGACAACGCCTACGACTGCATGATCATCGATCTGAAGCT
>Ga0160447_100630_pt1 | contig 15714 bp, 14 predicted proteins | sample HID1973K_E1MG_FD_108222 | JGI IMG/M metagenome (GOLD analysis project Ga0160447, IMG submission 108222) | Enriched mosquito-associated microbial communities from UW Madison campus, WI, USA - HID1973K_E1 MG | ecosystem: Host-associated > Arthropoda: Insects > Digestive system > Unclassified ...
GTCCGCGCTCGCGAGCGCATAGAACGTGTTCTGATTGACCTGGAAGTTGAACATCATCTGCAATCGTTCGCCGGCGTCGCCGAAGTACTTCATGTCGGTGTCGGGCAGTACGTTCGCCTCCGCAAGAATGATCGCGTCGCCCTTGCGCCATTGCAGGAACTCGCGAAACGTTCGCAGCATGTCGTATTGTTCGACCGGTCTTTTCACCTGCGCGCCCTTGGTGGCGATGACAAACGGCACGGCGTCCATGCGGAAGCCCGAGACGCCGAGCTGGATCCAGAAGCCCATGATCTTGAGCAACTCGGCCTGCACGAGAGGGTTGGCCGTGTTCAGGTCGGGCTGGAACTCGTAGAAGCGATGGAAGTACCACATGGCCGCTTCCTTGTCGTAGGTCCATGTCGATTTTTGCACGCCGGGGAAGACCACCCCATCCTCCGCGTTGGCCGGCCGCTTCTTCGACCAGACATACCAGTCACGATATTTCGATTCGGGATCGCGCCGCGCTTCCCGGAACCACGGATGCTGGTCCGACGTGTGATTCACTACGAGATCGATCATCACGCGCAGGCCGCGCTGATGACACGCGTGCGTGAACTCCGTGAAGTCGCCGAGCGAGCCGTAGCGCGGATCGACGTTGTAGTAGTCGGTGATGTCGTAGCCATTGTCGCGGCCGGGCGACGGCTGGAAGGGCATCAGCCAGATGGTGGTGATGCCGAGCCCCTGAAGGTAGTCGAGCCGCCGCAGCAGGCCCCGGAAGTCACCGACGCCATCGCCGTTCGCGTCCATGAACGTGCCGACGGACAGGCAGTAGATGATCGCGTTTTTGTACCAGAGATCGTTGACCATAGGCCTTGAATGAAGTCCGGCTTACGAAGGCTTCCGTGGATTGGACGGGGGAATCGAACGGGTTGTTGCCCGTGCATTGAGCAAGAAGTGTTCCGGCAGCGTTCGCAGACCGTTCTGCGGTTCAATGAGCCCTCCATCATGACGAAATAGGCGAGACAGCACAGCATATTCTTCGTCAAGGGACCGATCGGATGAAAAAGGAACGCGGGAATGCTCACCTGTTCGGAATCCGCTTCGCGCGTCAAGATCGCAGGCCGACTTGAAAAGGCAATCATCGTGGCCGTGATCCACCGGCCCCGTTGTTCTGCCTCCTGGAGCCACACTATGCGGATACCGAACGGTCTCATCAAGACTGCTTTTCGAGCTTCACAATAGTCAGGTTTCCGTCAACGTTCTCGACGCGGACCTTGACTTTGTCACCCTCGTGAACCTGCTTGAGCAACGCGGCATCCTTTGCTTTGAACGCCATCGTCATCGGCGGCATGCCCACATTTTCCAGCGCGGCATGTTTAAGCGTGACCATACCGGTCGCCGCGTCGACCTTTTTGACTTCCGCATCGGTGAGCGCGGTCTTCGACGAGGCCTTCGCAGCCGACGGCTTCGCTGTCATGTTCATGCCGGCCATGTCATCGCCCGCAAACGCGGGGGCCGCAAACACGGTTGCACAAGCGGCAGATGCAACGATCAGTTTCTTCATTGAATTTCTCCTGGTTGGGTGGATGGCACTCGCGCGCCGGAAGCTACTGCATGGTGAAGTTGGGTCGCGCCGGCCTGCCGTGCGCGACGGCGCTGTAGCAGAAACCAGGCGGCGGGAATCACGAACATCGAAAGAATTGGCGCCGTGACCATGCCACCGACCATCGGCGCGGCGATACGCTGCATGACCTCCGATCCTGTGCCGTGGCCGACCATGATCGGAATGAGACCGGCCAGCACGACCGCAACGGTCATCGCTTTCGGCCTCACCCGCAGCACGGCGCCTTCGCGGATCGCATCGAACAAGAGCGCCTCGGTCAGCGGCTCGCCATCGTCGAGACGTCGGTTGAGCGCGCCTTTCAGGTACAACAACATCACGACGCCGAATTCCGCGGCCACACCCGCGAGCGCGATAAATCCCACCGATGTCGCGACCGACACGGCATGACCCAGTACCCAGATGAACCAGAGCCCGCCGATTAGCGCGAACGGTACCGTCGACATAAGCAACAACGCGTCGGCCGTCGAGTTGAACGTCAGGAAAAGCAGCACGAAAATGACGACCAGCGTCACGGGAATGACGGTTCGGAGCCTGGCCGTCGCGCGCTCCAAGTACTCGAACTGCCCGGACCAGGCAATCGAGTAGCCTGGAGAGAGAACGACCTTTTCTGCGACCGCACGCTGCATCGCTTTCACCGCCGACTGCAGGTCCGTATTGCGGATGTCGACATAGACGTAGCCAGAAAGACGCGCGTTCTCGCTGCGAATCATCGGTGGACCGTCGGCGATCATGATGTGCGCAACGTCGCCAAGCTGGATTTGCGCGCCGCGGTCTGTGAGGACGGGCAGTTGTCGCAGCTTCTCGAGAGAGTCCCGAACTTCGCGTGGATAGCGGATGTTGATGGGGAAGCGCTCCCGGCCGGCAATCACCTCGCCGACGTTCTCGCCGCCAACAGCGGAGGATACGACTGCCTGGATATCCCCCACGCCAAGCCCGTAACGCGCCGCCGCCGACCGGTCGATATCGACATCGATGTACCGTCCACCGTTGAGACGTTCAGCGAGTGCGGAGTTCACGCCGGGCAGCTCCTTCACCGTCGCTTCGACCCGTGTCGCGATGCGGTCGATTTGCGAGAGGTCCGCGCCGGAGATCTTGATCCCAACGGGCGTCTTGATGCCCGTCGACAGCATGTCAAGGCGATTACGGATGGGCGGCACCCACACGTTCGATAACCCTGGCACCTTGACTGTCGCATCCAGTTCGTCGACCAGCTTCGCGGGTGTCATTCCTGGACGCCACTGGCTTCGCGGCTTGAACTGGATCGTGGTCTCGAACATCTCGAGCGGTGCGGGGTCTGTGGCCGTGTCGGCGCGGCCCGACTTGCCGAACACGGTTGCCACTTCCGGAACCGTCTTGATGAGCCGGTCGGTCTGCTGAAGCAGTTCGGACGCTTTCTCAACCGAGATGCCAGGAAGCGCCGTCGGCATGTACAGCAGGTCGCCCTCGTCGAGCGGCGGCAGGAATTCTCCGCCGAGGCGCGAGATCGGAATGATCGTGACAGCCAGCGCAATCACGGCGAGCCCGATCACAAACCACGGGCGTCGAAGCGTCGCTTCGAGCAGCGGCTTGTAGAGCCGGATTAGCACGCGGTTGATGGGGTTGGCGTTCTCATGCGGAATGCGGCCTCGGATGAGATAACCCATCAGGACGGGCACAAGCGTGACCGACAAACCGGCTGCTGCCGCGATCGTGTAGGTCTTCGTGAATGCGAGCGGCGAAAACAGCTTCCCTTCCTGGCCCTCCAGCGAGAACACTGGAATAAAAGACAGCGTAATGATGAGCAGGGAGAAGAAGAGGGCTGGTCCTACTTCCGCGGCGGACGTCGCAATGAGTTCCCAGCGTTGCGCGGCAGAAATCCGCGTGCCGGGGAACTCGTGCTCAAAAGCCTCCAGGTGCTTGTGAGCGTTCTCGATCATCACGATGGCTGCATCAACCATCGCGCCGATGGCAATCGCGATGCCGCCGAGCGACATCAGGTTTGCGTTGACGCCCTGATAGCGCATCACGATGAACGCTGCGAGGACACCGAGCGGTAACGACAGAATCGCCACGAAAGCGCTGCGCAGATGAAACAGAAAGACTGCACAGACAATCCCGACGACGATGAACTCCTCGAGAAGCTTGTCCTTGAGGTTGTTCACCGCGCGCTCGATGAGCTGAGATCGATCGTAAGTCGTTACCACCTCGACGCCAGGTGGCAGGGACCGTTTCAGGTCGGCGAGCTTCGCTTTGACCGCGTCGATGGTCGTCAGCGCGTTCTTGCCCGAGCGCATCACGATGACCCCGCCTGCGACTTCGCCCTGTCCGTTCAGCTCCGCGATTCCGCGCCGCATCTCGGGTCCGATCTGGATGCGCGCCACATCGCCGAGTAGCACCGGCGTGCCCGCATCATTCGTGCGCAGCACGATGTTGCGGAAATCATCCAGCGAGCGAAGGTAACCGGATGAGCGGACCATGTATTCGGACTCCGCCATCTCGACCACCGAACCGCCCGATTCCTGATTTGCCTTACCCAGCGCATCGATCACCGTCGCCTGGGTGATGCCATATGCGCGCAGTTTGTCCGGGTCGAGGACAACCTGATATTGGCGCACCATGCCGCCGATGCTGGCCACCTCCGACACGTCCGGCACCGCCTTCAGTTCGAACTTCAGGAACCAGTCGTTCAGCGCGCGCAGTTGCCCGAGGTCGTGCTGCCCGGTTCTGTCGACGAGCGCGTACTCGTACACCCAGCCCACGCCGGTTGCGTCCGGGCCGAGCGAGACGGTCGCGCCCGAGGGCAGGCGGCTTTGCACCTGGTTCAGGTATTCGAGCACGCGCGAGCGTGCCCAGTACTGGTCGGTCTTATCGTCGAAGAGCACGTACACGAACGCGTCGCCGAACGACGAATAGGCGCGGATGGTCTTCGCACCCGGCACGCCAAGCAGCGTGGTGGTGAGCGGATAGGTGACCTGGTCCTCAATGACCTGCGGCGCCTTGCCAGGGTACGAAGCCTTGATGATGACCTGCGTGTCGGAGAGGTCGGGCAACGCATCGATGGGGGTTTCCGTCGCCGAGTAGACGCCCCACGCCGTGACCAGCGCGGTGACCAGCAATACGAGGAAGCGGTTGTGAATGGACCAGCGGATGAGACGCGCAATCATCTTGCGCCTCCAATCGGTTCGACCTTTGTCAGTTGGTAGTCGTCGCCAGACTGCCGGAAAACGAAGTGCATGATCTCTCCCGGTTTCACATCGGGAAACGCATCGGGCGCTGGCTTGCTGAACGACATCGTCATGGCGGGCCAGTTCAGGGCCGGTACGGGCTGGTGCGAAAAGGTGATCTCGCCAGCCGTCACTTTCTCGACCTTGCCGGTGGTCTCGTACGTCGGAGTCGCCGCGGGGACCGAGACTGGAGCTGCACTCGTCGCGGGTGCGGCGCCCACGGCTTCGGATGCGGAGCCACCTTCCAGCCTCGGAAGCACTGATTTGAGGCTGGCCTCGGAATCGATAAGGAATTGGCCGGAAGCGACGACAGTCTCGCGGTCGTTCAGACCGCTGAGTACCTCGGTCTCGTTGCCAACATCGTTGCCTGGGGTGACGCTCACAGGTCGCAGTCGTCCGTCGCCGCTCTTCACGATGACGACCGAGCGTTTGCCGGTTGTGATGATGGCTTCTGAAGGCACCAGCAGCCGCGGCACTGCTTTCTGGCCAGCGACGCGCACACGCATCAGCATGCCCGGCGTCAGCTTGAGCGCTGAGTTGTCGAGTTCGAGGCGCGCCTGCAACGTCCGGCTCGTCGTGCTGATGCCGGGCAGGATTTCCCGAATCTGACCTTTGAAGTGCTCGGACGCATCGCCGCTGAACGTGGCATCGACGGTCATCCCGGGTTGCACGTTCAAGGCAAGCGTCTCCGGGATTTCGACGACCAGCCACAACTTCGAGAGCCCCGCGATTTTGGCGAGCGTCTGCCCCGGCGTGACCATCGCGCCATTCCTGACGTTCAGTTCGCTCACGACGCCGGTTTCAGGCGACGACAGCACGACATGGGTCTGCGCCTTGCCGGTCCTGTCGAGGGCCGCGATGACACCGTCCGGAATCGAGAGCGCCCGCATGCGCGCACGTGACGCTTCGAGCATGCTGCTGTCCGTTGCGCCGCGCCTGAGCGCGAGATATTCCTCCTGGGGTGCCAGCCAGTCGGGTACGAACAGCGACGCAATCGGTGCGCCCTTTGCAATCCGCTGCATCGGTGCACTGGCGTAAAGGTGGTCGATGTAGCACGTGACGCGTGATTGCACGACGTCGGACCGTGATTCGTCGAACTGCGTGGTGCCGACGGCATCGAACCCTTCCGGCGTTTCCTGCCGGCGCACTGTCGCGTAGCGGATGCCGAGATTCTGCTGGAGGCCCGGGTCGATCCTGATGCCTGTGGCGCCGCCGCCTTCGTCCGCATAGACGGGCTCTAGCTGCATGTTCATGAAAGGGGACTTGCCCGGCTTGTCGAAGTGCTGGTTGGGCACCATCGGGTCGTGCCAGTACAGCACCTTCCGCCCCGTCTTTGAGTCAAGTTTGTCGCCCGGAGCGGAAGCCGCCGTGGTGGCGGGCGTATTCGTCGCTGCCGTACGATGCGTCCCGACGATATAGCCGACACCGAGCAGCGCCGCTGCGGCAAACACCATCAGGGCCGCGCGTGCCAGTTGTTTCTTTTGCATGCTGTTCCTCTTCACTGACTGACGGGCATGGAAGCCGATACCGAGGCGGGCACGACCTGGTATTCGAGCTGGGCCCAGGTCTGCGACACGTCACGCTGCAGGTCGAGCACCTGAAGTTCAGCGTCGAGTTGCGCACGTCTGGCAGCAAAGGTGTCGGCAAGCGAGCCCGTGCCTGCCCTGTACGCGCCTGCCGCGAGCTGTACGCGCTGGTCGGCTGCCGGCAGCAGGGACTTGGAGAGACTGGCAATGCGTTCGCGACCGCTCGCGAGCGTGGCCGACTGTGCGCGGATGTCCGCTTCCACCTGACGCTGCGCGTCCTCGTACATCAGCCGCGCCCGGGTCGCCAGTTCCGCTTTCTCGCTAACATCCCGGTCCTGGCGGTCTTTTCGATCGATCGGAAGTGGAATGCTGACGCCAATCGACACCATGTTCGAGTACGCCCCGCCGCGTTGCTGGTAGGCGACTTCCCAGGACCAGTTCGGACTGCGATTACTGTTCGCGACGGAGGTGTCGGCATCGGCGACGGCAATCTCCCGGGATGCGGCGACGAGCACCGGCTGAACCTCGCGCAACTCTTCAGGCGGCAGAATCGTCACATATGACAGCGGCGCGGGCGGCTCTCCGCTTACGTCCAGAACCGGTGTGGCGGTCCAGCGCGACAAACCGATAAGCGCGGTTTGCAAGCTCTGTCGAGCCCTGAGCAATTGGTCCTGCGTCTGCGCGAGCATAGCCCTGGCCTGGATGACATCGGCGGCAGTCGATTTCGCAGCGCGATAAGTGGCTTTGATCGCCTCGAGCTCATGGTTCATGTGCTCGGCGAGTTCCTGCTGCAACACGACGGCTTTCTTTGCATAAGTCGCGTTGAGCCAGGCTGTTGCAGTCTGTTGGCGAGTGTTTGCAAGTTGTCTGAGATAGCCTGCTCGCTCGCGGTCGACCACATCGTCCGCCAATGCGGAGCGCAGTCGACGCTTCTCGCTCGACACCCACTCCTGCTCGATGCCGATGCGGCGCATCGTCATGAAATCCTGGCCAATCGTGAACTTCTGCTGGCCTGTCACGGGCAGATTGTCGACCCCCGCCCTGAGCATCGGGTCGGGCAACTGAGCTGCTCGCACGGCCGCTTCCGAGCTGGCTCGTACCGAGGCCTGCGCCGCGCCCATCGCGGCAGAGTGGTCGGTCGCGGCTTGCAGTGCCGCCTCAAGCGTGATGGGTGTTTCCTGAGCGTGCGTGGCCATGCTTGCGAGCAGGAGCGCGGCAAAAAGCGCACGCGCGCGCAGTGGCGCACACCGGTGTGACGGCGTGCCAATGATTGAAGGCATGTTCTAACCCCAACGGCGGAGTTCCATAGGAACTCCACGTCCTGGACGCAGGACGACCTCGCCGCACATGCGGCGAACCTGTCAGTGAGGGATTAGGTGGTGCGCGGAGGTCGCCAGAGACCGGCCGGTTCACGGACGGTGAGTGACTGCGCATAGTGAAACACGACGGAGGTTGACAACCCGGCGGGACGCGTTATCTCGATGTGCGACACCGGGTGATAGAGGCTACCGAGCTGACAATGCGCGGTTACCTTGCAAAAAAACCCTTTGGCTTTTTCGGGCTGAGACGATTTCATCGTTTCGCAGCCGGGCATCTCCGACGACATTGTGCTGCCTTCGTCGGAACCCATGCTCATCGGACATTCTCCGGTCAGGCCGCTGGCTGCCAGCCCACTGATGGGCAGCATGGCGCAAAGCAGCAGAAGGAGTATTGTCCGGAGAAATTTCATGGCAAGGATTATAGCGGACCTAGTTTTCTCCTGTTATTGCGATGACGGTCAGGTAACCCAAAAGGCAGCATCGATTGGCTTACTGTCTACTACCCGCGACAACATTGCGACTGGTGTTGTCGAAGATGGGCAAGAACAGATCGAAAAATCCAAAAAGGACCCATCCTCGATGCGGCGCGCATCGCGGCGGCTCAGAAGGTCGCGCACTATGAGATTGCAGCTTAGGGAAGCCTCGCCACGCTCGCAAAGAAGCTTGGATATCACGACGGCATGAAGCTCCTCCTTGAGACCCTGGAAGAAGAAAAGGCGAGCGATGAAAGGCTCACGCTGGTCGCAAAGCAAGAGCGCTCGGAAGGGGAATTTGGGAAGTGATTGTTTAGCTATCGTTGCCGGGGCGAGAAAGATGAAAGCCCTGATTTGGCCGCGCAAGAATGACATTTGCTGTGATTCCTGAATCCGCTTGATGTCTATTCGGGCGTCACACTCGCTGCCGATAGGTCAGGCGAGGCAGTAGCTGTCGAGACTCAGCGCTACGTCGCTATACGGTATCCGCAGCGGCTTCCGGCGGTCGCCGAGTTGGTGCGCGGATTAGCGCAGCGAATAGCCTGTCAAAAATTTTATTGTGCCGAGGTATGCAGCCTCAAGATCGTTTCCAGTCGTTCAAATGTTTCCGACCGTGAATGTTGGGCTTACGCATCGGAAGATGCGTACTCTCGTTCAGTTTCAGACATTGAGGAGCGTTCTCCGAATCGCAGAAAAACGTGCGCGGTGGTACTGGTCACATGCCTGAAGCGAAGAACCGACCCTAGCGATAATGCAGGCCTGCGCGCTTCCAGAACGTCAGACCAGCGAGGCCGCCCGCGATGGCAAAGCCTACCCCTACCTGCCTCATGCCTTGGAGCATCGTCAGGTCCGTTCGGTCAGGCGGATCGGTGTACCAGGAGAACGAGTTGGTGATGCCGAGAAACACCGGCACCAGAAGCAGTCCAATACCGACACCGGCAATCAGGTAGAAAAGCAAGTTCCTGATTGCGAAGCGGCGCGCTAAAAACGCGAGAAGTGCGCAAGGTAGGGCTGCAACGATCACTCCCGTCAGCCACGTGAATAAGAACGCCATTACTGTCATGACCATGACTTGTATGGCGCCGTGTCCTCCGGCCGGCAAGGCTACGAGGAAAACCAATGTTAGGAAAGCTACTCCGACAGTTACGCTAAGCAGATAACTTCCCAACACGCGTTCTGCTGTGGGGAAGCTAGCTCCTTTCATACCTGTTTTCATTTTCTTCGTCATAAACGGAGCTTGATAGGAACCTCTTCCGCAACCAGCAGAATACCTCACGTAAGCCGGTCGCCGATAGAACGCGAGTGACCGCTTCGCGCGAATTCGAACGTCACTTGTGGCTCGAGAAGCGAATCCGATCCGGTCGACCCCGGCACTTGCAGACTTCACCCAGCGTCACACAGTAGAATGCGGCTTTAAGTGCCTCGGTACCATCATGCTCGCGCTCAAGCTGACACTGGTTCCCCTGTTTGTGCTTGTCGTTTCGATGTCGGGTAAGTGGTGGGGACCCTCGATCGCTGGTTGGCTGGCTGGATTGCCCGTCGTAGCCGGGCCGATTCTGTACCTCTTGACGCTATCGCACGGAGGCGTGTTCGGAGCACGCGCGGCAACCCTATCGCTGGCGGCAATCCTTGCGTCGGAAGGGTTCAACTTCGCTTATGCGTGGACTTGTCGGTCGCGCTCCTGGCCAGTCGCTCTAGTCGCCGGTCTCGTCGTCTGGTTCCTATGCGCGTGTGGTCTCTCGTTCCTGCCGACTTCGCCTCTGTGGGCGTCGATCGTTGCTGTCGCAGCAGTGTCCATTGGGCAGTCGTTCTTGCCGAAAACTTCAAGCGTTGCGGCCGGAGCGCCGCTTTCCCGGTTCGACTTGCCAGGCAGAATGATCGCCGGCGCTATCCTGACTTTCTGTGTTACATCGTTATCAGCTTGGGCTGGCCCAACGTGGAGTGGGTTGCTTGCAGTCTTCCCGCTGCTCGGGATCATCCTTTCAGTGTCGTCCCAACGCGCGCACGGGCCTGCTTTTGTAATCTCGTTGTTGCGAGGCATGGTGCTAGGGCGTTTTTCGTTCGCAGCATTCTGTCTACTGTTGAGTATCACGCTTCCATACCAACGACCCACCTTGGCCTTCTTCGAAGCGGCATTGCTCGCCATAGTCGTTCAGTGGTGCACGAAGCGCGTAGCAGCACGCAGACGCACGCGAGTCGTCGTTGCCGCTGAATAACTCATCGCATCTCGCGCCGACTTTTCTTTGAACGGGGAGCAGGCGGGAGCCGAACGAGAGCGGCATATCGCAAACTGCATCAAAATGCTGACCGCCAATGCTCCGCGAGACAATCACCGAGGCTACCAATGATCGACTTATCTGCAGTTGCAACGGTCTTTTCGGTCTATGCCGTAGGTGTCGTCATACCGGGACCGAACTTCGTCGCGGTAGTTCACAGGGCGGTTTCGGGCGGCCGCTCCGACACGCTCGCGCTCGTCGCGGGGATAGTGACGATCAATCTGTTTTGGGCCACTTGCGCCATTCTCGGTATCGGGATGGTCTTCGCAGTCTTCCCGTGGCTCGCCGTCGGCGTCAGGCTTGCCGGTGCTGCCTATCTCGTATGGTTTGGGCTACGGCTCATTACAAGGGCGCAAGCGAACGACATAGCAACAGCGCAGCCTCGGAAGACTCCGCTGTTTCGTGCCGCTTTTCGTCAGGGTGTTGCGACAAATATTGCGAACCCGGAGTCCATCGCTTTTTATGCAGCGGTGTTTTCGTCAGCGGCACCCGCCCACGTTTCATTTAACCAGTAGGAATGCATCACACTACTTCGTAACAAACTCGGAGTCGGACCTTAGATAGCAATCGCGTTGTCTGCAGTGCTGTTCGCATCATTGCATTTCTATAGCTGGAGGTATGTGATCAGTACGCTTCCAGTTGGCCTAGTACTCGGTTACGTCTATGTCGTTGAGCAAGCGCGTCCGCGCCGAGCTTTCTGGATTGTCACCACGATTCATGCGTTGCGAAACGCCAATTCGATAGCACTTCTCCATTACCCGTCGTGACGGTTGGGTGCTGATCGAACGTCGACATTCGATTGGCCACTGAACGGAACCTCGAGTTGATCTGGTTGCCAGGTCGGCTGTCGCCTGACTTCAAGACCATCGCTGACTTCCGAAGGGATAACGGCGTTGCAATACGTAAAGTCTACCGCGACTTTGTTGTGCTTTGCCGGCGGCTAAAGCTGTTCTCGGATGCTACGGCTGCGATCGGCGACAGCGAATTTAAAGCGCTCAACAATGGCGACAAGAACTTTACGAAGCGCAAGCGTCAAGCTCGCACGCAACAACTCGAGCATAGTATCGCTCGCTACATGAATGAGCTGAACCGCGCTGATCGGGATCTGGCGAGCCTGCCGGATGAACGAATCCCTCATTTGAAGGACAAGATCAAAAGCTCAAGGCGCAAGTGCAAAAAGCTCGGTGAGGTCGAGAGCAAAGCGTACGGCCTCGCGACGACGTCCGCGGTTCGAACAAAAAAAATGCCCGTCCAACGGGGCGGGCAAAATGAGAGGGGCACACTCGAAAATAAGACGAGGGGCGGTGCGCAGCAAGCTCAGATTTGATTCGGAGAATTTCCGAGACCGTAATCGGCGTCGGATGGTCGCTCTTCGCCTCGGTGAATCTGCAACTAATCGTCTAGTTCGTCGGTTCCCTTGAAAGCCGCGCCACAGGGTGCGCAAGCAGCTCGCCATGAGCGACGGCATAGGTACGGCGCCATCGTGAAAAGTCTTGAGCATCTTGACCGCGTCCGCATCGATCGGCAGCAAGAAAAAGACTCCAGCGCGGCGCGCGTAATCACGCACGCGAAACATCTCGCTCGATTGCTTACAACACCGTCGTGCCTCCAAGATCGGTCACCAGTCGATGCGATGCTTCTCGTCGGTTTCACGATGGCGTCGGTCTTCATCGGCGTGGAGGTAAGGTCAATGATGCGTGTCCAAGGTTGTCGCGCACGAGTAGCAAATCGACCTGCTGATTCACCATCTGGGAGCGCGCGCTGTGCCGCAGTTAGTGAGCGGAGGCCTTTTTTCGCAGGTCAGCGCATGCGGCAGTGGACGGGTTGTGCTCGCGAAGTCTCGCCGCTGCGCCTGCAAACACAGAATTTGACGATCGCGTCCAAGGCGGCGCGAGTCAACTGCGAACAGGTTTCTGTGCTTGAGTGGCTGTGGTGGCGCCGATCGGTAAGACGCGTCGCGAAACTGAGACGGATGATGATCAGCAAGTTATTTATGCTGCTTTCAGTCGCATTCGCCGGTAAAATCCGGCGCTCCAGTTTTAAGGGCCGGACGGCGCGCCCGATTCGCGCGCTTGACTCCTAAATATTCCGGCCCTCATGCCGTTAACCTGATCTTAATCAACGTAATCGATATATAAGCGCTGGGTGCGTCCATGCCCGGTTGGGCGCGTCATAGCGTACCGCCGTCGGTCGTCTCTGCCCGGTTAGAAGAATTCTCACGCGAACACCGACATGCCCGATACGCGCTGGACCATTCCGGTTGCTCGCTGGTCATTGTGGCCTGCCGCCACTTCCGCCGCTCCCGACTTAGGCTTCATCGAACCTTTGACGCGACGCCGGCTCAGCACGCTATCGCGGGCCGCGCTGAAGGTGGCGCACGACTGCGTTGCGCATGTGCCTGCAGTGCGTCTGGTCTTCGCTTCGCGTCATGGCGAACTGGGCCGCACGACCGAGATCCTGCACACCATCGATGCGGGCAAGACGGTCTCGCCCACGTCGTTCAGTCTTTCCGTGCTCAACACGATGACCGGCGTTTTCGGCATCGTGCGCGGCGACCGCGCTCCGGCCAGCGCCCTGTCCGCGGGCACTGAAACCCTCGGCTATGCCTTGCTCGAAGCGTACGCGCAATACGTAACGGACCCTTCGGCTCCGGTGCTGCTCGTCTATGCCGACGAACCCGCCGATCCCGCATACGGCACCGTCGAAGATGAAGTCGATGGCGGGGCGCTCGCGATATTGCTCGACTCATCCGCGCAAACGGGTCGCCTGGAATGCGCGCGCGCAACGGTCAGCGACGAGACCGATGCCGCTCTTCTAGGCACGACGTTCTCTTCACAGAGCCATGCCGTGCAGCACTGTCTCGACACGCGCACGGCGAGCGCATGGCGCTGCAAGAACTCGACCTGGCAATGGTCCTGGCATGAAGCCGCTTGATTACTACTGGCGCCTCGTTGCGACGGCTCTCGCATTCGCCGCGTTCGGCGTCTGCGGGCTGGCTTTCTCGCTGATCGTGTGCCCGCTCGCTTCGATCTGGCCGCATCGCGACTCGAAGCAACGCATTATCGTCGCCATCATTCACGCGTTCGTTCGCGCGCTCGTCGCCGTGCTCGTGCGGGTCGGCGTGATGAAGCTCGACGTGCATGGCGCCCGCGCGCTCAGACGCGACGCGCCGCGCGCGGCCATCGTCGTCGCGAATCACCCGACGTGGATCGACGTGGTGGTGCTGCTCTCGCTCACGCCGCGCGCATGTTGCGTTGTGAAGAGCGCGCACTGGAGCAACCCCTTCTTCTGGGGCGTGATGCGCGCGGCCGAATACGTGAGCAATGCGAACCCCGTCGAGTTCGTCGAAGCGGGCGCACGGCAACTCGCGCGCGGCTACACGATGATCATCTTCCCCGAAGGCACGCGCAGTCCGACACGCAACCGCATGCACGCGTTCTCGCGCGGGTTCGCCCACATGGCCTTGCAGTCGGGCGCGCCCATTCTGCCCGTGCTGATGGACTGCGATCCACCCGCGTTCACGAAAGACATGCGCTGGCACGACATACCCGAACGTGCATTCCACATGCAGGTGAACGTGCTCGAGCCCCTGCGTGCCGACGAACTCGCCGCACGCGACGAGACACCCGCGCTCGCCGCACGCACGGTGACGAGCGCGATCGAAGCCCACATTACCCGGCATCTGATCGACTATGGATTCTTTAAAGCTTGAAATCAAACGGCTTCTGATCGAAGCGCTTGATCTCGAAGACATGCAGCCCGATGACATCGACGACGACGCGCCGCTTTTCGAGACCGACGGCGTCGGTCTCGATTCGATCGATGCGCTCGAAATCGGCATCGTGCTGCGCGAACACTACCAACTGAACATCGCGGCCAATGACGAGCATGCGCGAGAACATTTCCGTTCGATCAACACGCTCGTCGCGCTGGTGGCGAGCCAGCGCGAGCTTGCGCATGCTGCGGACGAAGCCACGAAAGAAGGGGAATGACCGTGACCGAGAATGAAATCCTTGAGCGCATCCGCGCCATCTTCGAAGAGAACTTCGGCATTGCGCCGGAGCGCGTGACGCCCGAGGCGTCCCTGTTCGAAGAGCTCGATCTGGACAGCATCGACGCCGTCGATCTCGCGATCAAGCTGCAGGAAATGACGGGCCGCCGTATCAAGCCGGAAGAATTCAAGTCGGTGCGCACGGTCGCGGACGTGGTCGCCGCCGTCGAGTCATTGCTCGTCGAGCAGGAATGATGCAGCCGCAGACCGCGCACGCGCCAGGCGGGCAGGCCACCGATGCAAAGGCGCGCGGCTGGGCCGGATTCGCGCTGAACGTCGCGTTCAAGCTCGCCTATCCGGCCGTGATCCTGGCCGCGTGGTTCTGGAACGCGCCGCGCTACGCCGGCTGCGTGCTGTTCGCGCTGATCTGGCTGCAGCGCTGCATTGGCACGGGTGTCGTCAGCGTGTCGCTGCGCAGGCTCACGCGCGTCGACTGGATCGTCGCCTTCATGCTGAGCGCCGCGTCCGCCGCGATCGTGTGGACCGATAGCGAACGCCTGTTGCATATCTATCCGTCGCTCGTGAACCTCGGCTTGCTGATCGCGTTCGGTGCGACGCTCGTGCGCGGCCCGTCGATGATCGAAAAATTCGCGCGCATCGGCACGCCCGATCTGAGCGCCGCCGCCGTGCGTCACACGCACCGCGTCACGCAAATCTGGTGCGTGTTCTTCGCCGCGAACGGCCTGTTCGCGCTCTATACGGCGTTGTACTGGCAGCGCGAGGCATGGTCGCTGTACAACGGCGCGATCTCGTATGGACTCGTCGGTGTGCTGCTCGTGGGTGAAATCGTGTGGCGCTATCTCGTGATCCTGCCGCGCGCGCGGCGAGCGGAGGCGGCATGATCGCGCTGCACGATTTGCTGTGCGCGGCGAGCGATGCGCAGAGACCCGTCTGCCGCGACGATCGCGCGGCAAGCGCGAACGCGATCATCACGCACGCGGCTTTCCGTACGCGCGTGGCGGTCCTCGCGTGGTGGCTGCGCGAGCAGTCGGCGCGCCGCTACGCGCTGTGCATCGACGATCCGTACGACTTCGCCTGCGCGCTCTTCGCGCTGTTCGCGTGCGGCAAGGAGCCGGTAATTCCCGCGAGCTCGGCGCCCGGCTATCTCGCCGATCTCGCCCACGCGTACGACGCCATGCTGACCGATGACGACATTCGCGCGCTGGCCGCGACGGAATCGATCAGGGCCGCCGCGCCGCCGATGCCGATGCCGATGCCGATGCCGATGCCGATCGACCCGCACGCACCGCTCACGCTCTACAC
>Ga0160447_100631_pt1 | contig 15703 bp, 12 predicted proteins | sample HID1973K_E1MG_FD_108222 | JGI IMG/M metagenome (GOLD analysis project Ga0160447, IMG submission 108222) | Enriched mosquito-associated microbial communities from UW Madison campus, WI, USA - HID1973K_E1 MG | ecosystem: Host-associated > Arthropoda: Insects > Digestive system > Unclassified ...
CACCGCGATGATGCCGATGAACGACGTGCGCGTGAGCACGTTCATCGCGTTGTCGAGGGTCGCGAAGTCGCGATTGAGCAGCGTGCCGCCGATGCACAGCGCGACCAGCCCGATCAGCGGCCCGACGCCGAACAGAAAACGCGCGACAGTGGAGAGGCGGCTCTCGCTTTCGATGTCTTCAGTGTGTGCCGGTCGCATGCGCGATCAACCTCTCTTCGGTCAAAAGATCCATGCCGAGCGTCGCGACGAGTTCGCCCGCGCGCATCACCGCGACGCGATGACACAAGCCGATCAGCTCGATCAGTTCGGATGAAATCACGATCACCGCGCGGCCTTCGGCGGCGAGGCGATGAATCAGAAAATAGATGTCGCGTTTCGCGCCGACGTCGACGCCGCGCGTGGGTTCGTCGAGCACGATCACGCGCGGGTCGGGATTCAGGAATTTCGCGAGCGCGAGCTTCTGCTGATTGCCGCCCGACAGCATGCGCGCGCGAATCGACGGGTTTCCCGTGCGGATGCCGAAGTCCTTCACCGCCTTGTTCAAAGCGTCCCGTTCGGCGTGCATATCGATGAACGGATGCGCGTAACGCTCCAGCGTCATCATCGTGAGATTGTCTTTCAGCGCCATGTCCACATGCAGGCCGCGTCCCTTGCGATCCTCGCTCAGATAGGTGAGGCCGTGCTTCATCGCATCGCGCGGATTCTTCAGCTTGACCGCCTCTCCGTTGATGACGACGCGCCCCGCGGCGAGCGTCCGCAAGCCGACGAGCGCCTCGAACAACTCCGTGCGACCGGCGCCGACGAGTCCCGCGAAGCCGAACACCTCGCCTTCGCGCACCGCAAAGCCGATGCCGTTTGCCCAGCCGGGCACCGATGCGCCTTCGACCTCGAATGCGACCGGCGCGTCGGCGCGCAACGCGGGCTTGTCCGGAAACATGTCGGAGACTTCGCGGCCGACCATCAGATTCGCCATCTGCCGGCGCGTGAGCGTGCGGGTCGGCGCGCGCTCGACGAAGCGGCCGTCGCGCATCACGATCACGTCGTCGGTCACGCGCTCCACTTCGTCGAGCTTGTGCGAGATATAGACGATGGTCGTGCCCGCATCCTTCAGGCGCGCCATCAGGCCGAACAGACGCTGCGTCTCGGAGGGCGTGAGCGTCGCGGTCGGCTCGTCCATGATCAGCAGGCGCGCGTCGCGCAACATCGCCTTCGCGATCTCGACCAGTTGCTTCTCCGCGACGATCAGGTCGCGCACCTTCGTATCCGGATTCTTGTGCAGGCCGACTTCGGTCAGGCGCGCACGCGCGGCTTCGCACATCGCGGGTTCGTCGAGAAAGTAGCCTTTCTTCAGCTCATGCCCGAGGAACATGTTCTGCGTGATGCTCAGATGATCCGCGAGATTCAATTCCTGATGAATCAGCACGATTCCAGCGCGCTCGGCATCGCGCGAACTCGTGAAGCTGCGCGCGCGTTCATCGACATAAAGCTCGCCCGCGTTCGCGCGCTCATAGCCCGCGAGAATCTTCATCAAGGTCGACTTGCCCGCGCCGTTTTCGCCGAGCAATCCGTAGATGCGCCCCGGCGCGAGATCGAAGCTGACGCCGTGCAGCACGCGCACCGGTCCGAACTGTTTTTCGATGCCTTCGAAACGCACGGCGAGGCTCATCGTCACGCGCTCCTTCTCTGGATCAGCCGATGCGGCAGCAGCACGCCCGGCACTTCCGCGCGCGGATCGCGCAGACGTTTGAGCAGCAGTTCGGCGGCGGTTTCGCCGAGCAGTTGCATCGGCTGCGAGACGGTCGTGAGCGGCGGATCGACATGCGCGGCGACGGCGATATCGTCGAAGCCGACGACGGCGATATCGTCCGGCACGGCAAAGCCCGCGCCGCGAAAGCCGTTCATCACGCCGATGGCGAGCGTATCGGAGACGGCGAAGGCGGCGGTCGGTCGCGCATCGCCGAGTGCGGCGAGTTGCGCGGCCGCGCGTTCGCCCGCGTCGTAGTCGAGACTGTCGAGCTCGATCAGCCATTCCGCGCGCGGCTCGATGCCCGCGTCCATCAGCGCATCGCGATAGCCCGCGAGCCGCTGGCGTCCATACAGATAACCCTGCCCCGAGTTGATGAGCGCGATGCGCCGATGTCCCTTGGCGGTCAGATAACGCACGACATCGCCCGCCGCGAGATGATTGTCGATGCCGACATACGGCACGCCCGCCGCCGGATCGAACTCGCAGCACGCGACCCACGGCAGCGTCGAAGCTTCTTCGGCGAGCGCCTTTTGCACGGCGGCGGGATCGAGGCAGATCGCGCCGTCCGCGCGGCGTCCGCGCAGGAGATCGAAATAGCTTCGCTCGCGCAACGGGTCCGCGCCGGTATCGCACAGCAGCATGAAGTAGCCGTTCTGGCGCGCGACGCTGTCGATGCCGCGCACGATCGCCGCATAGAACGGATTGCCGAAATCGGGAACCATGGTGAGAAGCAGGCGGCTTTCGGCCGTGCGCAGATTGCGCGCCAGTTCGTTGATGCGATAGCCGCTCGCCGCGACCGCTTCGAGGACTTTTTCGCGCGTCGCCTCGCGAACGTTCGTGTGCCCGTTGAGCACGCGCGATACCGTGGCGACCGACACGCCCGCGCGCTCGGCGACGTCGGCAATCGATACTTCCTCACGCGGACGAACCGAATCTGACATCGCTCAATGTCGCTTGCGGCGATCGAGATGTAATGGATTACATTATTTGATCGTACGAGCTGCGAAGGCAACAGCAATCGACTAGGGACAAACGCTTAAGGGCGGGCATGTCGATCTCGTGTCATGTTGCTCGTCGTAGGGTGTGAGCGCGTTGATGACGCTCGATCAATACACGAACTTCAGGGAGCGATCCACATGCGATTCATGATGCTGATGATTCCGCGCGGTTACGAAAGCGCGCAACCGGGCACGATGCCGAGCGCCGACGCCGTCGCCGCGATGATGAAATACAACGAGGAATTGCAGAAAGCGGGCGTGCTGCTCGCGCTCGACGGGCTGCATCCACCGTCGATGGGCGCGCGCGTCACGTTCGAAGGCGGCAAGCCGCGCGTGACCGACGGGCCGTTCGCCGAGGCCAAGGAAGTGCTCGGCGGTTACTGGATGCTGCAGGTGAAATCGCGCGAGGAAGCAATCGAATGGGCGAAGCGCTGCCCGGGATCGGACACGGAGATGATCGAAGTGCGGCAGGTGATGGAGATGGACGATTTCCCGCCGGACGTGCAACAGGCCGCGGCGGGATTCGACGATTTGCAGAAAGCGGCGAAACGCTGACGCCAACGTCTACGCGATTGCCTCCAGCGCGAGCGCGATCCCCTGCCCGCCGCCGATGCACAGCGTGACGATCGCGCGCTTCACGCCGTCGCGGCGCATCGCGTGGGCGAGACGCGTCGTGAGTACCGCGCCGGTCGCGCCGATCGGATGCCCGTGCGCGATCGCGCCGCCGTCCACGTTGACGATGTCTTCCGGCACGCCGAGCGTGCGCGCCACCGCGATCGGCACCGCTGCGAAGGCTTCGTTGATCTCGAAGCGCTCCACATCGCCGAGCGTCCATCCGGCGCGCTGCAATGCCTGCTGCACGGCGGGCACCGGTCCGAGCCCGAACATGCCGGGTTCGACCGCCGCCACGCCGAACGCCGCGAGCCGCACGAACGGTTCGATGCCGCGCGCCTCTGCTTCCCTGCGGCTCGTCACGATCATGGCGGAGGCGCCGCTGTTCAGCCCCGGCGCATTGCCCGCCGTGATCGTGCCGTCCGGACGAAACGCCGGGCGCAGTTTCGCAAGCGTCGCGAGCGTCGTGTCCGGACGCGGCTGCTCGTCGCGCGCGAAGGCGACGGTTTCGCGGCCCGCCTTCACGTCGATGCCGACGATCTCCGCATCGAACGCGCCGTCCTTCTGCGCGGCCGCGAACAACTGCTGCGAACGCTCGGCCCAGCGGTCTTGCGCTTCACGCGTGATATCCAGCTTCGTCACGAGGTCTTCCGTGTGCCAGCCGGAATGTTCGCCCGAGAATGCATCGACGAGGCCGTCGCGCAGCATGCTGTCGTAGATCTGGGCATTGCCCATGCGATAGCCGCGCCGCCCGCCATCGAGCAGATACGGCGCGCGGTCCATGTTCTCCATGCCGCCCGCGATGGCGAGCTTCGTGACGCCCGCTGCGATCTCGGTCGCGGCCGTCGCCACGGCCTGCGCGCCCGAGCCGCACACGCGATTGACGGCGAGCGCGGGCACGGAAACCGGCACGCCGCCGCCGACCGACGCCTGGCGCGCCGGATTCATGCGATTGCCCGCCTGGATCACGTTGCCGAACACGACCGAATCGATCGACGCCGGATCCAGCGCGCCGCCCGCGCGCCGCAGCGTTTCCGCGATCGCCGCCGCGCCGAGATCGACGGCGGGCGTGTCCTTCAGCGAACCGTTGAACGCACCGATTGCCGTGCGCACCGGATGACACAACACAATGTCTTGCGCAAACATGTCGATGCCCTCGCTTTATCGCGGAATGCCGGTGAGATAGATCGGCTTGTCGGTCGACAGCGAGCGCTTGACGTCGCGGCCGGTGTCATCGACGAGCACTTCTTCCTGGTTCTTCGCCACGGCGGCGAGCACTTCGTTCACCACATGCTCGGGCGTCGATTTGGGGGCGGTGACTTGCGCGGTCATGTCGGTATCGATGTAACCCGGATGCGCCGCGACGACCAGCGTGCCCTGCTCGCGCAGTTCCTCGCGCAGCGCGTTGGTGGCCGCCCACGCCGCCGCCTTCGAGATGTGATACGCGCCGCCCGCCGGCAACGACACCCAGCTCAGCACCGAAAGTACGTTGATCACCGCGCCGCCGCCGTTCTTCTTCAGCACGGGCGCGAACGCCTGCGTGAGCGCGATCGGGCCGAAAGTGTTGATTTCGAGCAGATCGCGGATGCCTTGCGTCGATGCCGGATCGACCAGCAGACCGCGCGTCGTCACGCCCGCGTTGTTGACGATCACTTGCACGTCGGTGTAAGTCGCGGCGGCTTCGGCGATATCGGCGGCGTTGGTGACATCGAGGCGAATCGCTTCGACGCCGGGAATGTCGACGCTCTTCGGATCACGCGCGGCGGCGTAGACCTTGGCCGCGCCCGCTTCGAGCAGTGATTTCGCGAACTGTTTGCCGAGGCCGCGATTGGCGCCGGTCACGAGTACCACTTTTCCTTTGATCTGCATGATGTGCTCCTTACTGTGCATATACACTAATTTCGATATACAAAAGGCTCGCGCACGGCGAGCCCGATCTATTCCACTCAATCCATCGTCGTCAGTTCGAACAGCGACTGGCGCAACGCCTTCGCGCGTTTCTCGCCGAACTTCGCCTCGAATTCCGCCTGCGCCGCGCGCCATTGCGCCGACGCCTTCACGAGCGTTTCCTTGCCCGCCGCCGTGAGCCGCAATCCGATCGCGCGCGAAGCGGCCGATTCCTGCGCCGCTTCGACAAGGCCGTCGCGTTGCAAGGGCTTGAGCGCGCGCACGAGCGTGGTGCGATCCATGACCATCGCGTCGGACAGTTCGGCCATCTGCACGCCAGGCCTGCGCCCGATCGCCGCGATGATCGTGAACTGCGCCGACGTGATGCCGACCACGGTCAGATGCCGCTCGTAGAGCTGCGACACGTAACGCGCGGCCTGCCGGATCGCGAAACAGTTGCAGTCGAGTGGAGAAGAGTTGGAAGTCATGTCCCGCAGAATATTAGTGCATATGCACTTTGTCAAGCCGGAGAATTTCAACCGACCCGATAGGCGCGCGGCCGGAATGGTCGGGAATCGTCGCGCGCGCTCGGGCGGCAAAATGCCCAAAGCCGCGTCGGGCTTGCGATAGCGGCAGATCGGGCCTATGCCGAAATCCGCATCGGAGGCGCGACTAAACACCAAGACGCGTCTAAATTGGCTCCCTACATTGCGCATGTCCGTCACCTGTGCCGGGCTGCGCGCGAAGCGGCTGTCTTCATCGCCGGATGGTTGGACGGTTGAGGGCAAGCCCGTCTTGCCGACACAGAACGGGTCGTGTTCCATTCGATAGCCAAATCAAAAAAGGAGAGGAAAGCATGCGCATTCGTACCAAACCTTTGGCATGGCTGGTGGCGTGCGCCACGGCCGCGCTCGGCGCCGTACCGTTTTCAGCGTCCGCCGAAGATCTCACGGTGAAAGTCGGTTTCGCCGCGCCGCTGACCGGCGCGAACGCAGGCTACGGCAAGGATCTCCAGAACGGCGTGCAGCTTGCGCTCGATGAAGCCAACGCGAAAAAGATCACGATCGGCGGCAAGACGGCCAAGTTCGAGATCCACGCGGAAGACGATCAGGCCGACCCGCGCATCGGCGTGCAGGCGGCGCAGAAGCTCGTCGATGACAACGTGGCGGTCGTCGTCGGGCACTTCAACTCGGGCACGACGCTGCCCGCCTCGCCGATCTACAACAACGCCGGCATCCCGATGATCGACCCGGCCGCCACCAACCCGACGATCACCACGCGCGGTCTCGAAAACGTCTTCACGGTGATTTCGAGCGATGCGCAGAACGCCGGCACCGCGGGCGTCTACGCGGTGACGACGACCAAGGCGAAGCGCATCGCGATCATCGACGACCGCACGGCCTTCGGTCAGGGCGAGGCCGACGAGTTCGAAAAAGCGGTGAAGGCGAAAGGCGGCACGATCGTCACGCGCGAGTACAGCGACAATCAGACCGTGGACTTCAGCGCGCAGCTCACGCGCATCAAGTCGACCAACGCCGACCTGATTTTCTTCGGCGGCCTCGACCGGCAGGCGGCGGCCGTCGTCAAGCGGATGAAGCAGCTCGGCATGAACGCGCAGTTCGTGGGCGGCGGCGGCGTGATGGACGCCGATTTCCTCAAGCTCGCGGGCGATGCCGCCGAGGGCGCGCAGGCCTGGGAATACGGTAGCCCGCTCGACAAGCTGCCCGACGGAAAGGCATTCAGCGACAAGTTCCAGAAGCGCTTCGGCGTCGCGATTCTGTCGTATGCGCCGTTCGGCTACGACGCCGCGTGGGCCGCCATCAACGCGATGCAGAAAGCCGGTTCCATCGATCCGAAGGTGTACCGGCCGGTGCTGAAATCGAACAAGTTCGACGGCATCACCGGGCCGATCGCGTTCGACAGCAACGGCGCGCTGAAGAACGCATCGTCGACGCTGTATCAGGTGAAGAACGGGCAGTGGGAATCCGTCGTCACCAAGCACGGCATGTGAGCGCGCGTCAGGCCTGCGCCTCGTGCGCGCGGGCCTGAAGCCGGGCGCGCGTGCGCGCTGCTTCGTCGCCCAGCCATTGCGCGAACTGCTGCAATGCGGGCGACGGCGCGGGCCGCTCCGGATAGACGAGGTAATACGCCGCGCCGCTCGGCACGCACAGCGAAAACGGCGCGATCACGCGCTTCGCGCTCAGGTCTTCCTCGATCAGCGCGACATCGCCGATCGTCACGCCCAGGCCCTGCATCGCCGAGGAAATCGCCAGATCGAGCGTGTCGAAATGCTGCGCTTTCGTCGACGGCAGGCCTGCGTAGCCGTACGCGCCGAGCCACAGCAGCCAGTCGCGGCGGTCGCGGGTGGGATGCAGCAAGGTCTTGCCGGCGAGATCGTCGGGCGTCGAAGGGCCGTTTTTCTTCGGCTTCCACAATTCGGGCGCGCAGACGGGCGTCAGGACTTCATCGAACAGATGATGCGCGGTCGCGCCCTTGAACGACGGCGCTCCCGTGAAAACGATTGCCGCATCGAACTGCTCCGCACTGAACTCGACGCCGTGCGACACCGACGCCGTCACCTCCACCACCAGCTCCGGCCGTTCGTTCTGCAGGCGGATGACGCGCGGCAACACCCAGCGCATCGCACAGGTCGGGCTCTTCACGCGCAGAATGCCCGATTGCGCGCCGCCTTTCGCGAGCGCATCGTCGATATGCGCGAACGCCTGCTGCAGGGGCGCGACGAGCAGCGCGCCGTGATGCGTCAGCGCGAGCCCGCGCGCCTGCCGCGTGAACAGCGCGTAGCCGAGATGCGCCTCCAGCCCCGCGATCTGGCGGCTGACCGCACCCTGCGTCACGTTCAGCGCCTCGGCCGCGCGCGTGAAATTCAGCGTCCGGGTGACGACCAGGAAGGTTTTGAGCACATCGAGGGAAGGTAGCGGTTTCATCGGGTTTGTGGCCTATAGCCATGATCTGCAAGCATGGCTAGTATGACAAAGTTTCGATTGTCCGCGCTTTATTGCTGCGGTTGAATCGACGCCTGCAATCGTCGAACCGCAATTCCGGAGACACCGCCGTGCAAAGCGCCTGCATTCCCGAGTCGAAGCTGCCGAACGTCGGCACGACTATTTTCACTGTCATCGGCCAGCTCGCCGACGAGCACCATGCGCTCAATCTGTCGCAAGGCGCGCCGAACTTCGCATGCGATCCGAAGCTGATCGAAGGCGTCGAGCGAGCCATGCGGGCAGGACATAACCAGTACTCGCCGATGTCCGGCGTGCTCGCGCTGCGCGAGGCGATCGCCGTCAAGACGCACAAGCTGTACGGCGCGACCTACGACCCGGGCACGGAAATCACCGTGGTCGCGAGCGCGAGCGAAGGCCTGTACGCGACGATCAGCGCGCTCGTGCATCCCGGCGACGAAGTGATCTACTTCGAGCCGTCGTTCGACAGCTACGCGCCGATCGTACAGCTTCAGGGCGCCACGCCCGTCGCGATCAAGCTGTCGTCGGAGGATTTCAGCATCGACTGGGACGAAGTCGCCGCCGCGATCACGCCGCGCACGCGCATGATCCTCGTCAACACGCCGCACAATCCGACCGGCAGCGCGTTCACCGCCGCCGACATCGAGCGGCTCACGGCGTTGACGCGCGACACGAAGATCATCGTGTTGTCCGATGAAGTCTACGAACACGTCGTATTCGACGGCGCGCTGCATCATGGCATGGCGCGTTATCCGGAACTGGCCGGGCGCAGCGTGATCGTGTCGTCGTTCGGCAAGTCGTATCACGTGACGGGCTGGCGGGTCGGCTACTGCCTCGCGCCCGAGGCGCTGACGTTGGAGATCCGCAAGGTTCACCAGTTCATGACCTTCTCCGCCGACACGCCGATGCAGATGGCGTTCGCCGAGGCGCTGGCGGATGAATCGAGCTATCTGAATCTCGGGCCGTTCTATCAGCACAAGCGCGATCTGCTGGCCGAGTCGCTGAAGGGTTCGCGCTTCGAGCTGTTGCCGAGCGCGGGCAGCTTCTTCATGCTGGCGCGTTACGACGCGATCTCGAACGAAAGCGACAGCGATTTCGTGCTGCGCCTGATTCGCGAGGCGCGCGTCGCGACGATTCCGCTGTCGGCGTTCTACACCGACGGCACCGACAACCGCCTGATCCGTCTTTCCTTCGCGAAGGACGATGACACGCTCATCGAAGGCGCGCGCCGCCTTTGCTCGATCTGACGATTTTTCTGGAGACCAACACGATGAAACTGAACCACATCGCCAGCGCATTATTTGTCGCGTGCACCTTCGCGAGCGGTGCGGCACTTGCCGCCGATACGCTGCGCTTCGGACTGGAAGCGCAATATCCGCCGTTCGAATCCAAATCGTCGACGGGCGAGCTGCAAGGACTCGACATCGATGTCGGCAATGCGGTGTGCGCCGCCGCGAAGATGCAGTGCAAGTGGGTCGAGACGTCGTTCGACGGCCTGATCCCCGCGCTGCAGGGCCGCAAGTTCGACGCGATCAACTCCGCGATGAATGCCACCGAGCAACGCCGCCAGGCGATCGATTTCACGACGGTCGTGTATCGCGTGCCGACCCAGCTCATCGCGAAGAAGGGCAGCGGCCTGGAACCGACTTCGGCGTCGCTGAAGGGCAAGAGCGTGGGCGTGCTGCAGGGCTCGATTCAGGAAACCTTCGCGAAGGCGCACTGGGAAAACGAAGGCGTGAAGGTCGTGCCGTATCAGGATCAGAACCAGGTGTATGCGGATCTGAAGTCCGGGCGTCTCGATGGGACGCTCGTGCTCGCGCCGGCGGGACAGAGCGGTTTCCTGTCGAAGCCGGATGGCGAGGGCTACGCGTTCGTCGGCGCGCCGGTGCGCGACGACAAGATTCTCGGCAGCGGCATCGCCTATGGCGTGCGCAAGGGCGACGATGCGCTGAAGACGAAGCTCAATGCGGCAATCGAGAAGGTCCGGGCGGACGGGACCATCGACAAGTACGCGAAGAAGTATCTGGGGAATATTGATATTTCGGCGAAGTGAGGCGTAGGGGGCGCGGCGGCTTCAGCAGCTTTTTTTGAGCGCAGGCACACTGGCGGTTGACCCGACCGACCACGAGCCGCATGAGCACACCGCCGCCGTCCACCGCGCCCGCACCGCCCCCGCCGCTCGCGGGCGGTCAGCTCGTCCTTGCTACCTTCGCGGTGGCGCTCGCGACTTTCATGAACGTGCTGGATTCGTCGATCGCCAATGTCGCGATTCCGACCATCTCCGGCAATCTCGGCGTGTCCGTCAACGAGGGCACGTGGGTCATCACCGTGTTCGCGGCGTCGAACGCGGTGTCCATTCCGCTGACCGGCTGGCTCACGCAACGGCTCGGCCAGGTGCATTTGTTCGTCGGCGCGATCCTGATGTTCGTGCTGTCCTCGTGGCTGTGCGGCCTCGCGCCGAATCTGCCGGTGCTGCTGTTCGCGCGCGTGTTGCAGGGCGCCGTCGCCGGGCCGCTGATTCCGCTGTCGCAGGCGATCCTGCTCGGCTCGTATCCGAAAGAAAAGTCGTCGATGGCGCTCTCGCTCTGGGCGATGACCGCGACCGTCGGTCCGATCGCCGGCCCCGCGCTCGGCGGCTGGATAACCGACAGCTATTCGTGGTCGTGGATCTTCTACATCAACATCCCGGTGGGCATCTTCGCGGCCGGCGTGACGTGGATCATCTACCGCAATCGCGAGTCGCCGACGCGCAAGGCGCCCATCGACGTGGTCGGCCTGCTGCTGCTCGTCTCGTGGGTCGCGTCGCTGCAGATCATGCTCGACAAGGGGCGCGACCTCGACTGGTTCTCGTCGCCGCTGATCGTCGTGCTGGCGATCGTCGCGGTCATCGCGTTTGCGTTCTTCGTCGTGTGGGAGTTGACGGACCCGAATCCCGTCGTCGATCTGCGGCTGTTCGCAGGACGTAATTTCTTCGGCGGCACCGTCGCGATATCAATCGCGTACGGCGTGTTCTTCGGCAATCTCGTGCTGCTGCCGCAATGGATGCAGCAGTATCTGAACTATCGCTCGATCGACGCCGGGCTCGTCACCGCGCCGCTCGGCATCTTCGCCGTGATCCTCGCGCCGGTGATGGGCAAGGTGCTGCCGCGCAGCGACGCGCGCATCATCGCGACGATGGCGTTCGTAGGCTTCGCGTTCGTGTTCTGGCTGCGCTCGAAATACGTGATCGAGATCGACACGTGGCATCTGGTGCTGCCGACGCTCCTGCAAGGCATCCCGATGGCGATGTTCTTCGTGCCGCTCACGGCGATCGTGCTGTCGGGCCTGCCGCCGTCGAAGATTCCGGCGGCGGCGGGGCTGTCGAATTTCGCGCGGGTGTTTTGCGGCGCGGTGGGCACGTCGCTCGCGGGCAATGCGTGGGATAACCGCATCGCGCTGCATCACGAGCGGCTCACCGAGCAGGCGAATATCTATAACCCGGCGTTTTTACAGTCGCTCGGGCTGTCGCGATCGACGCTCGATGTGAGCGAGGCGCAGGCGCGCGGCATGTTCAACTTCACCGTCAACTCGCAAGCCGCGATGATGGGCCTCAACGATATCTTTCTGATCTCGGCGGTGATCTTCATTCTGATCATTCCGCTGATCTGGGTGACGAAGGTGGCGAAGGGAGGCGGTGGCGGGGCGGCGTCGGGGGCGCATTGAAGGTGGCGCGCGTCTCGTGCTACTCGGGCAAGAATCCCTGCTCCAGTACCGACGACATCGCCCACGGACAACTTTCCGGGAAATCGGCGAAACCGATACCCGTTTCATTCGCCGCCAGTTCGCGTGCATCGCCCCACATATCGGCGATCCAGTCCTCGTCGGTAAGCATGGGCTTCAGACTCGGCGTTTTCCGGAGCCGTCGCTCGATGGCGGCGCGCTGAGCCAGGATGGTGTTCGTCCAGCTATGGGTTCGCCGCTCCGGCTGAAACTGCCACTTCAGCAAATGCGCCAGCAAAATCGCCATCCTGCTCGCAAATTCCCGTTGTTCACTCTTGCCCACGTCCTCGATTTCCTCTGCGATATGCTCGATATCGATGGACGCAAGCTTCCCTGCACGCAGCAGCGCGGCCTGTTCTTCGGCCCACGCCACCACGTCCTTCTCATAAGGTGTTCCCATCGGCTGATTCCCGTTTTCGTGTTGATTTCCGGTATCGCCGATATTAGTTTTCGATTCCTTGTTCATCCAGATCGTCCGTTTGGCCAACGCGCTCTACTTCAATCCGAGTTCCACGCGCGAACCTGCTCCCTTGTCCTTGATATCGTCCGCGCTCATCTTCGGCGCGACGACAAAAATCCGCTTGCTGTCGATCTTCCCGTCGAAGTACTCCTGCACCGCCTGCGCGCGACGCTGGGCCAGATCGCGCAACGATCCGTCATCCACCGGCGCGTTCTTCGTCAGCGCCGCTTTCATGTCGTCGTCGGGCACGCTCTTCGTCATGCCGATGAAGTTGGTCGGCTTCTTGAAGTCCGCCGACTTGTACACCTTCGTCAGGTACTTGTCGTAATCGGCGTCCGATATCCTGATCGCGTTCCAGTCGACGTTCTCGCCATTGCTCGCCATGTCGCGCACCTTCGCGCGCTTCACCTGGCTGTCGACCCACGCGGCGCGCAACGCCGGCTCGTCCGTCTTCGGATCGACGCGGCCCGTCACGTCCATCCGCACCGACGGCTTGTCCACCAGCGCCTTCGCTATCGTATCGAGCTTCTTCTGCGCCGCATCGTTCAGCGTGGCCGAGCCCGCATCGAACTCGATGTAGTTCAGATCCTCGCCGCTGCCGCCGCCGAACGCGTGCGCAAGCAGCGTGAACGGCGCGGTCACCGCCTTCTGCACGAGATTGACGATCGCCTGCCACACGAGTCCGCCGATCGAAAACTCCGGATTGTCCAGCGACCCGGAAATCGGAATGTTCACGTCGATCTCGCCGCGCGAGTTCTTCAGCAGCGACACCGCGAGCCGCACCGGCAGCTTGGTCGCCGTCGGATTGTCGATGTAGTCGCCGAACGTCAGCTGATCGATGAACAGATGATTGTTCGCAGTGAGCTTGTTGTCGGCGAGCATGTAGTGCAGGTCGACATTGAGCTTGCCCTTGGTGATCGGATAGCCCGCATATTTCGTCGAATACGGCGTGAGGTTCGTCAGCTCGACGCCGTGCGCGCTCGCCGTCAGATCGAGCGCGGGCTTCTCGATCAGCGGATTGACCTGCCCCTTGATCGACACCGGACCGTTCGCCGCGAGTTTCGCGGATACATCGACGGGCGCGGGGGTCGTCGAATGCGTGCCGAACGCGCCGATCGTGCCGTTGATCGCGACCAGATTCGCCGTGTAGTTCGGCTTGATGAAGTTGTCGGTGTAGGTCACGCGGCCGTCCTGCAGCACCAGTTGACCGAAGCGCATGTTGAGCGGCGGCCCGGACTGCGCCGCGGTCTTCACCGGCACCGTCACGGGCGCGCTCGCCGCCGCCGGCGCGGACGCGCCCTCTTCCTTCGCGCGGTCGCGCGTCACCGATTGCGGGCCGCCCTCGCTCGCCACCACGCTCTTCAGGTTCAGCCTGCCCTGCGCATCGAGCAGCACGCGGCCGTAGAAGCTCGCGAAGGTCACGCGCGCCGCGTCGACGTCGGTGCCGCGTTCGCTGTAATTCACCTTCGCGTTGGTGAGGCCGAGCAGCTTCCAGCCGGCGAAGCGGTCGGACGTCGCCTTGTCGAGCATGCGTACATCCGTGAGCGAGACATCGCCCTTGTATGACGCCGCGAGCGTCTTGCCGCTGCCGGACATCGCGACATCGCCGTTCGCGTTCAGATACGCGCTCGTCACGTCGATGTTGAGCTTGTCGCCGAAATACGGTTCGAACGCGGCCGCATCGACCTGATCGCCCTTCACGTGCAGCGCGAGTTTGAGCGGACTCACCGTGACATTGCCGCCGATCGCGAGCGCGCCTTTGCCATTCAGCGTGAGCTTGCCATCGACGGCGAGCGGCTTCGTCAAATCGTCGCTGAACTGCTTCACGTTCACCGCGACCGGCGCGACGCGCAGCTTGACGGGCCGCGTCGTGGTTTCATCGACGACATTCGCCGATGCATCCGCAAGCGAAATCTCGCCGATCTGATAGCGCCACGCCGGTCCCGCCGCCTGCGCCTTCTGGATCTTGCGCGTGGCCGTCTGCTCGGGCGCGGCTTCGTGCGGGCCCGCGAGCGCGGCGAGATCGATGCTGCCGTCCTTGCGGCGGGTCGCGTCGAGCGCGAGGCCGCTCAGTTGCACGCTGTCGAGCGCCGCGTTGCGCGCGGAGACATCGACCTTGCCGATCTTCGCCACCGCCGAGGCCAGTTTGATCGGCGCGCCGCCCGCATTGGGCGTGAGCGCGAGCGCATCGAGCTTCACGTCGCCGGCGCCGACCTGCACGCCGCCATCCGGCTTGCTCCAGTCGACGGACACCGGCAGGTTCGCGCCGAGCGTGCCGCTCGTCACGCGCGCGGCCAGCAGGTTCGCGAAATAGGGTTGCAGCGGCGGCAGCGCGAACGCCTTCAGCGCCAGTTTCGTGTCCGCCGTCTTGCCGGCGAGCGACACGCTGCCCGACGCATCGAGCGCGCCGCCGTGGTCGAACGCGGTCTTGAGCGTGTATTTCGCGGGCGTCTTCGCGAGCGTCGAGAAATCGTCGAGCGTCACGGCGAGGCCCGTCAGCGCGCCCTGCACGCGCGACTTCAGCAACTGATCGTCGAGGGCGATCGTGCCTTCGTTGATCGCGAGATGGCGGATCGTCAGGTCGAGCGGCGGCGCTTCCTTTTTCGCTTCGTCCGCGGCGGGCTTCTTCTCTTCCGGCTTCGGCGCGGGGCCAGCCAGCTTCTGCACGTTCAGTTGCCCGGCCGAATCGCGGGCGAGATGCACGTCCGGGTTCGACAGCGTCACTTCGTCGAGGTGATAGATGTCGCGCAGCGGCTCGGCGTTCGCGATCTTCACGTGCAGCGCGCGGGCCGCGACGAGCGGCGCGTTCGCCTTGTCGGTGACGGCGAGATCGGCGAGATCGGCAGTGCCGTCGATGCGGATCGTCGGCGTCTCGCCCGAAATCGCGAAGCGCACGTTCAGATCGGTCGAGAGCTTGCCGCTCCTGACCGCGACGGGCACCGATGCCGGCGCGTAGGACGCCATCTGCGGCACGTCGAGGCCGTCGAGCGACAGCGCGATTTCCGATTCGCGCGACTCCGAAAACGGCTTCGTGCGGCCCTTCACGACGAGCGGCGAGCCGTCGATGCGCGCCTGCAACAGCGGCGTCACGAAAATATCGGTGGCGGACGGCAGCGTTGCGATGAACGGAATGCCGAGCGCGAAGCGGTCGATCACATGCTTCGCCTTCAGAAACCTGTCATCGAAGGTGATCTGGCCGTTCTCGATGCGGATGTTCGACACCGAGAAGCGCGCGGGCTTGTCCGACGGCGGCGACGCG
>Ga0160447_100634_pt1 | contig 15670 bp, 15 predicted proteins | sample HID1973K_E1MG_FD_108222 | JGI IMG/M metagenome (GOLD analysis project Ga0160447, IMG submission 108222) | Enriched mosquito-associated microbial communities from UW Madison campus, WI, USA - HID1973K_E1 MG | ecosystem: Host-associated > Arthropoda: Insects > Digestive system > Unclassified ...
CCGCTGATGCCGATGTCGAAGAGCTCGCCCTTGGCCATCACTGGGCGCAGCACCGATTGGCGTTCGAAGAGCTGCTGACTCATCAGCTGTCCCAGCAGCGTTTGCGTGAAAGCCTGCGCTCTCAACGGGCGCCAGCGTTGCCGGTGGCCAAGCGACTGCCAAAGCAGTTTCTCGCCAATCTGGGGTTTCCCCCAACGGGCGCGCAGCAGCGAGTCGGCAAGGAAATCGCCTACGACCTCAGCCAGCAGGAACCGATGCTTCGGCTGATTCAGGGCGATGTTGGCGCGGGCAAGACTGTCGTCGCAGCACTGGCCGCGTTGCAAGCGCTTGAGGCGGGCTATCAGGTAGCACTGATGGCCCCGACCGAGATTCTCGCCGAGCAGCACTTCATCAACTTCACTCGCTGGCTGTCGCCGCTAGGCATCGACACCGCTTGGCTCGCAGGCAAGCTCAAAGGCAAGGCACGCGCAGCTTCACTGGAGCAGATCGCCAACGGCGCGCCGATGGTTGTCGGCACCCACGCGCTGTTTCAGGATGAAGTGCAGTTCAAGAATCTGGCACTGGTGATCATCGATGAACAGCACCGCTTCGGCGTCCAGCAGCGTCTGGCGTTACGCAAGAAAGGCGTTGGAGGCCTGATGTGTCCACACCAGTTGATCATGACAGCGACACCGATTCCCCGAACGCTGGCAATGAGCGCCTACGCGGACCTCGATACGTCCATTCTCGACGAACTGCCTCCGGGCCGTACGCCGGTCAACACCGTACTGGTGGCCGACAGCCGTCGTATCGAAGTGGTCGAGCGTGTGCGCAACGCCTGTTCGGAAGGGCGCCAGGCGTATTGGGTCTGCACGCTGATCGAAGAATCCGAAGAGCTGACCTGTCAGGCGGCCGAAACCACCTTCGAAGAACTGACCAGTGCCTTGGGGGAACTGAAAGTTGGCCTGATCCACGGACGAATGAAGCCTGTGGAAAAAGCCGCGGTCATGGCTGAGTTCAAGCTGGGAAATCTTCAGTTGCTCGTAGCAACAACTGTCATCGAGGTCGGTGTTGACGTACCGAACGCGAGCCTGATGATCATCGAAAACCCTGAGCGGCTGGGTCTGGCACAACTTCACCAGTTACGCGGTCGAGTGGGACGCGGCAGTGCAGCGAGTCATTGCGTGCTGTTGTACCATCCCCCGTTGTCACAGATTGGCAAACAGCGACTTGGAATCATGCGTGAAACCAACGACGGCTTCGTGATCGCGGAGAAGGATCTGGAACTTCGCGGGCCCGGAGAGATGCTGGGAACCCGTCAAACGGGACTGCTGCAATTCAAGGTCGCCGACTTGATGCGCGACGCAGATCTGCTGCCCGCCGTCCGCGATGCAGCCCAAGCGTTACTTGAGCGCTGGCCACAACACGTGAGCCCACTGCTGGAACGTTGGCTGCGCCACGGCCAGCAGTACGGTCAAGTGTGAAGCAGTCAGCAATAAGAACTTGCCTCACCTATATAACAACTAAGCTGGTTATACTTCAGCAATTGTAGGAATCTGGATACAGGCCATGACAGAAGTTGCCCACATCGACGCAACCCAACACGCCCCGTCTGTCATCCGGCAGTTGCTTGGCAAAGCTGCCATCAACTACCGCGAAGTCATGGACGACGAAACGCTAGCCAGTGCGCAGAAGGTCCAGGCCATTCTGGTCCATGATTCCGTTGGTGCGTTACTGATCCTGTTTCCGCAAAGCCATCTGCTGGACCTTAACCGGATTACCGAGCTGACCGGACGCAAGCTGACGGCCGTGTCGCAAGAGCATCTGGATCAGATGCTCGGCAAAAACAATCTACATTCCCTTCCCGCCTTGCCAGCGCTGACCAGTTCACCGTGCCTGTATGAAGAACGCATTCTGCAGGAAGCGACCGTACTGATCGATTCCGGCGAGCCGGGCCTGCTGCTGGAAATCAGCAGCGAGGATTTCAAGACCCTGCTTAGCAAAGCCAGCGCCGCGACCTTTGGTGAGCCGGTGACGTCTGTCCAGCCGAACCTCACACGCCCTGACGACGACCGCGAGGAAATCACCAAGGCGGTCCAGAATTTCACGGCACGCCGTATTCAGCAGCGACTGGAAGCAACAGTGGAGATTCCGCCGCTGGCCGACACTGCACAGAAGATCATCAAGCTGCGCGTCGATCCCGATGCCACGATCGATGACATTACCGGCGTCGTGGAAACCGATCCTGCGCTCGCTGCGCAAGTGGTGAGCTGGGCCGCATCGCCCTATTACGGCTCAGCGGGCAAGATTCGCTCGGTTGAAGATGCCATCGTCCGCGTACTGGGCTTCGATCTGGTCATCAACCTCGCATTGGGTCTGGCGTTGGGCAAGACACTGGAACTGCCCAAGGATCACCCGCAACACGCGACGCCCTACTGGCAGCAATCGATTTACACCGCCGCCGTCATCGAAGGCCTGACCCGCGCCATGCCGCGCGCCAAGCGTCCGGAAAGCGGGCTGACCTATCTGGCGGGTCTGCTGCATAACTTCGGTTATCTGTTGCTGGCACACGTATTCCCCCCGCACTTCTCGTTGATCTGCCGCCAGATCGAGGTCAACCCGCACCTGCACCACAGCTTCGTAGAGCAGCACCTGCTGGGCATTACTCGCGAGCAGATCGGCTCGTGGCTGATGCGCAACTGGGACATGCCTGAGGAACTGGCAACTGCACTGCGCTTCCAGCACGACCCTCAGTACGCTGGCGAACACTACGAGTACGCCAACCTGGTGTGTCTGGCGGTGCGCTTGCTGCGCAAGGAAGGGATCGGCTCCGGCCCGATGGAAAGCATTCCGGACGAGTTGTTCGAGCGTCTTGAACTGCCGCGGGAAAAGGCTCAGGACGTCGTGCAGAAGGTACTGGAAGCCGAAGTGCTGTTGCGCGAACTGGCTTCGCAGTTTCATTGATTGGTCCTGAAAAGCAGGTGCTCGGCGCATGTCGCGCTGCACCTGTAGCAGTCCGGCTTGCCGGCGGTGGCGATCTTGGTAACGTCACCGCCGACAAGCCGGACTGCCACAACGATCTGCTCCTGATCGTTACCCTTTCTTCTTCCGCGGCTTCAAATACTTCGTCAAACCTTGAAACCACATCACAAGCCCGGTATTGCCGGTGACTTGAATGTTCTTGTCCTGAATCCCCTGCATGAAAGCCAGTTGCTTGTTCTTCGCCTGCATCGTGGCGAAGCCGTATGCGGCATCTTTGAACGAGATCGCGAACGCAGGGGAAGCCACTGCGCCGCCACGGCTGCTGATGCGCTGATCACGGACCACGAAATGCCGCGCGACCTTGCCATCGAACGTCTGCAGCTGGAATGTCAGGTCCTTGCCGTTGAGCTGTTGCTGAAAAGCGGGGTTGTTGCGACTGGCGCGGGCCATCAGAAGGCCCATCATCCAGAGAAGAAAACGAAACTTCATGTAAGACGCCTCATGCGATCAGGTGCGGATAAGCAGCTGACCGCAGTGTAGCGATCTTGCAGCCATGATGAGCAAGCAGAACCCGACGGTCGCAAAGTGGCGGCGCAGACAGCCTGCACGTACAAAAGCGCGGACGAAAAAAATGGGCATCCAACTTCTGTGGCATGCCCATTTCTGTGCTGCTCGCCTTCCGCAAGGCGTCCAGCGCTCTATTACGGATTAACGCTGTCTTTCAGGAATTTACCCGGCTTGAATGCCACAGTGTTGCTGGCCTTGATTTTCACCGGCTCGCCGGTCTGTGGGTTTTTACCCGTGCGCGCGCCGCGATGGCGTTGCAGGAAGGTCCCGAAACCAACGAGGGTCACACTGTCCTTTTTATGCAGGGCGTTAGTGATTTCGTCCAGGACGGCATTGAGGACGCGATTGGCTTGTTCTTTGGTGAGATCTGCTTTTTCAGCAATGGCGGCTGCGAGTTCTGGTTTACGCATATGAAGCCTCTTTTACGGTTTTTTGTTTTTATGTCCCGTGCTGCCCCTGAGGGGCAGCGAGCAGGTGCCGCGACGGCTCTACGTAGCGGCAGACCGGAATGAGGATGGCATGCCGCCGAGACCCGCGCCAGTACGTGAGCCACGTTTGTTTCAACAAAAATGCGCGTTATCCGACAGAACGACCGTTATTTACGCCAGCAGCGCAGGAAGTACCTTGTTCAGCGCGAGCTTCTCCATGACAGCAGCCCCGGTTAGTGCATATCCCAGCAGATTTCCATCGGCATCGTGGCACAGCGCCTTGATGTCAGGACCCTGTCCCTCAACGCTCCAGACACCTTCCCGGCCCTTGGGCACGGGCGAGACCACCAGCGGACAGATCGGGGTTTTTACCGTCACGGGCATCGGCCCGTACTTAACGGGTGTCGGCGTCCCCGCCAAGGTTTGCGCCAGCGCCCGCGCACAGCTCATCAGCGGCATGACGTACAGCAGATTCAGGCCATCGACCTCGGCACAATCGCCCAAGGCAAAGATGTTGGCGTGAGAGGTCTTGAGGTAACGGTCCACCACCACACCACGCCCGATCTCGAGACCCGCGGCAGCAGCCAGATCCACGCGAGGCCGCAGCCCGATTGCGGACACCACCAGGTCACAATGCAGCACTTCACCATCGGACAGGTGCGCTTCGAGCCCGTCTTCGACCCGAGAGAGGCGGGTCAGCACCGGGCCCAGATGAAACCGCGCACCCAGACTCTCAAGTCCGGCCTGAACCGGCGTCGCCGCAGCAGGATGCAGCAACGTTGGCATGACCTGTTCGCAAGGTGCGACCAGATCCACCTCGAAGCCGCCCAGAATGAGATCGTTGGCGAACTCGCATCCAATCAGGCCGACGCCCAGAATCAGCACGCGACGTTTGCCGACGGCCGCCGCACGAAAGCGCGCGTAGTCTTCAAGATCGTTGATCGGGAAGACTGATTCACTCGCGTCACCGTCCACAGGCACCCGCACGGTTTCTGCGCCCCAGGCCAGGATCAGGTCGCGGTAGTACACCGATTCCTCACCGATCCAGAGGCGCTTGTGACCAGCGTCAATACCACTGACGCGCGTATGGGTGCGCACTTCAGCGTGCAGCTGCTCGGCCATCGTGCCGGGCTCCGCCATGCTCAGGCCATCGGCTTCCTTGTTTTTGCCAAAGCCGGTGGAGAGCATGGGCTTGGAGTAGGAACGCCCGTCATCGGCAGTGATCAACAACAGCGGCGTTTCGCTGTCGAGCTTGCGAAACTCACGAGCCAGGTTGTAGCCCGCAAGGCCGGTTCCAATGATCACCACTGGTGCGTTCATTCATCTCTCCAGAGTCAGTCAGGTAGGCAGGGATCAGGCGATTTCGATCATTTCGAAGTCCATCTTGCCGACCCCGCAGTCCGGGCAGAGCCAGTCTTCCGGCACATCTTCCCAGCGGGTGCCCGGAACAATGCCGTCATCCGGCCAACCGTCGGCTTCGTTGTAAATCAGTCCACAGACTATGCATTGCCACTTTTTCATCGGTCGTTCTCTCGGTTCTCAGGCTAAACGTGCCCAGACGCTCCAGCCGCTGTCTCGCGTTTTTCGAATGGGTCAGGGCGTTTTACTGATCGCAAGGCGATGACGCAAGTTTCATCGTCACCGATGCCATGGCCCGGTCGTCGGCCAGGAACCTCAATCATGCTAAGCTCGCCGCCTCGATTGCTGCCAATATCTGCTTACTGTGACCCAGCAAACTCCTGCATTTCCAACACCTGAATGGCTAATGCGCGATCAACTGATCGAAGCACCCGACGCTGTCGTCCTCGAATGGCTGTTCCATGAAGATTCGTTGACCCGCCGCCTGACTCGTCTCTCCCGCGACAGCTTCAGCGTCACGCCCTTGTCCGAAGGATGGCAGCGCTTGCGCGTCGACGAGTGCGTGGCGTTGCAACTGCCCGAAGGCAGTGAAGGCTGGGTGCGCGAGGTGTATCTGCTCGGGCATGGCGAAAAGTGGGTCTTCGCTCGAAGCGTCGCCGGCCGCGCGGCGTTAGAGAACGACGGTCTGCACATGGACGAACTGGGTACGCGATCCTTGGGCGAGCTGTTGTTCAGCGACCGTGCATTTGCACGCGGGCCCTTGCAAATCTGCCAATACCCGGCGCAATGGTTGCCTGATCCCGATACAGCTCACGGACTGTGGGGACGCCGCTCGCGCTTCAGCCGCGGCACCTTGAGCATCCTGGTCGCCGAAGTGTTTCTGCCGACTGTCTGGCGTGCCATCGATCACGCCACCGACTCCCAATAAGGAGCGTCACTGATGTACCTGTCGCTGCTCAAGTCCCTCAATCGTCTGCACCCTCGCATCTGGGATTTCATTCAACTGACCCGGATCGACAAGCCAATCGGCATTTATCTGCTGCTATGGCCGACGCTGTGGGCACTGTGGATTGCGGGCAAGGGCTCGCCGTCACTGGCCAATGTGCTGATATTCGTGATTGGGGTGTTCCTCATGCGCGCCGCAGGCTGCGTGATCAATGACTTCGCTGATCGCAAGGTCGACGGCCACGTCAAGCGCACCGAACAGCGCCCGTTGGTGAGCGGCAAGGTCAGCTCCAAAGAAGCGCTGGTGCTGTTTGCAGTGTTGGTAGGCCTGAGTTTCGCGCTGGTGCTACTGACCAACTCGACAACCGTCTGGCTGTCGTTCGGCGGACTGGCGCTTGCGGCAACCTATCCGTTCATGAAGCGCTACACCTATTATCCGCAGGTGGTCTTGGGCGCCGCGTGTTCGTGGGGCATGCCGATGGCGTTCACTGCCGAGACCGGCGACTTGCCCGCGGCCGCGTGGCTGCTGTACATCGCCAACCTGCTCTGGACAGTGGGTTACGACACGTATTATGCGATGACCGACCGGGAAGACGACTTGAAGATCGGCGTGAAATCCACCGCCGTGCTATTCGGCGATGCCGATCGGGTGATCATCCTGACACTGCAGGGCCTGGCCCTGTTCTGCCTGATGCTGGCCGGCTCACGCTTCGAGCTGGGACTGTATTTCTTCCTCAGCCTGCTGGTCGCGGCCGGATGCTTCGCCTGGGAGTTCTGGTCGACACGCAACAAGGAACCGCAGGCCTGCTTCAAGGCTTTTCTTCACAACCACTGGGCAGGATTGGCGATCTTCGTCGGGATCGGGCTGGATTACGCGCTGCGCTGATCCTAAGAGGGCCAGCGCGGCGGCAGGCTTCAGATTAAGGTTTTGCGACGTGCCAGACATCCTTGACGCCATCGCCAGTCTTGTCACCTGGGGCCTTGTCCTTGATGAAGGTGTACAGCGCCTTGCCTTTGTAGACCCACTGCGAAACGCCGTCGTCACGCTTGATGATGGTCCAGTCGCCTTCGGCCTTGTCATCGGTGGCAGCGGTCATCGGCGGCCAGTTCTTGGCGCAGTCATCGTTGCACACCGACTTGCCAGCCGAGGTGTCCTTGTCGAAGGTGTAAAGGGTCATGCCTTTCTTATCAACCAGAACGCCGTCTTTGACGTCGGCCTGATGATGAGCGAATGCCAGCCCGGATGACGCCAGCGCGGCGGCAGCCAAAAGACCGGCAAAAGCAGCAGAAAAATTAGCCATAAGATGAAGCCCCTTTTTGTATTGGTTACATGGACATTCGTTGTAAGACAAGACCACAAGCTTAGCGCTAGACCGGGCAATGCGCCTCGCTCGAACTAACCTGTCACACGACTGCAATAATTCCGTTATCTAATGCGCCCCAAGACAGTTAAATGACATGAGGTTCGAGGCATGGTTGGCAGGAGCATTCTGATCGTCGACGACGAAGCGCCGATCCGCGAAATGATTGCGGTCGCACTGGAAATGGCCGGCTATGACTGCATGGAGGCAGAGAACTCTCAGCAAGCCCACGCTGTCATCGTCGACCGAAAACCCGATTTGATCCTGCTCGACTGGATGCTGCCCGGCACATCCGGCATCGAGCTGGCGCGCCGTCTGAAGCGGGACGAGCTGACCGGGGACATCCCGATCATCATGCTCACCGCCAAGGGCGAAGAGGACAACAAGATCCAGGGGCTCGAAGTCGGCGCCGACGACTACATCACCAAGCCATTCTCTCCTCGGGAACTGGTCGCGCGCCTCAAAGCCGTTCTGCGCCGCGCAGGCCCCAACGACGGCGAATCGCCCATCGAAGTCGGCGGCCTGTTGCTCGACCCGATCAGCCACCGCGTGACCATCGACGGCAAGCCGGCGGAGATGGGACCGACCGAATACCGCCTGCTGCAATTTTTCATGACTCACCAGGAACGTGCCTACACACGCGGGCAATTGCTCGATCAGGTCTGGGGCGGCAACGTTTACGTCGAAGAGCGTACCGTCGACGTGCACATCCGTCGCTTGCGCAAAGCCCTCGGCGACGCCTATGAAAATCTGGTACAAACCGTCCGCGGTACTGGTTACCGTTTTTCCACCAAAAGCTGAGAAAGCTTTTGGTAGCGACTCGGATCGCTGAAGACAAGGACGCGTTAATTGAATCAAAACTGGCATGGCACCCTGATCCGCCACCTGCTGCTATTGGTCACGGCCTCGCTGCTGGCCGGGCTGATCAGCGGGCACTATGGCTGGTGTCTGGCAATCGGGCTGGGGCTCTACCTGGCCTGGACCCTCAAGCAGCTGCTGCGCCTGCATGACTGGCTGCGTCATCACAAACCCGATGAGCCACCACCCGACGGCTATGGTCTGTGGGGTGAAGTATTCGACAGCATTTATCATCTGCAACGCCGCGATCAGCGGGTGCGCGGGCGCCTGCAAGCGGTCATCGACCGGGTTCAGGAGTCCACTGCCGCGCTCAAGGACGCGGTCATCATGCTCGACAGCGAAGGCAATCTGGAATGGTGGAACCGCGCCGCCGAAACCCTGCTAGGCCTTAAAACGCCACAGGACAGCGGCCAGCCCGTGACCAACCTGGTGCGTCATCCGCGTTTCAAGGAATACTTCGAGCAGGGCAATTACGCCGAACCCCTGGAGATTCCATCGCCAGGCAACGACCGCTTACGCATCCAGATGCTAATCACGCGCTACGGCAACAACGAGCATCTGATGCTGGTGCGCGACGTGACGCGTCTTCATCTGCTTGAACAGATGCGCAAGGATTTCGTGGCCAACGTGTCCCACGAGCTGCGTACGCCATTGACCGTAATCTGCGGTTATCTGGAAACGTTGCTCGATAACGTCGAGGAAGTGAATCCGCGCTGGGTTCGCGCACTGCAACAAATGCAGCAGCAGGGCGGGCGCATGCAGACGCTGCTCAATGACCTGCTGTTATTAGCCAAGCTCGAAGCCACCGATTACCCGTCCGACAACCAGCCCATTGCGGTACCCGCCTTGCTGCAGAGCATAAAGAACGACGCGCAGGCGTTGTCTGGCGCCAAGAATCAGGAGATCACCCTGGACCTGGAAAGCGACTGGAGCCTGAAGGGCAGCGAAGCGGAATTGCGCAGCGCGTTCTCCAACCTGATCTTCAATGCCGTGAAATACACTCCGGCCGAGGGCAAGATCCGCATCCGCTGGTGGGCCGACGGTCGCGGCGCGCACTTGAGCGTGCAGGATTCCGGAATTGGTATCGACACCAAACACATCCCGCGTCTGACGGAGCGCTTCTACCGGGTAGACTCCAGCCGGGCGTCCAATACGGGGGGCACCGGCCTGGGCCTGGCGATCGTAAAGCATGTCCTGTTGCGCCATCGCGGTACGATGGAGATCAACAGCGTGTTGGGCAAAGGCAGCGTATTCATCTGCAACTTCGCTCCAATCCAGATGACCAAGGCCTAGCCATAGCGGCAGATAGCCGCTAAATTGCATCGCTTATGCCCTCCAATTGTGAGGGCTTATTTCATCCTTTTTCAAAACGGAACCTGCAAAACCCCATCATGGACCCTTCCCCTGGTATCAGCCTGGCTTCAATTTTCGCCGACTTCGGCATGATTCTCTTCGCAATGATTCTGGTACTGCTCAACGGTTTTTTCGTTGCGGCAGAGTTCGCCATGGTCAAGCTGCGCTCCACTCGGGTGGAGGCCATCGCCGAGAAAAACGGCTGGCGCGGCCGCATCCTGCGCACGGTGCATAGCCAGCTCGATGCCTATCTCTCGGCGTGCCAGCTGGGCATCACCCTCGCCTCGCTGGGCCTTGGCTGGGTCGGCGAACCCGCCTTCGCGCATCTAGTGGCGCCACTGCTCGAGGCGATGGGGGTAGGCTCACCTGAAGTGATCAAGGGGGTTTCGTTCTTCTCCGCCTTCTTCATGATTTCCTATCTGCACATCGTGGTCGGCGAGTTGGCTCCCAAATCCTGGGCCATTCGCAAACCCGAGCTGCTGTCGCTGTGGACGGCCGTTCCGCTGTACCTGTTCTACTGGGTCATGTACCCGGCGATCTATCTGCTCAACGCCAGCGCCAACGGCATTCTGCGTATCGCCGGCCAGGGCGAGCCCGGCCCGCATCATGAGCACCATTACAGCCGTGAAGAACTCAAACTGATCCTGCACTCCAGCCGTGGCCAGGACCCGAGCGACCAAGGTATGCGCGTGCTGGCCTCGGCAGTGGAAATGGGCGAACTGGAAGTGGTCGACTGGGCCAACTCCCGAGAAGACATGGTCACGCTGGACTGCAATGCGCCGCTCAAGGAAATCCTCGCGCTGTTCCGTCGTCACAAATTCAGTCGATATCCGGTCTATGACGCCGAACGCAACGAGTTCGTCGGCCTGTTGCATATCAAGGACCTGTTGCTGGAACTGGCAGCGCTGGATCACATTCCCGAGTCGTTCAACCTGGACGAGTTGACCCGACCGTTGGAGCGAGTTTCCAAGCACATGCCTCTGTCACGCCTGCTGGAGCAGTTCCGTCAAGGCGGCGCGCATTTCGCGGTGGTCGAAGAAGCCGACGGCAAGGTCATCGGTTACCTGACCATGGAAGACGTGCTGGAAGTGCTGGTAGGCGACATTCAGGACGAACACCGCAAGGCCGAGCGCGGCATCCTCGCTTACCAGCCGGGCAAGCTGCTGGTGCGCGGCGATACGCCGTTGTTCAAGGTCGAGCGCCTGCTGGGCATCGATCTAGACCACGTTGAAGCCGAAACACTGGCTGGCCTGATCTACGACAGCCTCAAGCGCGTACCTGAGGAAGAAGAAGTGATGGAAATCGAAGGCCTGCGCATCATCATCAAGAAGATGAAAGGCCCTAAGATCGTGCTGGCGAAGGTTCTGAAGCTGGATTGATGTCCTTCTGAATGCACACAGACTCCTGTGGGGGCGCGCTTGCCCGCGAAAGGTTGTGTCAGACAATGAATATGTCTGAAATAGACCGTTATCGCGGGCAAGCGCGCTCCTACAATGGCCCGGGTCAACCGACAGAAATGATCAATTCCCGCCAATCGCAAAGTTCGGCAGGTTCTGCACCGGCTGAGCGAATTCATACGGGATCGATTCCAGCGCCAGCCCCACGTTGCGCTGCACCACGAAGTGCAGGTGCGGGCCGGTGCTGTTGCCGGTGTTGCCCGAACGCCCCAGCGGCGTGCCTACCGTCACTCGCTCCCCCTCTTTCACACTGACCGATCCCTGCTTGAGGTGCAGATAGACGCCCATGGTGCCGTCATCATGCAGAATGCGTACAAAATTTCCCGATGGATTGGCGCCACGGCCCGACTGCCCGTTCTCGGTCTTGATGACGGTGCCGCCACGGGCCGCAATGATCTGAGTGCCTTCAGGCATGGCGATATCGATGGCATAGCGGCTCTTTGCGCCGACATGGCTATAGGAGCCGTTAGCCCCTTGGCTGATGCGGAACGGCCCACCCACCCACGGCAGTGGATAGCGATAGGCGAAACCGCCCGCCGAGACGCTGCGCTGCGGATCGCCGACAATCGAGCGCAGGCTCGGCCTGTAAGACATAGCCTTACCGGGGACTTGCGGGCTGAGTGCGAGCAATCGTTCGTTACTGCGCGCGGGAATCGTGCGACGGATCACCTGATCGGCAACGCCCACCACGTTTTTCACCCCCGACAAACGCAGCTCGATTTCCACTGGCGCGTAAAGATCGTTGCGCACATAGAGGCTATCGGTGCCCTTGGCTTTCTTGACGTTGAGCCGAACCTGACTGTCGATGCGCTCGACCATGCGCTCCCGCAATTTCATGACCTGCGCGCCGGGGACTGGTTGATCGGTAAACGAAACCACCCCGTTGGCATCGGTAAATCGGTAGATGGTGACGGCCGCGGCCGATTGCGCAGCCAACGCCAAAACACACATCACCAGAAAGCGCTCTAACATCTGGATAGGCCTGGCTTAGGGGACGATGGGGGCCAGCCTAACAGCGAAACCGATCAAAAAGGACTCATCCGTATCAATCGGCAATAGACGAAGCGTCAAGGAAATCGCGTCAGGTCCAGGCGCGAAGGGATTTGCAATTTCTATGCTTGCAGGGAGTGCGGTTCGTCAGCCAAACAAGAAACTGAGTGTAGGAGCGCGCTTGCCCGCGATTGCAGTGTGTCAGCCGATGAATATGCCTCAGATACACCGCCATCGCGGGCAAGCGCGCTCCTACAGAAGGTTACCGCCAACTTACGCACCCGGCACGAAGTGCTTCTGCGCGGTACCACGGGCAATCAGGCGCGACAGGTAGTCGAGCTTCTGGGTGTCCTGGTCGACAAAGCGGAACGTCAGTTGCAGCCAGTCACTGTCAGGCTTCTGCTCGAAAGCAGCGATAGCGTGCAAATAGCCATTGAGCCGCGCGACTTCAGCGTTCTCCCCCTGCTCGAGGTCAAGTACCGCACTGTCGAGGATCTGAGGCAGCGCTTCGCTGCGGCGCACCACCAGCAAAGCTTCCTTGAGCGTCAACGCCTTGATGACACACTGCTGGATACCGCTGGAAAGACGCAACTGGCCCTGACCACGGCCGGTCGGCTCGGCAGGCGCTACAGGCTTGGCCATCGGCTTGATCAGGGGTTGTGCAGGTGCTGTTGGCGAAGCACTGACCACTTCCGGGCGATTGCCGGTCAATGCGCCCAGCGAGTCGTTGGCGAAGGCCGCATTTGCCCGTGCCGGGGCGCCGGTCATCAGGGCCTCCAGCTTGCCGACCTTGTGCAGCGCTTTCTTGACCTTGGTCAGCAGTTGCTCGTTGGTGAACGGCTTGCCGATGAAATCGGAAACACCGGCGTGAATCGCCTGAATGACGTTTTCCTTGTCTCCACGGCTGGTCACCATGATGAACGGCATGTTTTTCAGGCTTTCTTGCTGACGGCACCAGGTCAGCAGCTCAAGGCCGGACATCTCGGGCATTTCCCAATCGCACAGCACAAGGTCGAAGACCTCTTTGGTCAGCAGGACCTGGGCTTTTCGACCGTTGACCGCATCTTCGAGGGTGACACCGGGGAAGGCGTTGCGCAGCCCCTTCTTGACCAGGTCGCGGATGAACGGCGCGTCATCCACCACCAAAACACTGACTTTACTCATCGACGCTCCTGATGGCGTGTTCACCGCAAATGGCGAGCATATCGCTGGCTGGTGGCCAACTGCCAAATTGTTTGACGACACCGGGACATTTATTCGCGGGTGACTGAAAAATAGGCGGCTTGAAACAAATGATTGCCCAAAAAAAAGCCCGGCGTTCGCCAGGCGTTTTTTCTCAGGCAATCTTACTTATCGTCAGGCGCGTCCGGAACATTAGGTATTTCGGCGGCACGGCCCTTAACTTCTTCCTGCATGCGCTTGAGGCCCAGGTGGCGCACATCGGTGCCGCGCACAAGGTAAATCACCAGCTCAGAGATGTTGCGAGCGTGGTCGCCAATGCGCTCCAGCGAGCGGAGCACCCAGATCACGTTGAGTACGCGGGAGATCGAACGCGGGTCTTCCATCATGTACGTGACCAGTTCACGCAGCGCGGTCTTGTATTCGCGGTCGATGGTCTTGTCGTACTGGGCAACCGACAGCGCCAGATCGGCGTCGAAACGGGCGAACGAGTCCAGCGCGTCACGCACCATGCTGCGCACCTGATCGCCAATGTGGCGCACTTCCACGTAGCCGCGCGGCGACTCGCCTTCCTCGCACAACTGGATGGCGCGACGGGCGATCTTGGTGGACTCATCACCGATGCGCTCCAGGTCGATCACCGACTTGGAGATGCTGATGATCAGACGCAGGTCAGAAGCAGCAGGCTGACGACGAGCCAGAATGCGCAGGCATTCTTCGTCGATGTTGCGCTCCATCTGGTTGATGCGGTCGTCGACTTCACGAACGCGCTGGGCCAGGCCCGAGTCGGCTTCGATCAGCGAAGTGACCGCGTCGTTGACCTGCTTCTCGACCAGACCACCCATTTCCAGCAGGTGGCTGCGAACTTCTTCCAGTTCAGCGTTGAACTGCTGGGAGATGTGATGTGTATGGCTGTCTTTGATCATGCTGAGTGTCCGTCCGATTGATTGCGCGGTGGTTCAGGGCTGACGAAACACGTGCTAGCCGTAACGACCGGTTATGTAGTCTTCAGTCTGTTTTTTGGTCGGATTGGTGAACAACGTATCGGTGTCCCCGAACTCGACCACCTTGCCCATGTACAGAAACGCGGTGTAATCCGATACGCGCGCAGCCTGCTGCATGTTGTGGGTAACGATCACAATGGTGTATTTGGATTTCAGTTCGTAGATCAGCTCTTCGACTTTTAACGTCGAAATCGGGTCGAGCGCGGAGCACGGCTCATCGAGCAGCAGTACTTCGGGTTCGACGGCGATAGTGCGGGCGATCACCAGACGTTGCTGCTGACCGCCGGAAAGCCCGAGCGCGGACTCGTGCAGGCGGTCTTTGACCTCATCCCACAGTGCCGCGCCGCGCAATGCCCACTCGACGGCCTCGTCCAGTGTGCGTTTTTTGTTGATGCCCTGAATCCGCAGGCCGTAGACCACATTCTCGTAAATGGTCTTGGGGAAAGGATTGGGCTTCTGGAACACCATGCCCACCCGACGACGCAGCTCGGCGACGTCTTCACCCTTGGTGTAGATGTCATGCCCGTAAAGCTTGATCTCACCCTGTACGCGGCAGCCGTCCACCAGATCGTTCATCCGGTTGAAAGTGCGCAGCAAGGTCGACTTGCCACAGCCCGAGGGACCGATGAACGAGGTCACGCGCTGCTTTGGGATATTCATCTGAATGTCGTACAGCGCCTGCTTTTCGCCATAGAACAGGTTCAGGCCCGGTACTTCGAGGGCAACGTCTTCATTGGCCAGGTCCAGTCCCTGGCGCTTGCGACCCAGTTTCGACATGTTGATGCCGAGGGTATGGGGTTCTTGCTGCATGGGTAACTCCCTGCGCTTTCAATTCGTTTTGTCGCGTCGTCGACCTGAAACAGGAACGACGCCGTTCTCAATCAGCTATCCAGCGCTTTGTACTTCTCGCGCAGGCGGTTTCGGATAGTTACCGCGGACAGGTTCAACAGGGCGATCACCAGCACCAGCAACAACGCCGTGGCGTACACCAGCGGGCGCGCGGCTTCGACGTTGGGGCTCTGGAAGCCGACGTCGTAGATATGGAAGCCCAGGTGCATGATCTTCTGATCAAGGTGCAGATATGGGTAATTGCCATCCACCGGCAACGACGGCGCCAGCTTGACCACACCCACGAGCATCAATGGCGCCACTTCGCCGGCTGCGCGGGCGACCGCCAGAATCAGGCCCGTCATCATGGCCGGGCTGGC
>Ga0160447_100636_pt1 | contig 15647 bp, 16 predicted proteins | sample HID1973K_E1MG_FD_108222 | JGI IMG/M metagenome (GOLD analysis project Ga0160447, IMG submission 108222) | Enriched mosquito-associated microbial communities from UW Madison campus, WI, USA - HID1973K_E1 MG | ecosystem: Host-associated > Arthropoda: Insects > Digestive system > Unclassified ...
AACCAGCCGATCCACGCTATCTGTAACCTGCTCGTTGACTCATCTGTCATTTCAGTTAGTCTTGCCTGCGCACTGTATACAAAAACAAATACAAATAGCGCCGGAGATTGTTGAACATGCCAGTAGACAACACCCTCGATCCTGCCCTCGCCGCCCGTGCCTCGACCGCCGAACATCCGGCGCTCAGCCCTCGCCTGTACAACAAAGACCTCGCCCCCAGCAAAGCCGAAGGCAGGACCTGGGGTGGATACAGCATCTTTGCCCTGTGGACTAATGATGTACACAATCTTGCCAACTACTCGTTCGCCATCGGGCTCTACGCATTGGGTCTTGGCGGTTGGCAGATCATGTTGTCGCTGGCCATCGGCGCGGCGTTCGTCTATCTGTGCATGAACCTCACCGGCGACATGGGCCAGAAGACCGGTGTGCCGTTCCCGGTGATCAGCCGCGTGAGTTTCGGGATTTTCGGGGCGCAGGTCCCGGCGCTGATTCGCGCCGTGATCGCCATCGCCTGGTTCGGCATCCAGACCTATCTGGCCTCAGTAGTATTGCGGGTGCTGCTCACCGCGCTGGATCCGGCACTGGCCGACTACGATCACAACGCCTGGCTCGGCCTGTCATCGCTTGGCTGGCTGTGCTTCCTCAGCATCTGGGTGGTGCAGTTCGTGATTCTCGCCTACGGCATGGAGATGGTCCGACGCTACGAAGCCTTCGCTGGGCCGGTGATTCTGCTCACGGTCGCAAGCCTTGCGGGGTGGATGTTCACTCAGGCCAACGGGCAGATCGCCTGGTCCAACGGCGCCCCGCTCGAAGGTATGCCGATGTGGCGCAGCATTTTTGCCGGCAGCGCCTTGTGGCTGGCGATCTACGGCACTCTGATTCTGAATTTCTGTGATTTCTCGCGCTCCGCGCCGTGCAAGAAGACCATCCGCAAAGGCAATTTCTGGGGCCTGCCGGTCAACGTCCTGCTGTTCGCGTTCATCACCGTGATCATCTGCGGCGCGCAATTTTCCATCAACGGCCAGATCATTCAGAGCCCCACCGACATCATCAAGACCATCCCCAACACCTTCTTTCTGGTGCTGGGCTGCCTGGCGTTCCTGATCGTCACGGTGGCGGTGAACATCATGGCCAACTTCGTCGCGCCCGCGTTCGTGCTCAGCAGCCTGGCGCCACGCGTCCTGACGTTTCGCCGCGCCGGCATGCTCAGCGCTACAGTGGCGGTGCTGATTCTCCCGTGGAACCTCTATAACAGTCCGCTGGTAATCGTGTATTTTCTGTCCGGTCTGGGCGCCCTGCTTGGCCCGCTGTACGGTGTGATCACCGCCGACTACTGGCTGTTGCGCAAGGGTCGCGTCGACGTACCGCAGCTGTATACCGAGGACCCGACCGGTGCCTATCACTATTGGCGCGGGGTCAACCTGCGGGCGGTGTGGGCATTCATCCCGGCGGCGATCATTTCCACCATCACCGCGCTGGTGCCGGCATTCGAGTCGGTGTCGCCGTTTTCCTGGCTGATGGGCGCAGCCATAGGCGCAGCGTTGTACCTGTTGCTGGCCGAACGTCGCAAACCCTTCAAAGACGTCAGTGGCGAGGCCATTGCCGTGCAAGATACCCAGCATTGACCGCAAGCGAGAGACTTCCACCCATGCGCATTTTGATCGTCAACGTGAACACCACCCAGTCCATGACCCAGACCATCGCCGAACAGGCGCGCAGCGTCGCATCCCCGGGCACCGAAATCATCGGCCTGACCCCGAGCTTCGGTGCGGAGTCGGTGGAGGGCAATTTCGAGAGTTATCTGGCGGCCATCGCGGTGATGGACCGCGTGCTGTCCTACGATCAGCCCTATGATGCGGTGATTCAGGCCGGGTATGGCGAGCATGGGCGCGAAGGCCTGCAGGAGTTGCTGGAGGTGCCGGTGGTGGACATTACCGAGGCCGCCGCGAGCCTCGCCATGCTGCTGGGCCACAAGTACTCGGTGGTGACCACGCTGGATCGCGCGGTGCCGTTGATCGAAGACCGGCTGAAACTGGCCGGTGTCTACGAGCGTTGTGCGTCGGTGCGCGCCAGCGGCATGAGTGTGCTGGAACTGGAAGAAAAGCCTGATCGCGCGCTGGAAGCCATCACCGAGCAGGCGGTCGAAGCCGTGAACAAGGACAAGGCCGAGGTGATCTGCCTGGGCTGCGGCGGGATGGCGGGTCTGGACCAGATGATTCGTGATCGCGCCGGCGTACCGGTGGTCGATGGTGTGACTGCGGCGGTGGCGCTGGCTGAGTCGCTGGTGCGGTTGGGGCTCAAGACCTCCAAGGTCCGTACCTATGCGACGCCACGCCCGAAAAAGGTCATCGGCTGGCCGTTCGCCCTCGACTGACCGCACACTCCTCATCCGTAGCAGCACGGCTTGCCAGCGGTGGCGCCCTCCAGATCGCTGCCGCCGGCAAGCCGGGCTGCTACAAAGTTCCAGCACACCAGGCTGAGGAAACACGCTCAATCTGCCCTGCTGCTTCGGGGCTTGACCCATCGAACGCCGGGCATTGAAGATTCGCCGGTGTTGCGCAAATCGTTTAGTATCCGCGCCGCCGGTTTCCACTGGGAATTAATAGGGAATCCGCGAGCCCTGCGCTGCACGGCTCAAACGGAACTGTCCCCGCAACTGTAGGCGCTGAGCCCTGCTTCAGATGTGCCACTGGGTTATCCCGGGAAGGCCGAAGCGTGGCGATGATGCGCCAGTCAGGAGACCTGCCGGCAAGCGTCAATCACTACCGGCGGGGTGTCCGGGAAGGACACCCGTGCGCGCTTCGTGTGTGAACTGTGCTTGTCTGCCTGCTCGGCGGCGAGTCGGGATGTGCTTTCCAGTGCCAGCCCTGTCTGCCATCAGGTACACCGGAGAAGCCGTTCATGTCGCTGCGCCATCTTGTCTCGTTGTTCACCGGTCTGACGCTGTCGGCCGCTGCCCTCGCCGCCCCGACCCACTACCCGCTGACCCTCGACAACTGTGGCGTGCCGCTGGCCATCGCCCAGGTTCCGCACAAGGCCGTGACCATCGGTCAGGCCGCGACTGAAATGCTCTATTCCCTCGGACTGAGCCCGAACGTGGTCGGCACTTCGTTGTGGTTCAACGAAGTTCTGGCGCCTTACAAAGACGCCAACAGCCACATCGAGCGCCTTGCCGACAATGCCCCAAGCTTCGAATCGGTGATCGGCAAACGCCCCGATTTCGTCCCGGTGCAATTCGAATGGATGGTCGGTCCTCAAGGCGCGGTCGGTACTCGTCAGCAGTTCCAGGACCTGAACATCCCCACCTACATCCTGCCCTCCGACTGCGAGGGCAAGAACAACCGGGTCGGTGCTGACGGCACGCGGCTGGAGGCGTTCCGCATCGAGACCCTGTACAAGAGCATCGCGCAACTGGCCCTGATTTTCGACGTGCAGGATCGGGGTCAACAGCTGATCGCCGGTTACAAGGCGCGCCTGGCCAACGCAGTCGAACAGGCGAAACGCAACGGCAGCAAGAACCTCTCGGCAGTGTTCTGGTTCTCCAGCCCCGATATCAATACCGATCCCTATGTCGCGGGACGCAAGGGCATTCCCGGCTTCATGCTCGACACCCTGGGCATGCGCAACATCATCGACTCCGACGAAGAATGGCCGACCGTAGGTTGGGAAACCATCGCCAAGGCCAACCCGACTCTGCTGGTCATTGCCCGCATGGACCGCCGTCGCTTTCCGGCTGACGATCACGAGAAAAAACTGGCGTTCCTCAGGTCAGACCCCGTCACCCGCAACATGGATGCGGTCAAGAACGACCGCATCGTGATCATGGACGCCAGTGCCATGGAGTCCAGCGTGCGGCTGTTCGATGGCATCGAACAACTGGCCAAGGCGACCACCGCACAATGAGACGTACAAATGCCAGGCGATGGATCGGCCATGGCCTGTGGGTCAGCGCCGTGCTGATGGTGGCGGTAGTCGCGGGTGTGGCGATCGGCGAGACGTCGATCGGCCTGCCTGTCATCGTTCAGGTGCTGGCGAACAAGCTGTGGGCTGCCGGTTATCCGCTTGACGCCATCGATGAAGGCATTGTCTGGAACTACCGCCTGACCCGCGCCATCGTGGCGGCGGCGTGTGGTGCGGGTCTGGCGATCTCCGGGGTGGTGCTGCAATCGTTGCTGCGCAATCCGCTGGCCGACCCGTACCTGCTGGGCATTTCCGCCGGGGCTTCGACCGGCGCGGTGCTGGTGGCGATCATCGGACTGGGCGCCGGGGCGGTTTCACTGTCGATGGGCGCGTTCGTCGGAGCCCTCGCAGCCTTCGCGCTGGTGGCCCTGCTCGCCCGCTCTTCGCGGGGGCAGACGGCAGCAGGTCAGATCATTCTGGCGGGGATCGCCGGATCGCAGCTGTTCAACGCGCTGACCTCGTTCCTGATCACTAAATCCGCCAGTGCCGAACAGGCCCGAGGCATCATGTTCTGGCTGTTGGGCAACCTCAGTGGCGTGCGCTGGTCTTCTGCGGCGCTGGCCGTGCCGGTGGTGCTGTTCGGGTTGCTGATCTGCCTGTGGCATCGCCGTTCGCTGGATGCGTTCACGTTCGGCGCGGACTCGGCGGCTTCGCTGGGCATCCCCGTGCGCCAGGTCCAGGCCATCCTGATTGCCACCGCCGCGCTGGTCACGGCGGTCATGGTGTCGATTGTCGGCTCCATCGGTTTCGTCGGGCTGGTTATCCCCCACGCGGTGCGCATGGTCGCGGGGGTTCGCCATGAGCGCCTGTTGCCGCTGAGTGCCTTGAGCGGCGCGTTGTTCCTGATTGCAGCCGACGTGCTGTCGCGCACGCTGATCAAGGGGCAGGTGCTGCCCATCGGGGTGATCACGGCACTGGTCGGCGCGCCGGTGTTCGCCCTGATCCTCATTCGCGGGAATCGCACACGATGAATGCCGGTACCGATTTGCTCGGCAGCCTGCTCAGCGCCACCGGCCTCAGTTACGCGGTCAGGGGCGCGCACTTGCTGCGCGACGTCAGTCTGACCATCCGGCCGGGGGAAAACCTCGGCATCGTCGGTCCCAACGGGTCAGGCAAATCCACGCTGATCCGCATGCTGTCGGGCATCGCCACGCCCACCTGCGGCGAAGTGCGCCTGGACGGTCGGGCGTTGTCCGCGCTGCAACGGCGTGGGATCGCGCAGCGTCTGGCCGTGGTCGAACAGCATGCCGAAACCAGTGATTCCATCAGCCTGCGCCAAGCCGTGGAACTGGGGCGTACGCCCTGGCTTTCGGCGCTGGCACCCTGGTCAGATCACGATGACCGCATTGTCGATCAGGCGATTGCCGACGTTAACCTGAGCCACTTGCGCCACCGCGCCTGGCACACCCTCTCAGGCGGAGAACGTCAACGCGCGCACATCGCCCGGGCCCTGGCACAACGGCCGCAGATCCTGCTGCTGGATGAGCCGACCAATCATCTGGATATCCAGCAGCAATTGTCGATTCTCAGGCTCGTGCATCAGTTGCCGGTCACCACCGTCATCGCCCTGCACGACCTCAATCAGGCCCTGGCCTGTGATCGCCTGGCGGTCATGGATGGCGGACAGATGGTGGCGCTGGGTTCGCCGTTCGAGGTGCTGACGCCGCAACGGCTGTACTCCACTTTCGGGGTGACGGGCCATTGGTTGACCGACCCGTTCGACGGGGCGCGGATTCTGCGTTTGCGTTCGACTTGAAAGGCCTTGAATCAAGGCTCCAGGTCGTTCAGATGATCCAGCCCCGCCAGCATCAATTCATGCTGGCGGATGCTGTCCAGGCTGGTTGGCGAATCCGGAATCCGCGGCACGGCGTGCCAGACCACGAAATCGCGCTGCACGTCGAGAAACAGGAAATAGTCGTTGAAGCGTTCTGCCTGAGAAAAGCGCCGTTGCAGCGCATCGCGCAACTGCTCGGGACGCAGTGCATGGCCCTCGATGTGCAAGGCGATGCCCCAGTCACGGTGTTCTCGTCGGCTGACGAACGCCACCCCCGCCGCCACCGGCCAGAACGCCGTTCGTTCGGCGGCAAGGTGGGCGTAGAACGCGGCCTTTTCCGATACTCGAATCATGCTCAATCCTTCAATGGCACCACGGTGAAGTCCGTTTCATGGTCGCGTTCGTCGATGCCCTGACGCATGTCCGGCGGCCACCAGATCACCAGTTCTCGGTCGTTGGAATCAGGACGTTTGCAGGCGTACCCCGAGCAACCGGAATGACTCGCACAGCCCCCGAGCACGGCAGACAGTACGAGGAGAATCACGCTAGCGCGCACGTTCATCGTGTGGCCTCCTTGAGCAGCGAAGGTCGGTTTCTGGTAGCCCTGGTCGACACCTGTGGTTGGCGCACGGCAATGTAGATTTCACTTTCCGCCCCAGGCTGCAACCAGGCATGAGGCCAGGCGCTGACGCCCATCACCCAGCGTCCGCCGCAGCGGCTTTCATCGATGCGCACCGGTTTGCCGGTGGTGTTGCGCGCCACGACCACGGCAACGCCCCAATCCTTCTTGGAAAACCATTGCGAACGCTGTTTGTCCAGCACCAGCCCCTCGCCCGGATCGCACAGGCTGTCGGCCTCGAACGGCAGCGTCTCGCCACTGTTGAACCCCACCGGCGCCACACCGTCGAGTAGCTGGGTGAAGACGTTCTGCACATCGCCACGGGTCGGCTCCTCGCCCCCGTCACGGCGCTGTTTGATGCGTTTCATCTGGTCATCGACATCGTGGGGATTGCTGATCTCGACGTAGCGTGACGGGTTCACCTGATCGCCAATCAACCTGGGCGTGAGGATGAACAACCGCTCGCGTTGATTCAGCTCGCGGCTGCGGTTCTGAAAAAGCAGTTTGCCGATCACCGGAATGTCTCCCAGCAGCGGAATCTTGTTGACCTTGTCGGTGGTTTCCAGGCCATGAAAACCGCCGATCACCAACGAGCCATGCTCGGCGATCACCGCCTGGGTGCTGACGTTACCCTTTCTCACGGCGGGCTGGTCTTCGTTGATCTGTGAGGTGTCGATCTGGCCGTCTTCGATGTCGACGATCAGTTGCACCTGAGACTTGCCGCCCTTGTCCAGCGAACGAGGAATCACCTGCAGACTGGTGCCGGCGGTGATCGGCTGAATGTCGGCGACACGCTCGGAGGTGGCGGTGATGAATTCGGTACGGCTGAAGTCGATGACGGCGGGCTGGTTTTCCAGGGTCAGGATCGACGGGTTGCCGATCACCGAGGCGGCGCCGTTGCCTTCCAGCGCATGCAGGTCGGCGGCAAACTTGCCCGCGTCCTGGATGAACAGCGTTGAGCTGGTGCCCTGTTCGAACAGATTGGCACCGCCACTGACGCTGCCTGCGTTGAAATTCCAGCGACTGGACAGCTGCGCCAGTTCGTTGCGGTCGATGTCCAGAATCACCGCGTCGATTTCAATCAGATTGCGCGGGGTGTCCAGCTGCCTGACCAGTTTCTGGTACATCGCCTTGCGCTTGGGCAGGTCGTAGATCAGCACCGAGTTGTTGCGCACGTCGGCGCTGACGCGGATCTTCGAGCGACCGCTTGCGCCACTGCCCGAGGCGCCACGTTTGCCGCCAGAGCCCAGGACACGGTCCAGCCCCTGTTCGAGGGCGCCGGTATCAAAGCCGCCACTCTCCAGCCCGCCGTAGTTCAGACCATTGTTGTGAGTACCACCGGTCATGCCACTGGCGGTGCTGCCCTGCCCTTGCACCAGGCTGACGCCGTTGATGGACTCGCCACGGGAACGGCTTTCCAGCAATTCCTGAAGGATGCTCGCGACGCCGGCCACGGTCAGTTGCTGATCGCGGTAGCGAATGGTGCGGTCGGCGGCGTTGGCATATTTCAATGGCAAGACGACAACGTCCTGTTTCTCGGCCTTCTCCGGCGCCTCGACCTTCTTGCTGTAGTTGCGCACGAAATCGACATATTTGGCCGGCCCACGCACCAGCACCACGCCCTCGTCGGGCAATGCGCCCCAACCGAAGCGCTTGTCCAGCAGGCCGACGTCGGACAGCGCCTGTTGCAGATCATCGACCGCTTCGGGCGACACCTCGATGCGCGCCGAGGTCTGCTCCCGGGTCGGACTGATGTACAGGGTTTCGTTGTAGACGAACCATTGAAAGTGATGTTCCTGACCGAGTCGGTCGAGGAACTCCTGGGGATTCTGTGCACGAATGCGTCCGTCGAGGGTGCCTTGAATCGGCGCCATGTCCAGTCCGATGCCGAACTCCTTGGTAAAGTCGCCCAGCGCGGTCGAAAGATCGGTCTGCCGCGCGTCATAGGCGTACGCCGTATGTTTCCACGCCTCCGGAACCGCGGCCAGGGTGGGCGCTGTCACTCCGATCATCAGCAAAGGCAACCACATAATGGCCTTGCGCATTTCACACTCCTGGTTGCCAGGTATCGAGGGTTGCAGTCCGGTGGCGAGGCCATTTGCGGCTCACGCCACCGACTGAAGAACGCTGCGCGATCACTGAACGCCGTCGATGATCGCTTTGGTGATGCCATGCTTGGCCCGCAGCCCCTCATTGAGGATCATGTTGGCTACGTTGGTTTGCTGGGATGCGTCGTTGAAGGCGCGCAGGTCTTCCATGGTGCCGCTGTCCGAGGCGGCTTCGGCGGCGTCGTCCATTTCCGACTGGGCGCGACTGAACGAGTGGTCGAGGTGGTTTTGCAGGGATTTGAAACTGATCATGCCGGGACTCCAACTTAAGGGTTCATCCCCTGAGTGGAAGCAGCCCGCGCTCTGGTTCCATAAACGGTCACGATCAAGTGGTAAATGCTCATCAGGCCGACGGCGTGCCCAGCAAACCGCAACGCAGGCGCGACCAGTCGACGTCGAACGCGCCATTGGCATCGCTCAGGCGCAGACGGTGCAGCGCCAGTGACGGGTCGGCCTTGAGCTGCCAGTGCTCGGCAAAGCGACTCTCGCCCAGCCACTGGCGCAGGTCGTCCAGCAGGTCTGGATGAGCACTGAGCGTGGCCGTCGCTTCATCGGGCTGACTGTCCGCCAGGTGCCTGACCAGCGCGCGGGTTCGCTCGGCCAGGGAGGTGTCATCGAGCAGCCGCGTCAGGGTGGCGGTGAGCAACGCTTCCACCGCCGCCATCGCCTCCTGTTGCAGCGTTTGTCGTTGCAGTTGCAGGTCCTGCAGAAACCGGTTGGCACTGTCCCAGAACTGTGCGAGCGCCTGATCCTGCTCTTGCCGTGCCTGTTGTCGGGCGTCGATGAGAATGTCCTGCGCTTGCTGCTGCGCATGGCGCAGCACTTCGCTGGCCAACTGAATGTCGCCAAGGTCTTCACGGCGCAGGATGGTTTCGGCGAGAACCGCAGACGACGACAGAACAAGGCTGCGTTTGGCGAGCATGGGCAATTCCTGGGATGACGTGCGAGGCACGGAAGTTATGGGGTCATGACCCGCCACAGCACCGCCTGCCAGAGGGTCTGCAATTTGTTCGACGGCAGGTGGGCAACTGTCTGCGGCACCGAGTCCGGTGGCCAGCTGAGGCGCAGTCTTGGCCAGCACGTTTCGCCAATCCAGCTCGCAAGCAGCAGGCGCGGGTCATCAATGTTCACGTCCAGCCAGGTGCCAGGGCGTAATGCCCTGGCGACTGATCGGCACCAGGTTTCGTGCTGACCGGGTTCGCTATCGGGTGCGTTGGCCGCCTCGCTTTGAGCGGGTCCGAGCAGACAGATCCGCCCCGCCAGGTTCAACGCCTGTCGTTGCCCATCGGCATCCAGCGCGAGCCATTGCAGCAGCGCATCGACGGGCGGTGGCGGCTGACTGGGCGCGATCCCGACACCCTGCAAAAACGCTGCGGGACGAACCCGCATTAGATCGGCGAGGTCGGTTGGCGGCAGCCCGCTGCACTCGAGAAACCGTGAGGTCCAGTCCGGATGCGCCCACTGCCACGGCGCGCACCACCATTGAATCCAGCGTTCCTCGGCGCTGTGCATCAGGCACGAACCGGCAAGTTCGAACGCTCGCTGCGTCCGAGCCCGATACGCTGCAACACAGCCGCACGCCAGTCACTACGAATGCCCAGGACCAGAAGTGCGATGATCAGCAGGGCGGCAACGGGCGCCGCCCAAAGCATGCTGTTCCAGAACCCGAGGTTGTCGCTGTCCACCAGAAACGGGCCGAAATTGACCAGTCGTTCGGTGTCCTGAAACTCGGCGGCAGGCACAAAGACGATGGCGAATTTCTTCGAGTCCAGCGGCTCTCCGGACATGCCGGGAATACTGCTGGCGACCATCTGCTGAATGCGCCCGCGCACGCTGTCGGGGTCCAGCGCCGAGGTGTGTTTGATGAACACCGCCGCCGAGGCCGGCTGCACGGGCTCACCGGGGGCGATGCGCTCAGGCAATACCACATGAACCCGCGCCACGATCACCCCATCGATCTGTGACAGCGTGGCCTCCAGCTCCTGAGACAGCGCGTAGATGTAACGCGCGCGCTCTTCCAGGGGCGTGGAAATCACCCCTTCTTTCTTGAAGATTTCCCCCAGGCTGGTGCGCGAACGTCGCGGCAGGCCCGCGGCGTCCAGCACCCGCACAGCGCGATTGATATCGCCGGTGGCGACGCTGATCACAACGCCGGTCTTCTCGCTGCGCTTGCGCGCGTCGATGTGTTGATCGGCGAGGCTGGCAATGACGTCGTTGGAGTCCTGCTCCGACAGTCCGCTGAACAGGTCGGTCTCGTCGCTGCAGCCGCCCAGCAGCAGCATCAGGCACAACAGCCCCGCAGTCAGATATCTCACGGCAAACCTCTATTGCAGGTTGGTCAGCTTGTCGAGCGCCTGAGCGCTCTTGTTCACGACCTTGGTCGTCAACGCCATTTGCAACGAGTACTGCGACAGCGAGCGGCTCATCTGCGCGATTTCCAGTGGATCGTCGGTGGTCGAGGCCTTTTTCATCTTGCGCACGGCCTGCTGGGAGAGCTTGTCATTGGCGCCCAGTCGCTCGGACAGGGCGTTGGCAATCTGTTCGCTGAGATGACTCTGCTGCAGCGCCATGTCCGGGCGCATGGCGGTATTGAACAGGTCGACATCCGCCTGCGAAGGCCCAGTCACCAGTCCCTGATCCAGATGCGGCTCAAGATCGGGGGATGACGATTTGAGTTGATTGATGTGGGATACGGTCACGGGGGCTGATCTCCGGCAGACGGGGTCGACGTTCAGGCCTGGTTTCAGGCGACGTTGTTAGAGGTATTGCCCGCACCCAACAGTGCGGAAACGATCGCCGTGGCCGTCTGGGCCAAGGTGTTCTGCAGGTCATGCTGAGCAAACAGCGGATTGGATTGGCCGCCCCCGCCGTTGACGCCGCCGTTGCCCTGTTGACTGGCCTGCAGACCTTTCTCGATCAGGCCGCTGAGCAGTTGGGCGAGGTCGTGAGTCGGACTACCGCTCGACGAGCTCTGCAATCCGGAAGGTCCGCCCGGCATGATGTTGCTGTCCAGCGAATTGCCGAGGCGACTGCCCGCATCGCTGACCCCGTTCTGCTGTTGCTCCAACTGGCCGCCGAGCATGTCCAGTGCGGCGCGCAAGGCACCGGTCTCGTTCTTGTCGAGGTAGTTGTCTTCCTTGAGTTCGTTCTTCCACGAGCCCGAATCGGGTGCCGGGAACTTGCTCGGGTTCTGGTCCATGAACTCGGCGATCTTGTCCAGCATCGGCATGTCGTCGGAAGAAAACTTCGTTCCATCACCCTGCTTGCTGAGAAGGTCATCCAACGAAGCTTTACCCAGACCGTTGAGCACCTGGGTCATCAGGTCCGGTTTGCCGGAACCCGCACCGCCCCCGAGGCCGAAATCCGCCGCGGCGCCGAAGTTGTCGCCCAGTTTGTCCTTGATGACTTCGCCGAGCGCGGCCTTGATCATGTCCGGCGAACCGCCGCCCAGCGCTGCCAGCGGGCTCATCTTTTCCCTCTGCTTGCCGACCATCTTGCCCAGTGGCGAGTCTTGGTCCAGATGGCCGTCCTTGGTCAGGGCCTGGGCGAGCTTTTCGATCACATCCTTGAGCGACTGCGGACCTTGCTGACCGCCAATGGAGCCGGTCGAGACGACGGTGCCGATGTGGGCGTTCTGCAGGGGGTTGATACTGGCATTGAGACTAAGCATGAAACCTCCGGGTTCAGGTGGTGGCCCCCTGATTGAAGGGGGCGCTCTGAATGATCAGTAGCTGATACCTTTGGCGTTTTGCGCCTCGGCACTGATCGCTTTGTTGGCGCTGTCTTCCTTGCCGGAGCGGATGGCGCTGAGTACATCGTTGGTCTGTTTGCGGATGTCGGCGTCGGTCTGCATGGCGATCAGGCGGGCCTGGCTGGCATCGGCCTTTTCGGTGGCGGCACTTTGTGCAGCCTCTGCCTTGGACGGGCCGGCGGCGTCGGTGATGCTGCTTTCCTGCTTGAAGTTGCTGACGGCACTGGCTGCCTGTTGAGCCACTTGGCCGCCACCGCCGATCAAGCTGTTGGCGAAGTTGCCGGCCATGGAAATTGGGTTGATACCTGGCATGTCGCGTACTCCTGGGTCGTTACCAGCGAAAGTGCTTGGTGCTGATGGGTGGCGCCAGGAGCAGGATCGGTTCCGTGAGCTTTTCGAGAAATTTTCGGGCTGGGGCGGATGCGCAGGATCAGTCGACTTTTTCGGGGCTGTCACACCGCCTTCGCCAGCAAGCCGGCTCCCACCTGAAAATGCGAGTCACCGCAAAATCCGCGCCGCCCCGCGCACCTGTGGCCGTCCGGCTCGCCAGCAGATTGATCGTTCCCACGCTCCGCGTGGTAACCCTGCGATTGACGCCCCGTGTCAGAGGGGACGCGGAGCGTCCTGCAAGGCATTCCCACGCTGGAGCGTGGGAACGATCATGGATAGTCCAGGGTTGATCATCAGGCCGTGGGCTGGCACCTGCTTTTGATTCTGGCCGAAGACCGTGGGAGCCGGCTTGCTGGCGAATGCGTCAGTCCATGCTCGCAAGCCTGCCCTGAGCCATCTGGTTAAACGCCTGCGCGTTCCTGCCAGCCCTTCCTGGCCAGAGGAAGGGACACCAATCGTCTGCCCATCGCCTGACTCATCGCATTGCCCAAGGCCGCCGCCATCGGGCCCTGTACGATTTCGGCCGCGCCGAGAAACGCCTCCCCCGGCTGATCGATCAAATGCACTTCCACTTGCCGGGGCAACGCCGGAAACCGGATGATCGGATAACCGCTCCAGTCATAACTGCGCACGCCCTCAGGCCCATATTCCACCTGCTCATACAGCGTCCAGCTAGCGGACTGAACGATCCCGCCCTCCACTTGATTGCGCAGCCCATCTGGCGACACCACCTGACCTACGTCCACCGAGGTGACCACCCGATCAATGACCACCTCCCCGGTCTGACGCTGAACATGAACCTGCACCGCTATCGCGCAATAACCCATGATGTTCTTGTACCGGGCGAAAGCGAATCCGATGCCGCTGCCCGGTCCCGCAGACGCGTGCGGCCAGCCGAACGCCTTGGCGGCCTGCTCGATCACCGCACGCGCCCGGGGGTCGCTCAGATGCTGCAGCCGGAACTGCACGGGATCGACGCCGGCCTGAATCGCCAGCTCATCCATCGCGCTTTCGATACTGAAGACATTGATGTGCGCCCCCAGCGAACGCATCGCCGAAGTCCGAAACGGCATTTGCGTCACAAAGGTCATGTTGATCCGGCTGCTGTCAACGTCATACAGCGGAACGACATTTCGATCACCGTCACCTTCAGGCTGAGCGATGGGCACGGATGGCGCCGGAATGAAAGGCCTGGCCAGTAACCAGGAAGGCATCAGACGTCCGGCGTTGACGATGCGCTCGTTGTGCGGCGTGGTCCACAGCTCAGTGTTCCAATGCTGCAGACGTCCGCCATCGTCCAGCCCGGCATCCAGCTCGACACGCATGGCCGAACTGTAGGGTTCCCACATATTCTCCTGTTCGCGCATCCACTGCAGGCGCACGGGCTGGCCGGGCACTGCCATGGCAATCAATGCGGCGTCGGCGGCCGCGTCATCGGCTCCGTTATGGCCGTAACAACCCGAACCCTCCACATGAATGCAGCGCACCTGTTCAAGCGTCAGCCCGAGCATTTCCGCAATCCCGGCCCGTAAAGGATAAACGCCCTGGGTGTGGGTCCAGACCGTCAACAACCCCTCCTTGAACCAGGCCACCGAACACGACGGCCCGATGGAGCCGTGCATCAGGTACTGCTTGGTCACAGTGGATTTCCAGCGCCGCGCGGCAGGCGCATCCGGTGTGCCCTTATGGGTGATGGGATAGCGCCGGGCAGGCAACTTGGTGAGCAACCGATGAATGTTCTGCGACTCGGGCAATGGGTCGCCATCTGTCCAGCGCGCCAACTCGTAACCCTTGCGCATCGCTTTGATCGCCTGCCATTCATCCTTTGCGATCACGGCCAGATAGCTGCCATCACGAACCAGCTTGATGACACCGTTCATGTGCTCGATGGCGGACTGGTCAATGTCCAGCAACCGACTTCCGCGTCTGGGCGGGCGAACGACTCGCGCATGCAGCATCCCCGGCAGACGCATGTCTTGCACGTAGCTCGCGCCGCCAGTGACTTTGGCGGGAATGTCCAGCCTTGGCAGTGAATGGCCGATCAGGGTGAAGCGTTCGGCGGGTTTGAGCGGTGAATCCTTGCTCGCGTAGCGGTGTAGCTGAACCCCCGCCAGCGCCTGCGCGTAGGTCATGGATCGCCCGTCGCGGCCATGAACGAATGCGTCACGGGTGGTCAGGCCTTCAACCGGCTGAGCCCATTGCCGGGCAGCGGACTCAAGCAGCAGTTGCCTCACCTGAGCGGCAGCATTGAACAGCGCGGTGCCGCTGTCGAACATGGTGTGACTGCCTGCGGTGTAGCCCTCGTTGGGCGTGAGCGCGGTGTCGGCAGTGAGGAAACGAATCGCCTGGGGCGCGACTTCCAGACGTTCGGCCGCCACTTGCAACAACGCGGTTCTGACCCCGGTTCCCAGCTCCACCTTACCGGTGTACACCGTGATGCCGTCTTTTTCGTCGATGCGAATCCAGGCATCGAGAAACGGGTTGGTGCGCAGACTGCCGGCCAGATCGGGCGCCAGCACCTGGGTGCCGAGCGTATCGACTTCCGTGTCGGCAAAGGCACGACCGGCGCCAGGCACCAGGGCAAAGCCCACTACCAGCGCCCCATTGACGAGAAACGCCCGACGCCCCTGGTCCACATCCTGATCGCGGCGTCTCATGCTTTCACCCCACTGGCGATGACAGCCTTGATCGCTGAAAAGATACGTAGATGAGTACCGCATCGGCACAGGTTGGGGGCCATGTGCTCGCGAATCTGCTCATCACTGGGCTGCGCCACCGCTTCGATCAATGCCTGGGCGCGCATGATCATGCCGGCGATGCAATACCCGCATTGCGCGGCCTGTGCATCGATGAACGCCCGCTGCAAGGCGCCAGGTTGCTCCGTCGTGCCCAGACCCTCAACCGTTCGGACCGATTTTCCGGCGGTGGCTTGTGCTGGCAACAGGCAGGAAAACACAGGCTTGTCGCCGACCATGACGGTACAGGCGCCACATTGTCCAAGGCCGCAGCCGTATTTGGCGCCGTTGAGTTGCAGATGATTGCGCA
>Ga0160447_100637_pt1 | contig 15645 bp, 12 predicted proteins | sample HID1973K_E1MG_FD_108222 | JGI IMG/M metagenome (GOLD analysis project Ga0160447, IMG submission 108222) | Enriched mosquito-associated microbial communities from UW Madison campus, WI, USA - HID1973K_E1 MG | ecosystem: Host-associated > Arthropoda: Insects > Digestive system > Unclassified ...
GAGATCGTGTCCGTGGCGGCAGCCGAAACGGCAGAGCCGGCCCGTAGTGTGAAGAAGGCTGTCCGGACGGTGCTGTGGCGCATCCTGGTGTTCTACATCGGTGCCATCTTCATCATCGCTGCTGTGGTTCCCGTGGGTTCTGAAGGGCTGAAGAGCCCGTTTGCCGCGGTGTTGGAGGCCGCTGGCATGCCCGGTGCGGCCACTGCCATCACTCTGGTGGCCGTCGCAGCACTGCTGTCCGCCCTCAACGCCAACCTCTACGGTGCCTCCCGGATGGCGTACTCTCTCGCCGACCGGGGTGAAGCGCCGCGCCTACTTGCCTCCGTGTCCAAGGCTAGGGTCCCGGTGGTGGCCGTCCTGGCCAGCGTCGCTTTCGGCGTTGTCACGGTCGTATTGGAGTTGGCTTTGCCCGAGAAGGTTCTTCCCATCCTGCTTAATATCGTGGGTTCGACGTGCCTGCTGGTGTGGACGTCCGCGCTCCTGGCCCAGCTCGCGCTGCGCCTCCGCGCCGACCGGGAGGGAACGGAACTACCCCTGAGGATGCCCGGCTTCCCCTGGCTCACGAGCTTTGGCCTGCTCATCCTCGTGGCGATCTTCACGGTGGGCTTCATCGGCGAGGACTCCCGTCCCCAGCTCCTGAGCACCTTAGCGCTCGTGGTGCTCCTGGCGGTGGCGAACTGGCTGAACCACCGGAAAAGGAACGTTGCGCCTGCTGCTGGTGAATCGTCGGAGCAAGCCAAGCCGCCGGTGCTCGTCGACTGAATCGCGGAGTTGAGGTGCACAAGGGCACGTCCGGCTTAGGCCGGGGCCGCCTCTGCAGCTCTAGCCTTAGCGGACGCGTGGAAGGCACGAAGTGGTCCGAGCAAGAGGACTTACCCGCCACGAACCGGGGACGTCCTTCAAGGATCGGCACAAGAGAGCAACGGACCTTTGAATCCAGTTCGTGCCCTTTACATCCGGTAACGTGGCGGTAAAAGTGTGGGAAGTCAGGAGCAGAGTGGCATACGATCTGGAAAAAATGCTCGTAGTAGGGGTCGCTTCTAGTGCACTCTTCGATTTGTCCGATGCTCATGCTGTGTTTCTCGAGCATGGAGAAGCGCGTTATCGCGAGTACCAGGAAGAAAACATTGACCAGACGTTGGAGCCGGGAGTGGCCTTCCCGTTCATCAAGCGCCTCTTGTCGCTTAACGATCTGTCGCAGGACGGAACACCGCTGGTTGAGGTCATCGTACTCTCACGCAACGATCCGGAGACGGGCCTTCGGGTCATGCGTTCCATCGACGACCACAAACTAACCATCTCGCGCGCCATTTTCATGCAAGGCCGGTCGCCCTTCAAATTTATGGGCGCACTGAATATGTCCCTGTTCTTGTCGCAGAATGAGCAGGACGTCCGCCTCGCATTGTCCATGGGCTTTGCCGCGGGCCAGGTGCTTGGTCGGCCTGCGGCTGACCTAAAAGGTACCGATCTTAGGATTGCCTTCGACTTCGACGGCGTCCTTGCTGATGACTCGTCCGAGCGAGTCATGCAGGCTGAGGGCTTGCCGGCCTTCCACGCACACGAGACTGCGCACCTCGAGGAGCCGCTGCCTGAGGGCCGATTGTCTGAATTCCTCCGTGGCATCAACCGCATCCAGGACATTGAGGAGAAGCTTGTTGAAGACCAGCCTGAATACAATCGGCGGGTACATGTAGCCATAGTTACAGCCCGCAACGCTCCCTCTCACGAGCGAGTCGTTAGAACACTCCAATCCTGGGGAGTTCGAGTGAATGACGCTTTTTTCTTGGGCGGCGTAGAGAAGGCGAAAGTGCTCCGCGTTCTCAAGCCCCACGTATTCTTTGACGACCAACTGAACCATCTTAAAGATGCAGCCGACGAAATTCCTAGCGTCCATGTTCCGTTTGGTGTAGTCAATGAGTCTAGGAGCACATAGCACGGGATTATGGGCGTTCAGGTCCTAGCCAAGGATCCAACACCAACCGAAGGGCTGGAAATCTAAAGTCGGGGCTTCTTTTGCCCGTCAACCCTGGCGAGACGACTTCAGGGTTAGCATCCAGCCCTTCTGATGCCTTCATGCTGTTTTCGCTGAAGACCTGGCGCACTGCGAAGTCACTGTCACCTTGCAGTGTAGTGCCGGTGAGTTTTACCGAGCCAGCACTCGACGAAGATGCCGGCTGTTCTTGGGTGGCGCCCGAGGCGCTCTCCTGAACCAAGGCAAGCAGCTTGGGTGCGACGAGTGCGTCGACTTACGAGTACATTGACGGCGCGCCGGTACTTACCTTCACGAACCCATTGACCATGCTAACTCGCCGAAATGCCTCCAGTGCCGGTTTTGATTAGCTTTCATTTCAAGAACCAGTTTGACCAACGACAGGCGAGGTTCTTGCGACCTATTTCTGTCACTTGTCATTCTGGTTAGAAACGGTCGTTTTTGACCACAGCCATAGTTCCAGTCAACGGGGCATCTTGTGAGCGAATCCGGGATGTTCGGACACCGGTCCCAAGCCTCCGACACAACTTATAACCACAGGATGCGGCAACATCCCGTGTGGTCGCCCACGAAATCCCTTAGAACTCCATCGGCGAGGGCCACTTGCCTCAGTAGAAGTCATACCTCAGCTCAGGGTTGAAGTGGCTTCGGTTTAGAGTATAGGGGTGCGCTCTGCGCGCGTGGTCCGCAATATCGCACCAAAATCAGAACGCGATTCGATAAGGATGGCTAGAGGTACTCTCTAGGGAGGACTCTTAATATTCTCCATTAGTAAATAGAAAGGGATTCTATGGCGAAGTTTTGGTGGGTGAACCAGGGGAGGAGCTATGCTCGAGAACTTGACCTGGGCATAGCATGGGCGCCCATGCTCACGGACAAGGGCCGCAAGCAGCACCATTGGGAACGGATGGACCTTGTTCAGCGTGGTGACATAGTGGTGCATTACGCTGAGGGGCAAATCAGGGCGATTAGCCGAGTTTTGGTCGGCTCCCACAGCGCGTGTAACCCGCACTCTGGTGATGACTGGGGTCAGGCGGGTAGAGAGCTCAAGCTCGCGTACGAGGTGTTGGATGTCGCCCTGACGCTCGATAGCCTGCCCAAGGACCTACGGCAAGTTCATGCGGTATACGGTTCGCCCTTCGATAGATTCGGGTCAGTCAATCTTGGGTACTTTTTCGATCTCCCTAATGAGATCGGTATCTGGATCATGGATGAGGTTGGACTCGTGGCGAAGCCAGGGGATGCTCTTGTCGACTCGCCGCCAGGCGGCGAAGAACAGAACTACGAAACCGTCATTGTGGTTGGTCCTGATGGCGAGGTAACGGTAAAGACCCGCGCCGAGCACCACCAGTTGAAGAAGCACCTTTTTAAAGGGAAATTGCAGTCCGAATGTGCGATGTGTGGGCGGACTCTACCTTTGAATCTACTGGTGACGGCCCATATCAAGCAGCGATCGAAATGTTCAAAGGCTGAGCGGGTTGACCCCCATGTTGTAATGGCGGCGTGTGTGCTGGGTTGCGACGCGCTGTTTGAGAAGGGCTTCATAAGCGTGGGTCCGGATGGCTTTCTTGCCGCCGGGCCCAGGTCGGCTACTGCACCAGCGCTGGTTGAGCACGTAAACGGGTTGGTGGGTAACCAGGTGCCGATTTTCGGTCCAAGTAATTCTAAGTACTTCGCTTGGCATAAAGGGACTCACGCGAAGTAAGCGGCAGTCCGCGGCATTGGCAAGACGTAGAAGAAGAGTTGCTGACCCTCACTCGACGTCCATTGCAGGCAACAGCCGATTCGAATTCACCTGGTGTGTATGCCTGGTGGGACGCCGTAGGCGTGTTGGACGCCTTTCGCCCTGACGGTTGTCCTGAATTCGATTGGACTCTACCTATTTATGTCGGTAAAGCTGCAAGGTCCGTAGGTGGGCGCTTTCAAAGCATGCACTTAGCAGAAACGCGGCAATTAAGCATCCGTAGATCCCTTGCGGCCCTCCTCTATCGAGAACTTGACCTTCTAGCGGGTATAAGGAGCGTGGGCGCGGGAAAATCGTCATGGCTGAGGACAAGGAGGATAGGCTCACTGGCTGGATGTTCGCGAACCTGACCGTCACGTCGGTAGAGTTGGGACTTGGTCCGGGCTCAGTTGAGAAGGAGATCATTTGCCACATGTCGCCGCTGCTGAATGACACCCACGCCACGAATAGTCCTTACCGGCGCCACCTACGACGTGCGCGTGCAGCGCTATGCGTGCTGGCCGAGCCTCATGGTTCGTCTTCTGCGCCGGCAGGCTCGGCCGAGGAGCCGGAGTAGGTTTCTAGCTTCTGTTTCAGGTTGTTGTATTTTTCGCGGTACGAGTAAGCCCGGACGCTTTGCGGACGTTCAATGTATCCAAATCCGCCGATGTGACGCTTTTTCCCGACCTCGACACCCCAGAGGAGTTCGGAAAGAGGCTGGAATATGTTCTGGACAGTTACTTGCCCGGTTTCACTCACGGATTCCTTACCGGCAGCGTTGACACAGAAGCGGAAGCCGCCAAGGGCAACGTCTACAGCAGAACTGAGATGCGAAGCGTTATCTGAGGTCATTCCATAGAACTTAATTCTGTCCGCCATTGACGTTTTAGAGCCGCTGCCCACACCCTTCTGGAACAGGGTGACGAGATGGGCATGTTGCTTGTCGTCTCGGTCGATCATCATGCAGCCCCACGCCTTTTCCATTGCGAGCAGCCGGTAGTACGCCCAAGCGATTGTATTGAGGCCCATTTCCATACGGGCCTGCTCGCTTTGATTGCAACCCACGTCATGGAGCAATACGTAGGTGAGCATCCGTACGCCATGCTCACGTAGGGCAGAAATCACTTCTTGTTTGGCTGCCAATGCATTTTCAATGGTCACGTGGGCTGGTCGAGCCGACGACTGAAACTTTAGCTTATCGCCCGGGTGGTATCCTCGGCGAACGCGAATCAGTTCAATGGCCGAATGGACTTTCTCAATTTGTTCCTCGTTGAATACGAGCCCGCCAATGATGAAAAACTGGCCACTGACGGGGTTCTTATTCGTTTCGTCCACAACGAACCAATGCACTATTACTCCTCTCCAATGAGGAAATTATAACCATGACAGGGCGCGTTTCTTATAGCTCGACAGTGGGAAATTATGTCCCTGCAGCGGGCGAGTCCCCCGAAGTTCAATTAGCAACATTTCCTGGCTAGTGATCGTAAAAATGACGCGCTGCGTCCACCGATGCCTTCTTGCGCATTCGTCGACCTCTGCCTACAAGGACTACGTCATTGACCCGGAGATGCTGCTCCACTGGGGGCAAAACGTGACGTACGCCCGCGAGCTCGAAGGGAAGTGCCACTTCGACCCGGCTTAGGCGTTTCCCACTCAACCGCGAAATCCTGCGAAGAGTGGGTGTGCACCGATTCTTTGTTGCGATCTAACTTCCGGATAAAACAGTCCATTGCTACCTCACCGGCTATAACAGTCCGGGCACGTAGAGTCATCACATGATTAAGGAAGATGCACCCTTGCCCGATGACATTTTCGCGAAACTCCCCGGAAGTGCTGCTGTGATGAGTGACGCCGTTCTTGTGGATGGTGACCGATGGCGGCGCGCTCTTTCCGCTCGCGGGCTGCCTTCGGTTGAGGGGAAGCTCAGCACAACAGAGCGTGCGTCCGTGACACGGGCGGAAGTATTGGACCTGGGGGATCGGGCTCCGACCGTTGGGAACGCCTTCCAATTGCTTTATTACTCTTTGGCTTGGGGTTTAGGTCTTCGCGCATCACGACTTCACCAGAGACTGGATGGGCTAGCTGCGCAGCAGGAACACGCCGGAAAGCTTCTGGTCACCGCTTGGAAACTGGTCAAGGCTGGCGCGCCTACTGCCGAGGCATACGCCACGCTAACCACTGAACGAGGAGCTGGGCGAATCCCGATGTTTGGACCTGCTTTCTCTACCAAGTTCCTCTATTTCGCCGAGGGCAGGGCTGCACTTCCCCGCCACATCATTCTGGACCAGGTAGTGTCCCACAATCTACGGCAGGATGCATGGCCCCAAGCTCCCGGGGCCGGGTGGTGGCCAGAGTCTTACGAGAAGTATTGCTACCTGGTCGGGAGCTGGGCGAGTGAGGCCAGCCAACGGCTCGGAGAGATGCGGCAGGTCCGGGCCGATGAGATTGAACTGACTGTTTTTAGGCGCCACAGCTCTGGGCAATAGGGCCTGGAAGCCCGGGAGGAAGCGGAGTATGGCCTCGTTCCTACTGCATCCTCCAATATTCGCCTTAGAGGGCAAGCCTGCTCGAGACTTTTTTGTTAGCCGGATGGCCAAATCTTCTAGTCCATGGGGTTGGTTGGGGTGAGATTGTAACTTAGACCTACGTTAAACATCGCTCGACAAGACGTAGCGTGGAATTCATCCAGAAACTAAATCGTTTCCACATCTAGGGGCCCTACGGGCATGCCGTCGCCTCTGTGGCCACCTAGCTCGGCTGCCTGAGTGCGCGGAGAGCAGTTGCTGGCCGATGCTAGCCCAGGAGAGTCCCATGATGGATCCGGTGTTCTTGTCTGTTGTCTGTCCGAGACGCCCGTTTCCGGGAGGGGGCGATCGATTGGCCGATGACTCGTCCGAGACCAGCGCCGTGATCGAACGGTCACTGCCCGTAGCCTCACCTGGCGACGAGGAGCCGGTCGGCGTGGTCTTCCACGCCGACCGGGCAACGACTACATGTCCACAGAGTTCCACGATTTCTGCCCACTATCGACTTGCGCCAGTCGTGGGCAGGACGGGCGCGCCAGGGGAGAAAGCGAGGGGGAATTCCTGCGGTCCACGCTGACGGTCCGTGTTTTGACACTACCGCTGGACCAACATTCAGGACGTATCAACCATGGTGCACTTCGAGGGAGCAGTTTCGGCAGGGACAACCCAGCCCGCGACAGCGGGCTAGGATCCAGTGCGCTGACTAGCTCTTCGAAACTCGCAACGTTGAAACGATGGCCTCGTCGGCTAGGGACTCGACTAATTGAATGTAGTCACTGAGTTCCACGGGTTCGAACACGAGAAATGAAAGCAAGGAACCTCGGATAACTGATCGGACGTCTCCGGCCCCTACGTTAACTCCTTGATCGATAAGTTTGCTGAGGAGGGACTTCGCCTTTTCGTATACATCGTCAAGGCTAACAGCGATGGCATCGGATACCTCTTCTTTCCGACACACGACGACACTGTCCAAGTTGGACGGTTCATTGGCGCTGGCCTTGGTCACACTGCTTGTCATTTCGCCCTTCACAGGCTGGATTGCTGTTACTCTAAGTCCGGCATTCCGCAGCGATTGAACCAATTCCACCCATCCGCTAATTCGCGCTTGGTGAAATGTGAAAGCCAGCAGGCCAGTCGGTTTGAGGGCGCGTGCGCACTCCGCCCAGACGTCACCAATGGCTTTCCCAAACTTGGCCGGGTCTGCCTGCTGGACTTCGCCCTGAGCTCTAGTGGTGAGGTGTTCGCTGTATCCAGCGTATGGACGCATTTTCTGAAGCCATGCGTGGAAAAAGTCCGCCAGTTCTGCGTAGTGAACGTTATCCATATACGGGGGGTCTGTTATGACGAGATCAACGGACTCATCAGGAAGATCAGTGTGTGATGCATTCCTGGTTGCAATGTAGGCGCGGGAATGGGGTGACCGGGATTCCATGTCACAAAAAGAAGTGGCTATCGGCGATTCCAGCGGCGCAGAGATTCCACTGATTCTTTCAATTTTTTGCCCTCTCTGAACTAGGTCCACAGGCTGCTGCTTGTAGGCGTGGGCACGATTAAGCCGACTCTTGAAGAGAGTGGAGAAGGAGCCGGACGATTGCGGCGTGCCCCAGGGGTGTGCCTCGAGCGGAGTTCGTTCAGGCTTCAGAATGTGGTGAGAGAACATGTGACGGACCGCTCCGGTCCCTTCTCCCTTGAAGGAACAGAACATATTGTTGAACTCAAGAGTTCCGGAAAAAAGGGCGCATAGCGCTTCTCGTTCAGCCGGGAGGGCCTCTACTCGGCTTACCGCCGTCGCGAGTAACGATAACGAGTACAGCTGGCGAGCATTGAAAAAGTCCCGCCATTCAAGAAAATTCCAACCCATAGCCTGATTGGTGTTGTTGCCGGCTGCAAGTTTCCCCTCCGGAAGGATCGCTTCTCGCGGGAGTTCGGATAGCAGCGCTTCACACTCAGAGTAGAGCTGGCGGTCCCAATCCGTAATCGCCGAATACGACTTCTTCCCTTGCCCGTCGACGACTAACTTTGCGTACATTTCGTTGCGTGGAGGGCGGCCTCTTAAAGCTTCCTTTACCTTTGATATATGCCCTTTTTTGCAGGTCATGGATGAGCCTGCGACCGCTCCCCGCTGTGTTATAGGGTGGCCTTGTGAACAGCTCGCTTCAGTAAAGTCATAAACGTTCTCTTGGATATCAAGGCAGACCGCACAAACGAGCTGTGCTTTAGGGTACTTCTTGGGATACGCGTGGCGAGAGAAAACGGGGCTGCTAAAGAGCCGGACAGGGTCGTCGCAGTGAGGACAGTCGGCAACGCCAACCCAAAAGTAGTACAGTACCGCATTCCCGTCTTCATCACAGTGGACGCGGTCGATTTCGGAGCGACAGGAAGCCTCAACTTTTCTATACGCCTCGGTCAAGGCGTGTTGATCCCACGGTTGAACGGCCTGACGTTGCACGAGGGTGGCAACCGGGTTGATGTCGAAACACACCGTTCGCGCACCGAGTTTTAGTGCTTCGACGGCAGTCGTACCCGAGCCGCCGAAGGGGTCGAGAATCAGTAGGTCGTCAAGTGAAGTGCGCGAAGAGTAGAGGGCCAGGGCTTCCTCAGCATCCTTGGCTACAGCTGAAGTGATGATACCCCGAAAAACGGTCCCCAACCGCTTAGCCCACCATTTGTGGGTGCTTGTCGCCGGACGATGCACCTCCTTCCGCCATGACTCGGCCAATCCGATATGGCTCAGGGCTTCAGCCGGAAAGTCCTTCTCCAGCGCCGATACTGCGGGAACGCGGGAGACACCATTAGCGACGGGGGAAGGTAGAGATGCGCTTGTCACTGTAGCTGATTCATGCTTTCTGCATAGCGTTCTGCTCCGTTGCTGAGCCTTACCGTTTTGTCGTCGCCGTGCCCAGCAAGACGGTATGCGGTGAAGGCGTGCTCTCGTCCAGCAGTCGGGTTGGGGGACAGATTCTTAACCAGCTTGTTAGTTTTCAGATTGAACTCGTACGAGGTGACAACGTTGTCGACCTCACGCCGGGTAAATTCTCCGACGCGAACCAGATCCGACGACGTGATGCTTTCGCTGCTGGGAACGATCAGGGTGCCTAAACCAGCGGTTCCTTCTACCAACCAAAAGGGGGTGGGAACAACATACATCTTGCGATCACGGATAAGGATGTCACCGTAGGATCCGAAGCCACGGAAGGAATCGTTCTTGTGTCTGTAGTCGTTGTCGCAGTTTAGGAAGCTGCCGTGACATATTACGAGGTCGACCACAGGGTAGGCTTCCATCCCGGCCACCTCGTTCGGGTAGCGGCCGAAGACGTAGAAGATCGACCGATTCCGATGGCTTCCGGAGGGAACCTGCGAATTGGAGTCATAATTCGCCTCTCGTCCGGGCCACGCCAACCCCTTGACTTCAAATCCCATCTGATGCTCCACGAGTCGGAAGTCTGGGTAGGTATTTCTGCCTACGTCGTCGTGGCTCAAGTCACATGCCACAAGCCGATCTTGGACCCAGTTTTGGAAGTGGAACTCTTTGTCACTCTTGCTGACTTTCTGAATCAGGTCGCCAGCACTCCGTGCTCGCTCACATTCCATGAAGAGTAGTTCGACTGGGTTCATCTGGTCCTTCCAACGTAGCGTCTTCTGAAAGGAAGACGCCTCCTAGGATAGAGGACATGCGAGGAATGAAGTACGACAGCACGGGGGAAGGGCAGTGAGGCTTGCGGTCATACTATCCAACCCGCCTCTGACATCGGGGACTCGCACGCTCAACCGCGTTGACCTTGCTCGCCGCGTTTTATCGTGTGACGCGGTCTCCATAGCCAACATCTTTCCCTTGGCGACTCATCGAACAGGTGCAGTGGCCGCAGTCGGAATCGAGCGGGACACGTGGCTAGGCGCCCGTGCTTCGATATCGGCATCGTTGGATGGAGCATCTAAGGTCCTTTTGGCCTATGGCGTTCAGGAACCATCCGGGATGGCCCGGTTGCACTTCCGAGAACAAGTTCTGTGGCTCAGTGAGGAGATTCAGGGCCGCGGACTAACTGCTGTTCAATTTGGAAACCGTCCGCTGCATCCTTCACGTTGGCAGCGCTTCACCCATCGGACGTACCCTGAGCTGGACTTCCCAAAGGCGGTTCACAAAGTCTTGGTGGGGGTCAATAAAGGCGGGCAGTTGGGTTGAGATCACCTCATGGGCAGGGGCTTCTCAGTGAAGACGGCAAGGGCAGCTCCAGGGGCGCGAAAATCGGCGGCCTGCGAGAGGAAGGCACGGGTGTTCCAAACTTCGTGGTCCGGATACGCTGCGCAGGGCGAACGGCTTGGAGTGCAACGGCAACGGCGGCAAGATGATGGTCTCCACAAAAGGCCGACAAACGGCACCGAAGGCAGAGAACGAGACAATGAGAGCAGCGAAACGAGGAACGTTGCCGATGGCCAATGGACAGAACAAATGAACAAAAACACCGCCTTGCCGGCCAGAGCCTTCCCAAGGATGCTGACGCTGGATCAAGTTGGGGAGGTTCTAAACCTCGGGAAACCACTGGTCTATGCGCTGGTTCGAAGTGGGGAACTGACGGCAGCTCAATTCGGCGGCCGCGGGACTTGGCGGGTCCGGGAAGACGACCTGGCCGAATACATTGACGCAGCCTATGCGAAGACGGCCGAGCGGATTGCCGCTGGCCAGATTACTGAAGGTGAAGTTCTCTCGGACGACTGAACGCTGGTCCTGCCAACCACGGGAAGGCCAGCTTTTCTACGGTTTGGGAAGATTTCGGTGGCCTGGTGGAGCGCCTCCACCATGGACCGGGAATCGGCGATTGCCTTGCCGGCAATGTCGAACGCGGTGCCGTGGTCCACCGACGTGCGGATCACCGGCAGGCCCACCGTGATGTTCACGCCGGCCTCGATGCCCAGCACCTTCACCGGCCCGTGCCCCTGGTCGTGGTACATGGCCACCACCAGGTCGTAATCGCCCCGGCCGGCCAGGAAGAACAGCGTGTCCGCCGGCAGCGGGCCCACCGCGTTGATCCCGGCCGCCTGCGCCGCCTTCACGCCCGGCTCGATCTTCTCCGCTTCCTCACCCTGCCCGAACAGGCCGTTCTCACCCGCGTGCAGGTTAATGGCGGACACGCCGATCTTCGGGTTCGGGATGCCCGCCCGCACCAGCGCCTCGTGGCCCCGGCGGATGGTCCGCTCCACCAGGTCCGGGTTGATCTTCCGGACCGCATCCATCAGCCCGATGTGCGTGGTCACGTGGATCACCCGGATCTTGGGCGTGGAGAGCATCATGGACACTTCCTCCGTGCCCGTCAGGTGCGCCAGCAGCTCGGTGTGCCCGGGGAAGATGTGCCCCGCGGCGTGCAGCGCCTCCTTGTTCAACGGCGCGGTGCAAATGGCCTGCACATGTAGTCTTTTTGCATAAGTTCCGTGACCTCAGGAGGTACGTGTGGTTCGAGCGGAGAATGGGACGCTTGCGGGTGTTCTTGAAGGCAAGAAGCAGTACCAGGTTCCTCTTTACCAACGTGTGTACTCGTGGGGCAAGAGGCAGCTCGACCAGTTGTGGTCGGACGTCGTGGAGTTGGAGCGCACCCTTGGCGACGACCCGAAGGCGTCGCACTTCATCGGCTCCCTCGTCCTAGCGAGCAGCCCTGACTTCGGGGCCATAGGCGTCAATAAGTTTCTCGTCGTTGACGGCCAGCAGCGCCTGACCACTCTGACTCTTCTCCTGGCTGCGCTCCGAGATCACTTGATCGAAATCGGGGAAACTGACCGAGCTCGCGGCATCGATGCCCAATACCTCATCAACGTTTACGACAATGGCAAGCCACTGAAGGTGATGCCGACCCAGACAGACCGGCCCGCCTATATGGCTGTTCTCAACCGCGCTCCTCAGGCCGGCGGTGAGGATACCATCGGCGACGCGTACCGATTCTTCCGCTCGAAGATCGCGGCGGCTGACGACCCAGACGACCCACACGATCTCCATCTGCTCGAGGCGGCGGTCGTCCGCGGACTCGCACTCGTCGTTGTTACGGCCGAACCGTCAGACAACGCACACCGCATTTTCGAGTCCTTGAACAATACTGGCCTTCGCCTGACACAGAGTGACCTGCTCAAGAATTACCTGTTTATGCGACTCGGTGCCCGTGCAGAGAGCGTCTACGACAACGTCTGGCTCCCACTGGAGAAAAAGCTTGACTCTGAGAACCTCGAGTTGTTGTTCTGGCTCGACCTCGCTCAGCGCGACGAACGGGCAAAACAATCCGATACCTACGTAGGACAGCAAAAACGGCTAGAGAAACTCAAGACTCTTGACCAGGTAGAGGCCGAGGTAATCCGTATAGCCGGACTGGGCGAGGTGCTCGCCACTATTATCAATCCTGCGGAGGAGAAACACGCCGAGATTCGCAGGCGCCTCACCAGAATCAAAGCGTGGGGTTCGACCACTGCGTATCCCGTGGTCATGCAGATCCTCGCCCGACGCGCCGCCGGCACCGCTGCCAATGATCAAGTGGTTCGCGCGTTGACTTATCTCGAGTCCTACTTCGTGCGGCGGATCATCGTCGGACGCGCTACCGCCAACCTGAACCGGACACTGCTCCAAGCTGTTGGTGCGATCAGTGGTGCCGAGGACATTGACAACGCACTGAGCGACTACCTGTCGCAGGGTCGAAAATACTTTGCAACCGATCAGCAAGTCCGAGAGGCAGCTCGGGCTGTCGCCTTCTACTGGCAGGGCCGTGGAACACAGAAAAAGCTGATCCTACAGTGGCTTGAAGAAGCCTACCGCCCGAAGGAGATCGTCGACCTTGACCCAAGGCACCTGACCATCGAGCATGTCTTGCCCCAGACTATGACTGATCCCGTACGGGAAGCGTTCGCAGAGGGCTTCGACGCAGACGCAGACATTGATTACGAGCATGAGCGCGTCGTACACACCCTGGGCAACCTGACTCTCAGTGGGTACAACAGCGAGCTCAGCAACAAGCCGTTCCACGAGAAGCGGGAATTGCTGGCTAAGAGCGGCGTTTCGATGAATCAAGCGATTGCCACGCACGCTACATGGGGTGCCCAGGAGATCAATGCGCGCAGCTCCGAATTGGCAGAGAAGATCATCGATCTATGGCCAGGCCCTGACGAAAGCATTACTGTTGGCGAGGAGCCGTCAGCTCTGCGCAGCCAAATTGCTGCGGTCGTAGCTGAGATCCCGGCCGGCCGATGGAGCTCCTATGGGGATGTCGCCATCGTGGCGAACACCTGGCCACAACCACTGGCCGGGATACTTGCAAGCTATCCGATAGCGAACGCCTGGCGAGTCCTGCAAAGTGGCGGGACCATCTCGCCTGGTTTCCGTTGGATAGAGCCAGACCGCAATGATGACCCACGGATGGTTCTCGAGGATGAAGGAATCCGGTTCGATGCTGAAGGACGCGCGGATCGCGACCAATTTGTTGGTGCAGAGGAGCTTGCTAACGCGGCAGGTCTCGACGTCGACGAGAGTGTGATATCCGCGCGACGCAATAGGGTGAGCGGTCAGGCTCGCGCGGAAAACAACGTGGCGCTGAAGAACGCACAGCTGGACTTCTTCGAGCGAGTACGAAACTTCGGGCTCGCTAATGCGACCAACATCAAGACGTGGCGAAAACCGTCGCCACAAAACTGGTATGACGTGAGCCTCGGGGACTCCCGTGCTGTGGTCTCGCTTTCGGTTAACTCGCAGAGCAAGCTTGTAACCGCGCAATTCTGGATCAATAACGACAAGGGTCTTTACGGGGAGTTGCTTGCCCAGCGCACCGCTATCGAAGCCGCTCTAGGGTTTGAGGTGGAGTGGGACGACAAGCCCGACCGCAAGGCCTCCAAGCTGGTCAGCAGGCGGCCTGGTGATCTCCTGGATGAAGCACAGTCTCAGGAGCTCGTGGAATGGCTCGTAGCGCGGGCCGACAGGTTTGCGCAGGTATTGGCTAAGTATCTGCAAAACCGGGATCCGCAAGGGAATCCGGAAGACCAGCTCGTCTTGGAGTGGGAATCGGACTTTGCTCAACGGCCCCCGGAAGGTTAGTAATGAGCTAGCAGGGCACTTGCCCGTTGCTACTTCTTTCGCATCCTATTAATTACTTCCGCTGCCTTGCGGTAGGCTTCTTTGGCTTCATGGCTCGTTGCTGCCCGGTATAGCTTTTTTTGCCGTCGTCGAGCAGTTTTCCTGCCTTTGCTTGCGTCTCGGGGTCTTTGGCGAGAACGTAAAGCTTGGCGGCGGCAGCTTTTGCTTTCTGCCCGCCGTCCTTCATGCGGCTGCGGCTTTGTCTGCCCTTTCGGCCATGATCAGCTCCATATTGTTGGTGGTTTGTCTAACGAGGCGAGCACGCACCAGGTCCAGTGGTCGTTTCTGTCCACAGCGGGTGATCAGGCAGCGACAGCAGGGAAAACGACGAGAGATCCGTCACGCTTCCGCTCAATCTCAATTGCAACGTCATCCCGGTGGCCAGTCATCTGTACATCATTCCCAAAAGCGCGAAGGCGGTAGGAAGCTTTGAGTAGCTGGTCCACCTCTCCGGGGGTAAACGCGGGAAGGCGGAACCCGCCGTCGCGCTTCACCTCGAGGGCAGATAGTCGAAGTAGTACCCGGTTGATGCCTGCCTCCAGCTCGTCGGTGCTGCGGCCGTCGTCATAGAGCGTTCCGATGAAACTTTGGAAGACATTGTCTGCGTCCTGCTGGGCGTGCTCGACTGCCTGCAGAACGAGCACCCGGCGTTTGAGAGCGATGGCCAGCCGGGCAATTTCCAAGTGCGCCCGGAATGTGCCGCCTTCCTCCGCGATGCCGGGAAATGGTTTCTTCAGTTGGCTTAGCTCGACTGCGCCGTCGGGCATTGCATCCAAGGCAGCTTCCCACTTCTTCAACCGCCGACGGGTGGCAGCGATAGCGGTGTTAATACCGTGTACGGAAGAATCTAGACCGAGCGAAAAACCGATCCGGCCCTGGTCAAGGAGGATCGAGGTCGCTTTGTCGATCGCTTCACGGCAGCCGTCCAACTCGTTGCGCTCTTTATCGAGGTTGTCCTCGTGCAACTGCTCCAAGAGTTCAGTAATGCGCTCAATCGCTTCCTGGCGCTGGTGCTCGGCATGTGCGCTGACACTAACGGCTACAGCCATCAGCACAAGTGGCGCGGCTACTGTCAGGGCTCCAGCACTGGCAACCGCCACACCGGCTGTAGCTGCCGCACCAGTTGCAGCACCGGCGGTGCCTGCAGCTGCGGCTCCGCTTGCGACAGGGACGAATGTAGCGGCACCCACGATTCCGGTTGAGTTCACCAGGGAACCATGAATAGCTCCTGCAACTCCTTTGGCGGCCATAGGACGAACGAGTCCTTGGCCGGCGTGGGCGGCAAGCTTGGCGGGCACTACCAACCGGTAGA
>Ga0160447_100639_pt1 | contig 15625 bp, 12 predicted proteins | sample HID1973K_E1MG_FD_108222 | JGI IMG/M metagenome (GOLD analysis project Ga0160447, IMG submission 108222) | Enriched mosquito-associated microbial communities from UW Madison campus, WI, USA - HID1973K_E1 MG | ecosystem: Host-associated > Arthropoda: Insects > Digestive system > Unclassified ...
AGAAGAACACCCAAATTGCGTGTGACCGCGGGCGTCTCGAGCTGCTTTCTTTGGTTACTTTCTTTGCAGCAGCAAAGAAAGTGACTGCCGCCCCGCACAGGGGCAACGCCAATAAACCGACACCAATACGGGATCCGGCGAAAGAAACCTCAAACCTTCTTGCGCTGACTGAGCGCATCAAGCAAAACGGCAGCAAAAATAACCCCACCTTGAATGAACTGCGTCCAGAACGGATTCACGCCGAGCAACGAAAGCCCGACATTGATCACCCCGATGAGCACGACCCCGATGAAGGTGCCAACAATCGACCCTCGCCCGCCAGCAAGCGAAGTCCCCCCGATCACAATAGCCGCGATAACCTGCAACTCGAGCCCATTAGCCGCCGAAGGCAAAGCCGAATTCAACCGCCCGGCAAGCACAATGCCAGCGATCGCCGCTGTCACCCCCGCCAGCATGTAGGTAAAAAACACGACGCGCCGAACCGGAATCCCCGCCAACCGCGCCGCCTCCTGGTTCCCGCCAACGGCGAATACCTGATGCCCAAACGTCGTCTTGCGCAGCAACACGTGCCCGACGACGAAAACCACGAGCATCACGATCATCGGCATAGGCAAACCCGCAACAGTCTTCGCACCGAAAAATGTGAACGCGTTGGGAAAATCGAACTTGGTACGGCCATCGGAAATGGCGAGCGTGAGGCCTCGCGCCATGGCCATCGCCGCCAGCGTGACGATGAAAGGCACGAGCCTCAACCACGACACCACGAACCCGTTGAGCGCGCCCGCAACCGCGCCGACTGCGAGCGCCACGCATAACCCCGTCACGCCCAGACCGACCGCGCCAGGACTCGACCCCGCCATCACAGTCGCGGCGACCATGCCGCTCAGCGCCACGAGCGATCCAACCGACAAGTCGATCCCCGATGTGATGATGACGAACGTGCCGCCCACCGCCGCGATTCCCACCACGGACACCTGCACCATGATGTTGGTGAGCGTGCTCGTCGTAAGAAACTCGGGCGAGGCGATCGACAATGCAATACAGATGATGACGAGCGCCGCGAACAAAGGCCCGATGCCGCTCCTCAACTGACGGATCACACGGCGCGACAGCGCCTCAGTATCCGAACGATTGGCTGCCGTGGAGGTCATGCGCCTGCTCCTGTCGTTGCCCACTGAATGACCGTTTCCGAATTCGCCTTGTCGCGCGCAATCTCGGTCACGATGCTGCCGCGATACATCACCAGCACGCGATCCGACATGCCGAGCAACTCCGGCAACTCCGAACTCACCATGACGACCGCCGCGCCCGCGCGCGCCATCGTCACCATGTGCGCGTAGATCTCGGACTTCGCGCCCACGTCGATGCCGCGCGTCGGTTCATCGAGCATGATGACGACAGGACTCGTCGCCGTCGCGCGGCCCAGAATCACCTTCTGCTGATTGCCGCCCGAAAGCGTGCCCGTCATCTGCAACACCGACGAAGCACGCACGCCGAAGCGCGCGCTCGCTTCCTGCGCAAGTTTGCGCTTCTTCGCGCGGCTCACGAAACCGCCGCTCGCGAGCGCCTTCAGGCTAGACAGCGCGATGTTCTCCTCGATGTTCGCCTCCAGCACGAGCCCTTCGAGCTTGCGGTCCTCGGACGTATAGACGAGCCCGTGACGCACGCCTTGCGTCGGCGAATGATTGCTGACCTTCCTGCCGCGCACGAGGATCTCGCCGCCGGTCACGGGCAGCGCGCCGAAAATCGTTTTCAGCAACTCCGTGCGCCCCGCGCCCGCGATTCCCGCAATACCGATGATCTCGCCCGCGCGCACCGAAAAGCTCGCGTTGCGCAACAGCGGCGCGCTCGCGAGACTGCGCACTTCGAGCACGACGGGACCATACTCGCGCGGCTCCCACGGATAGAACGATTCGAGGTTGCGCGCGACCATCGCCTGCACGAGATCGGCTTCGGTCCATTCGGCCATCGGACGCGCGCCGACGGTCGCGCCATCGCGCATCACGACGGCGGAATCGGCAAGCTCGAACACCTCTTCCAGATGATGCGAGATGAAGATGATGCCCATGCCTTCCGCGCGCAGCCGCCGCACTACCGCATACAGATTGGCGATGTCGTGGCTTTGCAGCGCGGCGGTCGGCTCGTCCATCACGAGGATGCGCGCATCGCGCGCGATCCCCTTCGCCACTTCGACGAGTTGCCGCTGGTTCAACGGCAGATCGCCGAGCCGCATCCACGGCGGCACGTTGTCCAGGCCGACGCGTGCCAGCGCTTCGCGCGCCATCGTGTTGGCCTCGCGCATGCGCACGAAGCCCTGGCGCGCAGGCATGCGGCCGAGGAACAGGTTCTCCGCGACCGTCATGTCGTTGATGAGCGACAGCTCCTGATAGATGACGGCGACGCCCGCATCGATCGCTGCATGGGTGCCGCGCGCGAGCGGCATGCCGTCGATCTCGATGGTGCCTTCGTCGGGTTCATACGCGCCCGACAGCACCTTCACTAGCGACGACTTGCCCGCGCCGTTCTCGCCGACGATCGCCATCACATGACCCGCGCGCAGGTCGAGACTCACGCCGCGCAGCGCCTTCACGCCGGGAAAGCTCTTGACGATGCCCTGCATGCGCAATAGCGGCGCTTCGGCGTGCGTGGCCGTATGCGCGTGCGCTTCGGTTTCCACTTTCATGTCGTGCATTCCGTGTGCGGGCCGCGCGTTTCGGGAAACGCGCGGCCGCCGGTTGCCCTTACTGCTTCACTTCCTCGGACCACAGGCCATATTTCTTCACTTCATCCGAATCGATGTTCGACTTGTCGATGAGCATCGTCGGCCACGCGTAGTTCGCGGGCACGTCCTTCTTCGCGTTGTAGTCCGCGATGAACTGCAACGACTTCGCCGCCATCTGGATCGGGTTCTGCGAGATCGTCGCGTCCTGCTTGCCCGCGCGGATCGCGGACAGCGCCTGCGCGGTGCCGTCGGCGCCGATCACGAGAATATGCTCCTTGTCGCCGAGCGGCTTGTAGCGGCCCGCATTGTCGATGGCCTTTTCCGCGCCCACGGTGTTGTCGTCGTTCGCGCCGAACACGGCATCGATCTGCGGGTATTTCTGCAGGATGCTGGTCATCGCGTTGAGCGACTTCTCCTGATCGAACGCGCCTTCCTGACGGGCGACGACCTTGATGTTCGGATACTTCGCGATCTCTTCGCTAAAGCCCTTTTCGCGGTCCGTCGCGGCCGTCGTGCCGACCAGACCGATCAGATCGACGACGTTGCCTTTCTCCTCGCCATAGCGCTTCTTCAGTTGCTCGGCGATCCACTTCGCCCCTGTCTGCCCGAGCGCGACATTGTCCGACGCGACGAACGACGTCACCTTGCCGCCATCCGAGCCGCGATCGAGCGTGAAAACCGGGATGTTCATCGAGTTGGCCTTTTCGACGGCGGGAATGATCGCCTTCGAATCGATCGGATTGAGCACGAGCGCGGTCACGCCCTGGCTCAACAGATTGATCGCATCGTTGACCTGTTGCTGCGCGTCGCCGTTCGCGTTGGTCTGCACGAGCTCGAAGCCCTGATCCTTCGAACCGCGCTCGACGCCCGCTTTCAGGCCGACGAAAAAGGCGTTGTTCAACGTGGCGATCGAGAAGCCGATCTTGGGCTTGCCGCCCGCCGCGGTGGCAGGCGAGCTCGCCGGCGCGCTGGCGGGTGCGCTTGCGCTCGCCGCCGAACTCGTACTGCTCGTCGACGACGAATTGTCGCTCTTCGAACATCCGCTCAACGCGGCCGCCGCGCACAGCAATACGGCGCTCGTTGACTTTCCGAACGTTCCCCAACTGTCGAATCTTGTCGTGCTCCAGGCCATGACTGTCTCCGTTGTACGCATTGTTCAAAGCGAATTTCGTTGCGGTGAGTCTTATCGATCCTCTTCGTTGCGCCTGCCGTAAGTCTTGAACTTCTCCAGCACTTCATCCATCTGTTGATCGGAAAGCAAGGGCGGTGCGCCGATCTGCAGTGCAAGCAGATACTGCTTCGCGAGCACTTCCACTTCATGCGCGAGCCACACGGCGCGCGCGAGATTCGCGCCGAGCGCGATCACGCCATGATGCGCGAGCAGACACGCGCGCCGGTCTTCGAGCGCGGCGAGCGCGTGATCGGATAATTGCTGGCTGCCGAACACGGCATAAGGCGCGCAGTGTATCGACTTGCCGCCCGCCGCCGCGACCATGTAATGCAGTGCGGGAATATCGCGGCCATGAATGGCGAGCGCGGTCGCTGCGATCGAATGCGTGTGCACGACCGCGTCGACATCGGCGCGTGCGCGCAGGATGTCGCGATGAATGCGCCATTCCGACGATGGCCGTTCGATGCGCAAAAGCTCCGCGTCGTCGCTGATGTCGAGCGGCAGCCACACGATATGCTTCTCATCGAGTTCACGCGCGCTCGTGCCGCTCGGCGTGATGAGCAAGCCGTCCCGATACCGCGCGCTCACGTTGCCCGAGGTGCCCTGATTGATGCCGAGCCGCTCCATTTCGAGCGACGTCTCGACGATCGCGCGGCGCAGCGCGCTTTCATCGGCCGCGATCATGCGGCGTTCCCCTCTGCGGCGAACAGACTTCTCAGCGAGCGCTCGAACGGCGCGCGTACGATGCCGCGCTCCGTGATGAAGCCGCTGACGAGCGCATGCGGCGTCACATCGAAGGCGGGATTGCGCGCCTTCATCGCGTCGGGCGCGATGCGCCGTCCGGCGAGATGCGTTACTTCTGCCGCGTCGCGCTCTTCGATTTCGATGCGCGCGCCGCCCGGCGTCTGCAAATCCAGCGTCGATGAAGGACATGCGACATAGAACGGTATGCCGTAATGATGCGCGGCGATGGCGACCCCGAGCGTGCCGATCTTGTTGGCGAAGTCGCCATTCGCGGCGACGCGATCCGTCCCGACGATGACGACATCCACGAGCCCTTGCGACATGATCGATGCAGCCGCGCTATCGATGATGAGCGTGACATCGACGCCCGCCTGCTGCAATTCGAACGCCGTCAGCCGCGCGCCTTGCAAAAGCGGCCGCGTTTCGTCGGCATAGACCCGGAACGCGATGCCCGCGCGATGCGCCGCATAGATCGGCGCGGTGGCGGTGCCGAGGCCCGTCGTCGCGAGCGCGCCCGCATTGCAATGCGTGAGCACGCCGCAGCCTTCGGTGATGAGCGGCATGCCGTGCTCGCCGATGCCTTCGCACAACGCGCGATCCTCTTCGTGTATTCGCGTGGCTTCGTCGACGAGCGCTGCGTAGAGCGTTGCGGCATCGCTGGCGTCGATATCGCGTGAATGACGCAGCATGCGGCGCACGCCCCAGCTCAGGTTGACCGCCGTGGGCCGCGCCGTTTCGATGTAGTCGGCATGCCGTGCGAGTTCCGCACGAAACTGCGCGACGGGCAGTGCCGTCGATCCGCGCATCGCAATGCATAGCCCATACGCCGCCGCGACGCCGATCGCGGGCGCGCCACGCACGCGCAGCTCGCGAATGGCGCGCCACACCGCCTGCACATCGGCGATGTTCTCCACCACGATCTCATGCGGCAAGCGCGTCTGATCGAGCAGGAGCAGGTCGCCGTCGCGCCATTCGATCGTCGGGGGAAGCGTGCGTGAAGCCATGAGGTCTCCTGTCACATCGTCGCGGTGTCGCGTTGAATGTCGCGGGCGAGCAGCGCCACCTGTTCGATATCGCCGAGCGACGCGCGCCCGACGAGCAAGGCTTCCGCGCATCGCAGACAACGCACTTCGATGCGTGCGCGGGCGTCGGCATCCGCGATGCGCGTGATCTCCGCGACCTTGGCCATGCCGACGATGCGGCGAATCATCTTGCAGCCCGCGAAACCGAGGGTATCGGCCAGCAGACGCCGCATGAAATGCGCGCGATACGCCGTGAGCGCGCCGCTTTCCGCCTCGCCGCCGATGAAGCGGCGCTTGCTGCGGTTCTCGTGATCGCGCCACAGTTCGAGAAACCGCGCGCTGAAGCCGGTCCAGATGCGCGTCATCTGTTCGAGCAGCCATTCCTGATACGCAACGGAATCGCGTCCGTCGATGCGGCCGTGCCAGTCGCGCGAAAAGTACGCGAGCAACAGGTTCGCGATCACCGCGCCGACATCGAAGCCCATCGGTCCATAGAACGCAAACTCCGGATCGATCACGAACGTCTCGTCTTCGTTGACCATGATCGAACCGGTATGCAGGTCGCCGTGCAACAAGGTCTCGGCATGATTCATGAAGGCCCACTTCATGTCCGCCGCCGCGAGGCGCAATGGTTCGTGCGTTCTGAGCCGCTCGATCGCGGCCTTCGGCAAAGCGGGGCTATACACGTTCGACGGATGATCCTCGAACGGAAACGTGAAAACGAGGTCTTCGGTGATCTTGCACAGCTCGGCATTGACCGCCGCGCTCGCGGCCTGCTTCTTGATGTCGGGCGCGAGAAACAGATCGGAGCCGTAGAACAGCGTGTGCGCGAGATAAGTCGAAAGATGATCCGCGAGGCGCGGATAGGTCATGCCGTCGATCAGACCTTGCCGCAGGATGCGATGCGACGCGAGGTGTTGCATCACCATCAGAAAGCGCTTGCTGTCGGCGTGATAGACCTTTGGCACATGTTGCGGGCACAGCGCGCCGAAGCGCCGCAGCGCGGCGACTTCGTGTTCCATGCGCTGACACGAAAGCGGCCACGCCTTGCCGACGAGCCGCAGAAACGGCGGCGCCTGCTTGACCACGACACTGCGTTCGCGCGCCTTCGCATTGGTCACGAAGTACACGTAGTTCAGATTGCCGTCGCCGACTTCGGCGACTTCGAGATCATCCGGGTTGCCCAGCAGCGCGCGCACGTCGGGCACGCCGCCTAGATAGGCGGCGAGTTCCTGCGCGGTGAAAGCTTCAAACTCCATCGGTGTCTCCTCCGATGAGCGACCGCACGCGCGTCCTGTCAGCGACGCTTGCGCACCAGATCGAACTTGAAGATGCTCGTGTTGTAGTAGTCGTTGCTATAGCAGAGCGGCTCGCCGCTCTGATCGAAATCCACTTCGTCCAGCAGCAGAAACAGACCGAAGCCATCGCCCAGTTCCGGCAGATCGCGCGGCGTGAGAATGGTCGGCTGTATCGACGTATGCGTATGCGACAGGCGACGCCCGGTGCGCGCGAACATGCCGAAGAGCGATTCGCCCAGTTCGCCCTCGGCGGCATCGAACACGCGCTGCGGAATCGTGTCGATGCAATACGCAGCGATGGCGTCGTTCGCGCGCCGCACGCGCTCGATCCTCACGCAAGTCGCGCCAGGCTCGATGGCGAGCTTTTCCGCGAGGCTCTCCGAAGCCGCGACGTGCTCCATCTGCATGCGGCTCGTCGAAGGCACCGCGCCCACACTGCGAATCATGTCCGTCACCGACATCAGATCATCGAGCCCGCCGTGCAGCGTCAGCGAAATTTGTCTGATGAAGGTGCCCTTGCCCTGCTGCCGCGACAGCAAGCCATGCGAGATCATCTGCGCGACGGCTTCGCGCAAGCTGGACCGGCCGACGCCTAGCAGCTCGCAAAGCTCTATTTCAGTGGGAATCTGGTCGCCGGGCTTGAGCTTGCGCTCACGGATCATGGTGAGGAGCGACTCCTGGATCTTGTCGCTCATCGATCGCTCGACGCTCAGGCGCATGAGGGTCTCTCGGATGACAGTCCCTGAAATATACATCAGACGTCTGATGTTTCTCTAAGGACTTTCCCGAAGCGTTTAATGCTTTATGGCCGCGTTTTCGTTACGCGGTTGCAGCAAGAAAACGCCCGTCACGCGCGGCGTGACAGGCTTTGCAGTGCACGATTTTTCGCTGTCATGCGAGCGTGGCCACGTCGAGAAAGGGTGCAATATTTTTCATCGCGCGCTCGACGTAGATCTCCTTCTCGCCGACCGGCGCGACGTAATGCATTGCGCTGCGCGCCGCCTCGACGCCTTCGAGCCGCGCGATCACCCATGCCGCCAGATACTGCGACGCGAGACATCCGCCCGCCGTGGCCACGTTGCCGTTCGCGACGAACGGTTGATCGAGCGTCTGCACGCCCGCTTCCTCGACCCACGGCTTCGTCGTCAAGTCCGTGCAGGCGGGAACGTCCTGAAGCAAACCGAGCTTTGCGAGGATGAGCGTTCCGGAGCATTGCGCGGCCAGCAACTGGCGTGCGGGATCGAGCCTGATGCGCGCCATCAATGCCGCATCGGCGACGACTTCGCGCGTCAGCATGCCGCTGCCGACGATCACGGCATCGGCGTTCGCAGCGTCTTCGAGCGTCGCTTGCGCCTTCAGGACGACGCCGTTCATCGACCGCACTTCCTGCGATGCACACGCGATCGACACCTTCCAGTCCGGCTTTTTCACGCGATTGAGAATGCCGAGCGCGATCAGCGAATCCAGCTCGTTGAAGCCCTCGAAGGTGAGAATGGCGATGTGCATGAGGATCTCCTTTCAGCGCATGAATCACGTAGGCGCATGCTAAGGCCCAAAACAAATACAATCAAATGATTGTCATGGATACATCCGATACCTCCGCTCATGCCCAAACCGCCGCGCTACAAGCAGATCGTCGACCGATTCGTCGAGGATATCCGTTCCGGCCGGCTCAAGCCGGGCACTCGTCTGCCGACACATCGGGAACTGGCCGCGCGCGAGGGACTCGGCATCGTGACGGCGACGCGCGTCTATGCGGAACTGAACGCGATGGGGCTCGTCAGCGGCGAAACGGGACGCGGCACCTTCGTGAAGGAAACGACGCTGGCGCGCGAACTCGGCATCGATCAGGTCGCCATCGCAGCGGACATGGTCGATCTCAACTTCAACTATTCCGCGCTGGCCGGCCAGGCGGAGTTGCTGCGCGCTGCGTTGCGGCAGTTGTCATCGGCGGGCGATCTCGAAGCGCTGCTGCGCTATCAGCCGCACGGCGGACGCGCGCGCGACCGGGCGACGGTCGCGCGCCATCTGTTGCGCCGTGGGCTCGATGTGAGCGCGGATCGCGTCATGCTCGTCGATGGCGCGCAACACGGCCTCGCGACGACCGTGATGGCGCTTCTGAAGCCCGGCGATGTGGTCGCCGTGGACACGCTGACCTATCCCGGCTTCAAGCTGCTGGCGCAGGCGCATCGGCTCGAACTCGCGCCTTTGCCGGCAGCGGGCGCGGGCCTCGATCCCGATGCGCTCGATGCGCTATGCAAGCGCCGGCGCGTGCGCGCGATCTACACGATGCCGACGCTGCACAATCCGCTCGGCTGGGTCATGACGGCGACGCGACGCAGGCAACTGGCGTCGCTCGCGCGCAGGCATGGCCTCTTCATTATCGAGGATGCCGCGTATGCCTTTCTCGCCGACGATGCGCCGCCGCCCTTCGCCGCGATCGCGCCTGAACTGACGGTGTACGTGTCGGGCTTTTCGAAGAATGTCGCGACGGGATTGCGCGTCGGCTATGTTGCCGCGCCGCTGGAATGGGTGCCGAAGATCGAACGCGCCATCAGGGTGACGACGTGGAACACGCCTGGCGTGATGACGGCGATCGCGTGCGGCTGGCTCGAGGATGGCACGGTCGAGCGGCTCGAAGCGGAGAAGCGCGCGGATGCGTCGATGCGGCAGGTCATCGCGAGTCGCGCGTTGGGACGCCTGAAACGCGTGGCGCACCCGGCGTCGTACTTCGTGTGGCTGCCGATGCCCGAGGAAGTCCGCGCGGACCGCATCGCGGCCGCGCTGATGGACGAGCGGATTTCTGTATCGACGGCCGAGCCGTTTTGCACCGCAACGCCTGTGCCGCATGCGTTGCGGCTGGCGTTGGGGTCGGTGGACGTAGGGACGTTGAGGAAAGCGTTGGGAACGGTGGCGGAGGTGGTGGGGCGGTATGCGTATTGAGCGAGCGGTGAAATCGGTCCCGCGCAAACGATTGCCCCCGCATTTGTGTTCCAATTGAACCCATCATCGATCGCACCAACCCACCCTCGCGATCCATCAATCGGAAATGGCCCATGCGGACTCAATACGAGGCGTCGACGCCGGACCAGCGAAACAAGGCGGAGCACAAGCGTCAGGCGCACTTCCAGCGGTGGTTCGCCACCTTCGCCAGCCTCGCCCATTCACGGCTTCCGCTCCCCGACTATCTGCAGAAAGTCACTGACACCCTTCGTGAAGTCGCCGGTGTCGCGTCCGCCGTGGTCGAATGGATCGAGGGTGAGGAACTCGTCTATCGCGCGGCGAGCGGCGCGGCGGCGGTGCACACCGGCGTGCGGCTGCCCACGTCCGGCAGCCTGTCCGGCCTGTGCATCACGCGCCAGCAGCCGCTCATCTGCCGCAATTCGGCGACCGACCATCGCGTGGATCGCGCTGCGTGCGAGGCCGTCGGCGCGGTGTCGATGGTCGTCGCGCCCGTCATCTACGAAGGCCGCTCGGTCGCGGTGCTGAAGCTCATTTCCGGCGAAGTCGATCACTTCGGGCAAGCGGATATCAGCATTCTCGATGCGTTCTGCGCGTGCATCGCCGAAACCATCGCGCGCGAGCAGATCGGGCAGGAAAATCGTGCGCTTCTGAAGGAGAACGCGAGCGTCGCCGCGACTCTGTCGGTCGAGTCGTCGCTGCGGATCGAATTCGAAAAGAAGCTCGCCGACGCCATGCGCCGCCGTCAGACCGTGCTCGACAACGCGCACGTCGCGTTCGTATCGATGGACGAGGCCGGCATGGTCGTCGAATGGAACGAGGCCGCGACGCTGCTGTTCGGCTGGAAGCAGCAGGACGTGGCGGGGCGCGAGCTGGCGTCGTTCATCGTGCCCGAGCGCCTGCGCGACGCGCATCGCGCCGGGCTCACGCGCTATCTCGCGACCGGCGAGGCGCGCATGATCAACCAGCGGGTCGAGTTGCCCGCGCTGCGCCGCGACGGCAGCGAGTTCGCGGCCGAGCTGACGATCAGCGAAGTCTGGTACGAGGGCCAGCGCCAGTTCGCGTGTTTCGTGCACGACATCACCGACCGGCGCGCCGCGACCGAGGCGAACGAGCGCCTGCGCCTGCTCATCGACTCGGTGAGCGATTACGCGATCTGCATGCTCGACCAGAACGGCTACGTGCGCTCGTGGAACGAAGGCGCGCATGCCATCTACGGCTTCGCGGCGCATGAAGCGATCGGCCGGCACGTCGCGCTCTTCTACACCTCCGACGAACACGGCCGCGACCGCCCCGGCGACGATCTCGCGCGCGCGGCCCAAAGCGGCCGCGTCGAGCACGAGGACTGGCAGGTGCGCAAGGACGGCTCCGAGTTCTGGACGCACGTGATCCTGAGCGCGCTGCCGAATCCGACCGGCGGCGCGCAAAGCTTCGTCAGAATCACGCGCGACATGACCGCGCGGCGGCGCCTCGAAGAACTGGAAGCGTCGAGCCGACGCATGAACGAGTTTCTCGCGCTGCTCGGCCACGAGTTGCGCAATCCGCTCGCGCCGATCCGCAACGCGGTGAGCATCCTGAAGCTGAAATCCTCCGACGACGCCGACGTGATCCACAGCCGCCAGATCGTCGATCGTCAGCTCGCGCATCTGACCAAGCTCGTCGACGATCTGCTCGACGCCGGGCGCGTGAGCTCGGGCAAGATACGTCTCGCCACCGGCATCGTCGATATCGCGGATGTCGTGCATCTGAGCGTCGAAGCGAGCCAGCCCTTGTGCGACGAGCGCGGGCAGCGCATCGACGTGCAGGACGGCGGCCAGCCGCTCTTCGTCAACGGCGATTCGACGCGGCTCGTGCAGGCGCTCAACAATCTGCTCAACAACGCCTCGAAGTTCAGCCCGCCCGATTCGACCATCACGCTCGAAGTCGGCCCGCGCGGCGGCTCGGTGGTCGTGCGCGTGACCGATCAGGGCCGCGGCATCTCTCCCGAGGCGCTCGGCATGGTGTTCGATCTGTTCGTGCAGGAGCATCCGCCGGGCGCGCATCTCGATGAAGGCGGTCTCGGCATCGGCCTCACGCTGGTGCGCGCGATCACGGAGCTGCACGGCGGACATGTCGAGGCGAAGAGCGGCGGCCCGGGACAGGGCAGCGTGTTCTCGCTGTGGCTGCCGCTCGCCGAAGCGCCCGCGCGCGGCGCAGCAGCGGATGCGGGGCCGTCCGCCGCCGTGACGCGTGCGCTCGACGTGCTCGTGGTCGACGACAACCGCGATTCCGCCGACAGCATGACGCTGCTCGTCGACATGCTCGGTCACCGCGCGCGCGCCGTCTACGATGGCCCGGGCGCGCTCGATTCATTCGAGGCGTCGCGGCCGCAGGTCGTGCTGCTCGATCTGTCGATGCCCGGCATGACCGGCTTCGACGTGATCCGCCGCATGCGCGACGATCGGAAGCGCGTGATCGTCGCGGCGATGACCGGCCTCGGCTCCGACGAAGACATGGCCCGCACGCGCGCCGCCGGCTTCGACGCGCATCTCGTCAAACCGGTCGATCTTCCGGAACTGGAGCGCGTGCTGGCGCTGGCGGGGCGCGTCTGACGGGTTCGGGCGCGCCGGGCACCGCACGCACGCTGGCGGGCGTTCTGCTCAGCCGATAAGGCACCTTCAACACCGGCCAGAACGCGCCGTTCGCATCGCGCGCGGCGGAGAGAACGTCCGCGAGGAAGTCGCGGTCTTCGAGCAGTTCGTCCACGCGCAGCACCGCCACGGCGCCCGCGATGCTCGCTGCCGCCACGGCTTTAGGCAACGTGATGCAGCGTGCGCGCTCGGCGTCGGACACTTCGCCTTCGATCCAGACGTGGCCGTCCAGACAGGCGAGCGCCTCGCCGCGCGACGCGTCCTGGCCCGCCGCGAACAGCGCGCACCACGCGGCGACGTCCTGCATCGAAATCTCGATGAACGTGCCTTGGTCCGCAGGCGATGCCAGGCGCGCGACGATCGCGAACAGCGCCGCCTGGCCGCCGAGAATGTCCGCGCCCGATGCACCGATCTTGACCGGCGCGCCGTCGCTTTTGGTGAGGTCCATGAGGCCGCCCATCGCCTGAATGACGGTATCGAACGCCGGCCGCGACGGATACGCCGACGCGATGCCGAAACCCGATATCGAACAATAGACGAGACGCGGATTGATCGCGCCGAGCGTCTCGCGCGTGAAGCTGAGCTTCGCGAGCGCGCCGGGGCGCAGGTTTTCGACGAGCACGTCGGCATCTTTCAGCAGCGCGCGCAGATGGGCGCGATCGGCTTCGTGCTTGAGATCGAGCGCGATCGTCTGCTTGTCGGTGTTGTTGAGCGCGAAGAAATAGCTCGTGCCGCCCTGCCCCGGCTGCCACGAACGCGCGACTTCACCGTCAGGCGGCTCGATCTTCACGACTTGCGCCCCGAGCGCGGCGAGATGCTTGCCGACGAGCGGCGCGGTCGTGTACTGGCCTATTTCGATCACCTTCACGCCCGCGAGCGGCGCCGCTTGATCGTCGCTTTTGCGCGCGTGGGTCTTCGCGACGCCACGCGCTTCGCTCAACGCGAACGTTTCGAATATCGAAACCTGCCGATACGTGTGCGCGTCGATGCCGTTCGCTTCGATCGCGCGCGCTGCCTGCGCGTGACGCATACGGAAATTCGGCTCGCCGTGCAACTCCGCGATGCCGACGATTGGTCCCGCCGCCACGCCGATGCGCTCGCACAGGCGCGTGCAATCGTCGGTGGCGAGGGTCGTCGTCCAGGTTTCGATGAGCGCGTCGAGTTCATCGACATGACGCACGCGTGCAGCGAGCGTCGCGAAACGCGCGTCGTCCAGTTGCGGCACGCGCGCTTCCTGTCTGAGCTTGCGCCACTGTTCCTCGGTGCTCGTGCAGATGAGAATCCAGCCGTCGCGCGTGCGGTACGCGTTCCACGGCGCGCACGCCGGATGGCGGTTGCCCACGCGGGCGGCCGTGCGGCGCGCGAAGGCGGCGGGCAGGAAGGTCGTGAGCGCGCTGGCCGCGCAGCTCATCAGCGTCACGTCGATGTTTTGCACGATGCCGCGCTGGCGCTTGACGCGCACCGCCGACGCGATGGCCGAAGCCGCATAGAGCGCCGCCGATATCTCCGCGAACGCAATGCCGATCCGCACCGGCGCGCCGTTTGCGAAGCCGGTCGTGTCCATGAGGCCGCTCATCGCCTGGATTTGCGCGTCGGTCCAGGGCGTGCCCGAGCGCGAGTCCTGCGCGCCGGTCGCGGTGATATCGCACACGATATGCGCGCCCGATGCCTTCCACTGCGCGCTGTCCATATCCGACGATACGACGATGACCTCGTAATCCGCGCCGTCTGTCGCGGCGGAATCGACTTTGGCGCCCGCCCGTTCGAGCAGCGTCGCGCATAGCTTCACCGCGTCGCGCGCGCCGCAGGCCAATACTCGCAAACCTTCCAGCATTTTCGTCTCCTTCCTTCGTATCTGCACGGCTGGCGCGCCCGCGCCCGCGTTGCTACCATCGTCCGATGCGAACCCTTCCGTCACTCAACGCGCTGCGCGCCTTCGAAGTCTGCGGGCGTCTGCTCAGCATCCAGCTCGCCGCCGATGAGCTGAACGTCACGCCCGCCGCGGTCAGCCGCCAGATCAAGCTGCTGGAAGACCAGCTCGGCGTGCTCCTTTTTGAACGCGGGCATCGCGCGATCACATTGACGCCGATGGGCTCGCGCTATCTCGCCGACGTGATCCGCAGTTTCGACACCTTGCGCACCGCGACCGTCAATCTCACCGAGGCCCGCAAGCGCCGCACGCTGAAGATTCGCGCGTACACCACGTTCTCGATGAACTGGCTGCTGCCGCGTCTCTCGACGTTTCATCGCGACCATCCGGATATCGAAGTGAGTTTGACCACGTCGCTGCAACCGGTCGACTTCAACACCGAAGACGTCGATGCCGCGATTCGTCTTTCGCACGCGCCTTCCTCCGATCTCGGCTTCGACCGGCTCGTGCCGAACGAGCTTGTGCCGGTGTGCAGCCCCGGGTTTTTGCGCGCGCATCCTGAACTCGGCGATGCATCGCCTGAAGCATTGCGCAACGTGCCGTTGCTGCATTCGCTCGCGCGTCGCGAGGACTGGGCGAAGTGGCTCGACGCGGCCGGCGTTCAGGGCGTGAATCCGCTTGGCGGGCTGAGCTACGAGAGCTCGATCCTCGCGTATTTCGCGGCGACGCAAGGGCATGGGATCGCGATGGCGCAGCGCGTACTCGTCGCGGATCAGTTGGGCGCGGGCACGCTCGTCATGCCGTTTTCCTTCGTGCTCGATCTCGGGGCGTTCACTTATTACTTGATCTATCCGCCTGAGCATCTTTCCAGTGCGGAATTCGCAGCGTTTCGGACTTGGTTGCTCTCTACCGGCGAAGCTTCGGGGTGATGTGGTTGCTATGGGCATTTTTTGGTGCTCCTGCTGCGGGTCGGTTTTCTGGCGCTTTCGTGGAAGCCTGATTTCGTGTCGGTCTATTAGCGTTGCCCCTGTGCGGGGCGGCAGTCACTTTCTTTGCTGCTGCAAAGAAAGTAACCAAAGAAAGCAGCGGCGGATTCAACCGGTCAACGCAACCCCCAACGTCTCGGCCAATTTCTCCGCTGGCGTCATAAAACCCAAGGTCTGGCGCGGCCTTTCATTGAGCCGCTTGGCAATTGCGTTCAACTCAG
>Ga0160447_100642_pt1 | contig 15558 bp, 21 predicted proteins | sample HID1973K_E1MG_FD_108222 | JGI IMG/M metagenome (GOLD analysis project Ga0160447, IMG submission 108222) | Enriched mosquito-associated microbial communities from UW Madison campus, WI, USA - HID1973K_E1 MG | ecosystem: Host-associated > Arthropoda: Insects > Digestive system > Unclassified ...
GATGATCGGGAATATGGCCTTCGTTCAGCCACGAAAAACTCCAGGCGGCGTAACGGCCGAGCCCTTCGCGATAGTTGACTTCCCAGGAGTACGTGTTCTGACTGCTGCTTTTGAGCGGGCCGGCGAGCATGGAGAACTCCTGAGCGTGAGCCGTCTCGGTCGCAGTGACAAGTGCCACGCACGCAATCAGCCAGGCGCGGGCGGTCTTGCGACGGTATGCATTGCTAGCTGTTGTCATCGGCGAGGTCAGATTCGGGACGGTCCGGATATTTCGTATCGGCCCGTTCGAGCAGGATACAGATTAGGAAAGTTCGTGCAGAAACCGGAGTTAGATAGACTAAATGTGACCGCTTTCGATGGCATTATGGGCACAAATCGCGGCTTGTACCGATTTCAGGCTTGTTGAGGGCGTGAAGGCAACGGCCATCGGGACCAAAAGCGATTTTGGTGCCGGCGACTACCTTATATAGGACTTCGCACTGAGCGCAATTCTGATGTTTACGTGCTCCGCGCAGGCTGTTGTCGGCGGACCTGCTGCTTGCGTCGATGCAATTAGGATCCTGGTCGACGAGGGTACCCCGCTCTTGATGGCTTGTGGTTGGCGAAGCGTAAGGTTCGCTGTAGGGTTCGGGTTGAGCGAACTTCAGTATATCGACTTCTATGTCTGACGATATTTTATTTCGTTCGGATTACGAATAAATGTGTCAACTCGGCCATCAAAAGATCCAAGCGGCCGTTGCTGCCTGGACTTTCCGGGTTGTCAGACTTAATTTGATTACGACAGCGCGCCCGGCACGCCGCGCCGCGGATTACCCGATATCTCGAGCCTGGCGTATGGCAGGAGGTCAAGAACACCATCGCCGCTATGCCGCGAGAGACCGAGCACGAGATCGCACACGCCGCCCGCGTGCGATGGCTTCTCACCCTGCTCTATCTTGGCGGGCTGCGGATCGCGGAGGTCGGCACCAACACGATGAGGCAGTTCTTTGTTCGGCGCAACGTCGACGGCGCGATGCGATGGTGGCTCAACGTGCATGGCAAAGGCGGCAAGGAACGGTTGGTTCCAGCCACGCGAGAGATGATGACGGAACTCTCGCGGTATCGGCAACACCTTGGCTTGAGCGCGCTTCCCTCCACGAATGAAGACACGCCGCTCGTCTTGCCGATCGGCGCCACCACAGCCAACCACGGCACCGAAACATGTTCGCCTTTGACTCGCGCCGCCCTACACGCGATCGTCAAAGCTGTGTTTGCAGACGCAGCGGCGAGACTTCGCGAGCACGACCCGTCCTCTGCCGCACGCGCGGACCTACTAGAAAAAGCCTCCGCTCACTCGCTGCGGCACAGCGCGGGATCACATATGGCGGATCAGCAAGTCGATTTGCGACTTGTGCGTGACAACCTCGGACACGCATCGCTGACGACGACCAGCCTCTACCTCCACGTCGATGACGATCGACGGCATCGGGAAAGTGACGAGAAGCATCGCATCGACTGGTGACCGACCTCGGAAGCGGATAAGCGCGAGCGAGACGGTGCCGATCGGCAGGTTGACGTAGAAGACCCATCGCCACGACGCGTGGCCCGTGATGAAGCCACCGAGCAGCGGGCTTGCAACGCTGCTTACCGCGAACGCGCCCGTGAAGAGCCCTTGATAGCGTCCGCGCTCGCGCATGGGCACGATGCTGCCGACGAGCGTCTGCGACATAGTCATCAGGCCACCTGCCCCCAGGCCTTGCAGTGCCCGAAAGCCGATCAGCGCGGTCATCGAGTGTGCCGCGCCGCATAGCGCCGAAGCGACCAGAAACAGGCCAATGCTGATCGCGAAGAACGGCTTTCTGCCATACATGTCGGAGAGCTTGCCGTAGAGCGGCGCGCTCACGGTCGACGTCAGCATGAACGCAGTCACAACCCAGGTGAGATGATCGAGCCGGCCCAGTTCCCCTGCAATCACGGGCAGAGCGGTCGACACGATGCTTTGGTCGAGCGCTGCGAGGATCATCGCGAGAATGAGCCCGACGAACACGCGACGGCGCCGTTTCAATGCGAGATCAGATGATACAACGTGGATGGCGTCAGTCGACATACGAGATCATTGAACGTGGAGTCGGTCAGCAAACGGAGCATGACGTGTGCCGCCGGCATGTCTCAAGTTTTTCCTCCTGCCGCGCATGGATTCGGCGCGAGCAGGGGCACTTCGAGGATTGTGTCGGCAATCAGTGACGAAGACTTCGACGGGCAATAGTCCTCACCAATTTTCTCGTGATGAGCACTCGAACCGTCTTTCCAGTATGCGGAGGCACGAATCGCATGTTTGCCGTGGCCTTTGTCAACAACGAGCAACTCTCTCACCTTCGCGGCGACTTTAGCCTCGGCCGCGCACCGGACGTACCCATCCCCAGATGGTAGTTCCAGCGCTTCGATTGCGCGAAGCTGATCCTGCGAGTGGTCGACCCACACCACGCCGAATCTGGAGCGGCTCCAAAACTGTCTTCTATCTTCGCTTGCTGCCTGCACGACGACTGTCGCCACGGCTTCGGCCGGAAGTTCCTCCAGTCGACGCGCGATCGCAGGAAGCGCCGGCTCATCACCAATGAGAAGATGCCAGTCATAATCAGTCGGAACGATGAAAGACCCGCGTGGCCCCGCTATCGTCACACGTTGACCGACAGACGCGCGCGCAGCCCAGTTCGATGCGAAGCCTTCCCCGTGAAGCGAGAATTCGATCGAGAGCTCTCGCTTTTCAGGGTCGAAGCTTCTTGGCGTGTAGTCACGCATGACTTCCGCGCCGCCCTCTGCGGAGAAGATCAGCTCGCGTGGTCGTCGAAAGATTGACCGCAGAACCCGGCCAAGGCCTCACCAGCGAAAGTCACACGCTTGAAATTGGCTGAGATGTTGCTCACGCTTACTACTTTAACTTCACAACGACGAGTCTCGTGACGTACTCGCGTCACTCTGCTTCGGGTTGAGTGCTGCTCCATGTCCGGGTTCTCAATAGATGATATTATCATTCATACTGCGGCCGATAAATGACATTGTCAAATAATTGCTGGACCTCGAACGACCTTCACATACTATGAATACGGTCCCCGAAGACATACTCGATATGATTCACACGGTCATGCATGAGTACCGCTCCCTTCAATATCGCTTCCTGCGCGACGGCCCCTTTGAATTAACGCACATGGACGGAAGAGTGCTCGCGTTCTTCGCGACACATCCGGGAGCAACTCAAAAGGACCTCGCTGCGCACAGCGGTCGAGATCAGGCGCAGCTTGCGCGCTTGATAAAGCGGTTGCGCGAGGAGGGTTTGCTCGAGGCTAGCCCGGACGAATCGGACCGACGAAGTGTCCGGCTATCGTTGACTTCGCGGGGCAAGGAAATTGAGGCAACGCTCAAGCGACAGGCGAAACGGTTGTCGAAAAAAGCCGTGACCGGTTTGAGTACGGAGGAGTTGCAGCAACTTGGCACGCTGCTCCAAACGGTCAGGAACAATCTCGCGGCCGAAGAGTGAGTTCCAACTGCTTCCCTTCCACAATCCGAGACTGACGCGAATCGGCCATGGCGAGGACTGACTGTCCTATGCGTGATGCGAAGTACATCCGGCGGCGGACCGCGCGAGAGTTGAACTGATTGCGATCGGGCACGCAGTGCGCGGTCGAAGCGCGAAGGTTTGCACGCAACGTAATGTTGTTTCGGATTAAGCCGTGTGCGACCGTTCGCTGGGCGCAATTCGCCGCCCAGACACCGACAACCTGCCTATGAAGGTATCTTCGCACTTCGGCGGGTGGCCGGATTTTGAACGCACGAGTTTCTAGACAAGCCTTGGATGCTTGTTCGCGTAATCCATCTACCGAGGTAGACGAAGCTTGCTACTATTCGACAAAGCGTTGGGCTGCGGACGCTAGCGAAAGAAGTCGTGTGCATCGATTTCATGCATTGGTCAACTTACACTTTCGACCCATTGTCGTCATTCAAGTCCGGCACTCAAATGTCTGTCTACCAACGCATAGCGGCCAACCGAGGTTGAGATAGGCCGTATTCCCACCAGGCTGTGAACCAGAAAGTCAGAGGCGTGCCATGCTCATGAAACGAAGTGAAGCCTGAGACATCTCACGGTCGATGTCGGTCGATGATCTCAAACAGTCGATGACACGATGTAGCGAGATGTTGTTCAGGCGCCGTAGCAACCCCGAGCAAAAGGCCGGGTACGCTCCAGGACGGATTCGCGAACCACACGGACAACGGTGAGGGTGCCATACCAACTGTCATCGCTTCGCGAACGATCCGCACGTCGGGTGCGCCGTCGGGGAGTCGGAGAAGTACGGCGAGACCGGCGTTCATCCACTCCGCGTCGCGCACCCGCAACTGTTCGCACAATCCATCGCGCTGGGCGGAATACAGACGCTTGAGGCGACGCACGCGGCGGATGAAGTGGCCGTCTCGCATGAACTGAGCCGTGGCAAGTTGAATGACGGGTGATGGCGCGGGAGCGAGCGTTGCTGCGACCTCCGCGAAAGCATTGACCAGCTCGATTGGCGCCACGACGAATCCAAGCCGCAGAGCCGGGCTGACTGTCTTGCTGAAGGAACCGATGTGGATGACCCGCTGACCCTCGCCTAAGGATGCCATGGCAGGTGCCGGTCTGCCTTGCAGTTGTAGCTCGCCGAGGTAGTCATCTTCGATGATCCAAGCATCGCTCGCGGCCGCCCACTCGAGCAGTTGAATACGGCGCCTCAACGACAGCGTCGAGCCCAACGGAGCCTGTTGACCAGGCGTCAACACGGCTAAGGCGGCGTCCGCGGCTTCCTCGATGCCATAGTCGACGTTGAGACCGTCTGCATCGACCGGGACCGGCACGATATTCAAGCGAGCAAGCTCCAATCCCTTGCGTGTAACCATGAAGCCAGGCTCTTCCATCCAGACCTTTTTGCCTTCCAGATTCAGCACCCGCAGTGTCAGGCCCAAGCCAGAGCTGTATCCCGAAGTGACGAATACCTGCTCAGGGTGGCAATGAAAGTTTCTGGCGATGGACAGATTGCCTGCGATCTCTCTGCGCAGCTCGAGTTCCCCTCTCGGATCGGGATAGAGCAGGGAAGACAGACATCCGGTTTTCAGTAGATTGGACGAGCGCGCTCGAGAAAAGAGGTTGTCCGGCAACCCTCCAAACGCGGGAACGCCCAGCTGAAAGATCGCCGGCCCCGCGTTCATCTCCCCATAAGCTTTCATGAACGCGCCGAGCCGCGGCGCATTGCGTTGAGTCGCCGCCACATGGGGTCGCGGGGCCACGCGGGTGCCCCCTGCCCCGAATGTTTCGATCATCTGGGCATCGGACAACCGTTCATACGCCGCTTGAACTGTACCGCGTGCCACGCCAAGTTGCGCGGCCAGGTCCTGCCATGAGGGAAGCCGGGTGCCGGGCGCGAGCACGCCTGACTCTATGGCCCTGTTGATGCTCTCGCGAATTTGCTCTGCCAGAGGCAGCTTCGCGGCCCGGTCAAGATGAATCTGAAAGTCTGAATCCACGATCTTGGTACACATAGAAACGGATGGTCTTGGTTCTTCTCCCCGCACCATCGATGGTACAGAATTCTTGCATTGAAGTTCGTATAAACCCAAGGCCAACACGGAGATCGCGGGTAGTTCACTTGTCCGAGTCTGCATGCGCTTTTGCGTGACTTTTACGATGTTCGTAAGCCCGGGCACTGTGGCGCACGAGACGAACCAGATCAGAAGGCGAACCAATGAACGGTACACCCGAGGCATGTAGCCAGCACGCGGCAAGACTCGCCAAGACTCTTCCGCACAGGCACTCGACACCGCAATCCCGCTCGATACGGCCGGAGAACATGGCATGAATATCCTGCATATCGATTGCAGCCCGCGGCCGGAGTCGCATAGTCGACAGCTATCGGCGGCGGTTGCTCACAAACTTCTCGAGATCCTCCCACACGCGCAAATACACCGTCGGGATCTGGGATATGAACCAATACCTCATGCCGGCGCGGCCTATGCCGCCGCCCTCTCGACACCCGCGTCGCTCGCTGCGGCCGGTCGATCCGCCGACGTGCTGCTTCTGGCCGAGCAGCTCATTCAAGAGGTCGAGTGCGCCGATGTCATCGTGATCGGCACGCCGATGAACAACTTCACAGTGCCGTCGGTCCTGAAGGCCTGGATCGATCAGATTCTCCGAGTTGGCCGCACCATGAAGTCATCACCGGCCGGCAAGATTGGAATGCTTCGGGACCGTCCCGTATTCGTGTGCATCGCTTCGGGTGGTGTGTTCAGAGGAGATCGATCTAATCAGCCAGATTTCATCACGCCCTACCTCTCCGCTGTACTCGGTTGCATCGGTCTCAAGACAGTCCATTATCTTCCGATGCAGGCCACAGCCTTCCTCGATGAGTCTCGCGCGGCCATACTTCGTAGCTCGCTCGTCGCGACGATTCAGCCGGAAATGGCAGGCGTCGTGCACAGCTCCGTTTGAATAACGGAAGCATGTAGTTTGAAAGAACAACGACAACGTCTTCGATCGGGAGATAGGGTCTGGAATGTGTCCGATGCGTTCCCGATGGTTGATTCGAGCGTGACGCTTAGGCACGCGTGCCGAACAATCTCGAGACCGGATCTGAATCTGCCGACAAGATTTTCATGAGGAGCGATATCTGGCCATGCAAAACGAACGTTCGACCTTGTACATCTCTGTTGTGGAAAAACTCTCGTCGACGACTATTAGCGTGTGCTGGAGCGACCCTTGTCTGGGTCATTATGCGAATCAGATCTGGGGAATGGGCTCTGCACGCGGGGATGCCATTTGTGTCCTGTCAGGTAAGCGAATACGCCGCGGAGATCCCATCTTTCGTCCGCGTGCATATGGGTCGCAGCTGCCCATCAATCGGGATCGGATGATTCTGGCTTCCGCAGTGTCTGGCCTGTGCCAGAGACCATCGCCTTGAACATATTGAACTATGAGCACATCACAGAGGGTTGTCGTCGTCACCGGCGCCTCGCAAGGCATCGGTGCCGCGATCGTGCAGGCATTCCGCAAGCTCGACCATGTCGTCGTTGCGACCTCCCGTTCGATCGAACCGTCGGATGACGCGAACGTTCTGACGGTTGCGGGCGACATCGGCGATCCGGCAACCGCCCAACGCGTTATTTCCGAGGGCCTCGCGCGATTTGGCCGGATCGATACGCTGGTGAATAACGCCGGTATCTATGTCGGAAAGCCTTTTACCGAACATACTCTCGACGACTATGCCGCAGTGGTGAACGCAAATATGACGGGCTTCTTCTACATCACGCAACTCGCCATCGTCGAAATGGAGAAACAATCGAGCGGCCATGTGGTGAGCGTGACCGCCAGCATCGCCGACACCGCTTACGGCGGCGTGTACTCGGTACTTGCCGCGTTGACGAAGGGCGGTGTGAACGCCGCTACGAAGTCTCTCGCGATCGAGTACGCGCGCAAAGGAATCCGTGTGAATGCCGTTGCGCCAGGAATCATTAAATCGCCAATGCACCCGCCGGAAGCGCATGACGCGCTCAGAGCGCTTAATCCGCTGAAACGTCTGGGTGAGGTGAGCGATATCGCGGACGCGATTCTCTATCTTGATGCCGCACCGTTCATCACGGGAGAAATACTGCATGTCGATGGTGGTCAAAGTGCTGGTCGCTGACGTGCGCCCAGACAACGGCGCTGACATCCATGGACCGAGAAAGCGACGCTCGATTGCCTCGTTTGCACGCGTGGTGGCGCAGTAGGCCTCACTGTTCCTGTCTTTCCCATAACGACGCACTCGAAGTCCTATGTCCCAGATCGACTGGCTGAGCCAACTGCTGCAAATGATAACCGTCACCGGCCGGCCGGAAGTGCGCTGCGCCTATGGTGCTCCGTGGCGTGTGGCTTCGGGTGCGTCGGCAGCACATGAGATTCCCTACCACGTCGTGCTCAAGGGTCGGGCCATCATCGAGGATCGGGCGACAGAGACAGCCATGGAACTGGTGGCCGGCGATATTGTCCTGCTGCCCCACGGGTCGGCACACGTTCTGCACGATGGCAGTGGACAGGCGCCCGGTCCTACATGCGAACGCGAAGGTGCCGCCGGATTAACGCTCAGCGAGAATGACGGCCAGGGTGAGCGTCTGGACATGCTGTGCGGGCGATTCTTCATCGGACCACCCCACGATCGCCTCATCCGAAATTACCTGCCCACAAATCTCGTGGTACAGACCTCGATTGGCGACGGTGAGACGCGTAGCGCGTCTACTTCGAACCACCTCGCCAGTTTCGTCGAGCTTATGCGCGAGGAGTCTACCGGCGACAAGGTGGGCGGACACGCCATCATTAACGCGCTTAGCTCGGCACCGTTCACACTGGTTCTGCGCGAAGCGAGCAAATCCGACCAGGCTCCGGCAGGATTGTTAGCACTCGCGGGCCATCCACGGCTGGCTCCAGCCATTTCGGCCATCTTGGCGGAACCCGCGCGGCCCTGGAATCTGCCTGATCTTGCCGCCTTGTGCAGCATGTCACGCGCCACCTTCATGCGGCACTTTCAGGACACGCTGGGGCGCTCGGCCATCGACTTCCTGACCGATATCCGCATGGGCTTGGCTGCCAACGAATTGAAGAAGCCGGCGATGACCACCGACGCCGTGGCCGAGTCGGTAGGGTATCAATCCGTGTCGTCGTTCCGCCGTCTATTTGCCGATCGGACGGGCATGACGCCGGGCCAATGGCGTCGTCTCGCGCACCACGATCGGTAGTGGCCTCACGATATCGCAGTGCTATCGCCTGTGACCTGGAAAACGCGATGGAGGAATCGGAGCGCGCGAGCCGCCTGTTCCTGCGGGGGACCCTCGACGCGTTCGTCTATGACCGGAGCAATTTACATCGATGTCGCCGGGATGAGACTTGATCCTTTTGGATACTTTTTTGAGTTAATCCAGTCTCGAGATTGTTGAAAGATACGCTTAAAGTGGACTCTCCTAACCGCCTGATGAGAGCCTCGAACAATGAGCCGAATCGCTACTCCTGCTATTGAAACCGTCACCGGCGCAGCAGCTGACATCTACTCGCGGATCAGGAAGAATTCTGGTGGCCGCATTTCGAACACGTACGCCGCGCTGGGTTATCTCGTACCGGCGTCTTTGGCCGCGGTCCTCGATGCGCAAGAAACGTTGAACGCGGGCAGCCTGAGCCGACATGAACACGAAACCATCAAGCTGATAGTCAGCGTCAAGACGGGTTGCGAACTTTGCGTGGCGGCCCACAGCTACTTGGGCGAGATCGCAGGCATTCCAGTTGACACACTACGCGCCATTCGAGCGCAGCGGCCCACGGGTGACGCCAAACGTGATGCCCTAGTACGCTTCGTTTCCCACCTGTGCATCACCAGCGGCACGATCAGCGATGACGAGTTCACGGCGATTCGTGCGGCGGGCTACGCGGGCATTCAGTTGGCAGAGATCTCGCTGACGTTTGCACTTGGCATTTTCACAAATACCTTCAACCGTATCAACCGTACCGACGTCGACTTTCCGGCAGTTGAGTAAAGGCGCTTGCTGGCCGAACCCGGCAGCTCGAATCCAGCTGTCATCAAGAAGGTTGTCGACGCAACGCGGATAAACGGACACATCGACTCGTGACCGCAGCTTTACAGCTGAAAGACCTTGGTTCGTCGGACAACGCCGATCGCTTGCTGATGCCACGTACCGAACTGATTGTGTCACTGGAACAAAAGCGATTCGATTAATCCACTCTTGATATCCAGATTTTTGGATGATGTGATTATTCCGTATAACGAATGTTTTATTTCGCCACAAACCATTGTCATAACCATAGGAAATCGCCGTGACTAACGTTAGTACCATGACCAATGCAGTTATCGAATGCATCCTGAATCGCAGCGCTGCCAAGTATTACGATCCCGCATCCGCCTTGAGCGACGATCAGATCCGCGAGCTCGTGCGGATTGGCACCAGTGCGCCGACATCCTTCCACTTGCAGAACTGGCGCTTCATTGCCGTACGCACGCCTGAGGCCAAGGCCCGGCTTAGTCCGATCGCCTGGAGCCAGCCCGCAATCACTGATGCAGCTGTTACCTTCATCGTCTGCGGCCAACTGGTCGATACGAGCGTCATCCCGGAGCGCCTGGCTCCGCTGGTGAAAGCGGGCGTCATGCCGGCCGCGATGGTGCAGGAATGGGAAAACCCCGCACGCGAACTGTACATGGCACATCCACAGCGGCGCCGCGACGAAGCCGTACGCACCGCGACCTTTGGTGCGTCGGCAATGATCTATGCGGCCCGCTCATTGGGTCTGGGTTCTACGCCGATGATCGGTTTCGATGCGGAAGCGGTCCACCGCGAATTCGGATTGGCCACGGACGAAGTCCCCGTCCTCCTGTTGTCCGTGGGACAAGAGCGGGCAGGAAACTGGGCGCAGAAGCCGCGCCGGCCTGTGGAAGATGTGTTGGATCTCGTGTAAACGCTTCGCTGCGCATCGATCACGCTGAATGACCAAGCGGCTTTAGCGGGGACATCAACCACGAGCGCGCTCTCAAGTAGCTACTCGCCTCGCATCGGCCTGGAAATCGGTACGAAGTAGGCCGATGGATAGCTCCCACATGCACTTCCATAATCAGTTAAACCAGTAATTTACGGAGAGTAAAATGACAAGGATTACTACTGTACAGGCGGATCAGGTACCGGCTGATTCAAAACCCACGCTCGATGCATTCACGAAGAATATCGGATTCACGCCGAACATGATGGCGAGCTTTGCGAAGAGCCCGATCGCATTCAATGCATGGGCCACCCTGCTCGGCTCCCTGAGTAAGGCGCTCGACGTGAAAACGCGTGACAGCATCGGTCTTGCTGTCTCAGAAGTGAACGGCTGCAACTACTGCCTGACGGTCCACAGCTTCACAGCGGAGCACATGGCAAAGCTGCCGGCTGATGAAATCATCCTCGCCCGCAGGGGCCATGCGACCGACCCGAAACGGGACGCGGCGGTCCAGTTTGCACGAAAGGTCATCGAGACACGGGGGCAAGTCAGCGACTCTGATCTGAATTCTGTCCGCGATGCAGGCTACACGGACGCAAACGTGATGGAGATCGTCGCGCTGGTGGCCATGTACTCCCTGACGAATTTCTTCAATAACGTGTTCGATCCCGAGAAGGACTTTCCCGCAGTCGCGCCGGCCGGCGCGATCTGAACGCTACCCCCTCGTCGCAAAGAAATTTGACGACGAGGGCGTACTTATCAAAAGGAGATGGACGATGAAGGCGATCATTGTGACGGACCAGGCAGCGGGAACGGCCGGGATGCAGTTAACGGTGCGGCCCGAGCCCGAGCCCGCGATAAGCGATGTTGTCGTTCAGGTTCATGCCTCGGGATTCACCTGGGATGAGCTGACGTGGCCCCCGACCTGGATCGACCGCCTAAACCGTGACCGAACACCGTCGATTCCTGGTCACGAACTGGCCGGTGTTATTACTGCGCTTGGATACGGTACGGCCGGGCTGGCAGTGGGACAGCGGGTGTTCGGTCTCACGGACTGGACTCGCGACGGCACGCTGGCCGAGTATGTGGCCGTCGAGGCGCGCAACCTCGCGCCGCTGCCCGATGACGTCGACTTCACGGTGGGTGCCAGTCTGCCGATGCCGGGCCTGACTGCGTGGCAAGGACTGTTCGAGCACGGCCATCTTCGATCAGGACAGAGCGTTCTCGTGCACGGCGCGGCGGGAGTAGTCGGGTCGATGGCGATTCAGCTTGCGCGTGAGTATGGCGCCCACGTCATCGGTACCGGACGCTCTTTCCACCGTCAAACGGCGCTCGACTTTGGTGCGCACGAGTTTGTCGATCTCCAGAACGACACCCTGGAAGATGTCGGCGGCGTCGATCTGGTTTTCGATGTCTTCGGCGGCGACATTGCCAGGCGGTCTGCGGGCCTGATTCGGGCCGGAGGAACGCTGGTGACCATCGCGGGGCCGACCGAGGCGCGGCCTGCCGACGGCCTGACGGTCGACTTCGTTGTCGAGTCCGATCGCGCGCAGTTGCGTGAGATCGTCCAGCGGGTGCGGGACGGGCGTTTACGGACGCACATCGGCGATATCTCGACGCTCGACGAGGCCATTGCCACATTCAATAGGAGCAGGCGGCTCAACGGGAAGACGATTATCCGCGTTCGTCCGTGACGAAGCGACAGGATAAGCGGTTCGTTCGATCTTGCCGATCGTCTTTATCCGTTCTGTGGTGTGGCTCTTGACCCAATTCAGCCGGAAGCGTCGGTCCAACTCGGCCCGTACACCAGGCTCAACCCCAACGGCAAGATTCCAGCGATCTTCGATCCGATGGTCCGCGCGCTCTACCGCTCCGACACACGCGACGAGACGATTCAGTGGTTGAAGTGGCAAATGGGCGATGTCGTGCCGATGTTCGATCAGGTCGGCTTCCTCAACAGATTCACTGGCGAGGCCTTTGAGGACAAGCGCATGCGGGACCGATACTCAATCGGATCGGCGCGGTTGTTCGTCGTCCTCGACGAACGGCTCGCAACCCGTGACTGGATAACGGGCGCCGAGTGCAGCATCGCCGATATTTCACTGCTCGGCTGTGTGCGCAATCGTCGGCTTTTACGAAGCGTGCGAGCTCGTCGGCTTCGATCGCTTCGCGCATGTCCAGCGCCGGCCAGACCGTGGTCTGGCGCGTCCAGCGGTTCAGCGCAGCCTGGAAGTGGCGGCAGTCTCAAACAAGTTCGGCGCGGAGTGGTAAAGAGCAACGACGCGTCAACACCAGGAAGGAGAAGTCCATGAAGATTCAGACCATCATCGCCGCCAGCTACCTGGCACTCGCCATCGTGACGGCCAGTTCCGCATCAGCCTACGACGGTGAAGAGCAGACCGTCATCAAGAATTTCGATGCCGCTATCCCGAATATACCCGGCAAGTCTCTCATTGCTGCGGAAGTCGACTATCCACCTGGTACGGCCTCTCCGCCCCACACTCACGCGAAGTCGGCCTTCATTTACGCCTACGTGATCAGGGGCGCGATCGAGTCGAAGGTGAATGACGGCGAGACGCGCATCTATCGGGCGGGAGAGAGTTGGTCCGAACCACCGGGCGCGACCCATTCGATCAGCCGCAACGCGAGCAAAACGCAGCCGGCAACGCTGCTGGCTATATTCATCCTCGACACGCATGACAAAGCACTGACCACGCCGATCAAATAACCAGAAGCTTGGGCAGCGATCAAACCGAGTCTCAGGAGCATTCAATGCAATCAATTCAGATCAAAGCCATTGATAGCAACGATTTCGATATTTGGCTTCCCCTGTGGAAAGGCTATCAGCGATTTTACGAAGTGGATATCCCAGAGTCCGTGACAATCGAGACGTGGGCGCGCTTCCTGGACCCAAATGAGCCGATGCATGCGGCACTCGCGGTGGTGGGCGAACACAGCTTCGGCCTGGTGCATTCGATCTACCACCGGTCGACCTGGTCAACAAGCGATTACTGCTATCTCCAGGACCTGTTCGTCGCGCCTGACGCGCGTGGCGGCGGCATTGGCCGCGCACTCATCGAGCATGTTTATGCAGATGCGGACCGTCGTGGGGTGTCTCGTGTTTACTGGCTGACGCACGAAACGAACTATACCGGCAGGCGGCTTTACGACAGAGTCGGCGATCGCTCAGGTTTCATCCAGTACCGGAGGCAAGTCACATGAAATGTACCCGTGAGCCATCGTCAGGACTCTGGCGTCACATCGTCGGGGTGGCTCGGTAACGATAGGGGTGGCGTTGAGCAGCGCTCTCGCGCAATTCGATCCCTTCTCGCGTTCTATTGAGTAGATGCAGCCTCAAATCCGGAAGCAGGTCGATCTCTTTCTCTAGCAGGGCTCCCTGACGACCGGTCGAACAACCAGACTGAAACCCAAAAAATGAATACTCGCGCAAGTCAGTTCCGTCTTCAAATCGCCGAAAAGAGCGCGGGCTCGCTCTCAGTTTTCGCCATGCTCAGATGGGCGCTGGTCGTCGTCTTTCTATGGTTCGGTGCGATGAAATTCACCGCTTACGAAGCCAACGGCATCGCTCCGTTCATCATCAACAGTCCCATCATGAGCTGGTTGCATTCTCTTTTCGGATTTCGGGAGGCCAGTTACGTGATAGGTGTACTTGAACTGTCGACGGCAGCGGCTCTGATCTTAGGAGCCTTCCAGCCCATTTTCTCCGCATTGGGAGCAGCAATGTCGGCTGCGACTTATCTGATCACACTCACCTTCTTTTTGAGCACGCCGGGGTGGCAGAAGCGACGGCGGGTGGGTTTCCGGCGATTTCAGCTCTGCCCGGCCAGTTCCTTCTCAAGGATGTCGTTCTGCTGGCTGCATCGCTTTGTCTGCTTCTGGCGTCTGTCCAAACCTCGAAGTCCAACGCATAGAGATCTTGAACTGAATAGGAGGCCAGACATCCGAGCTGCTCATCGAGAAGGCGACGGAATATACCCAAAAGTGCGGCAAACGGCGAAGAGATTGCAAATCACGTAGAACCGAAGCAAGGCGACATGAGTTATACCGCCGATATTCTTCAGTCGCCCGACGTCAAAAAGATGGGATCCGATGTCACTTATGCGCGTCGAATACATCACAACCTAGACGAAGAGGAAAGCAACATGAACCATGCCCGCCAGATCGGCGACAGAATCGCCGACAAATCTTCACAGCCCGATGAGCGTATTGTCAGCGAGTGGATGGGGCCGGAGGTGTTTCAGCATTGGGTCGAACTGCGGAGTTGGATCGAGGCATCCTATCCCGGGCTCTTTGCGCCAGATTGGATATATGGTGGAAAGAAGCGCGGCTGGTCACTGCGCTACAAGAAGACCAAAGCCTTCTGCACCCTCCTGCCGGCATACAGGCTGCTTTCGGTTCTGGTCGTCTTGGGGCGAGCTGAGCGAGAGAAGTTTGAGGCGCGGCGTTATTCGTAGACCCCGGAGCTGGTCAAGCTCTACGATGAAACTCGAGCATATCCCGACGGAAAATGGCTGACGGTTCCAATCTTATCCGAGGATGATATGCATGAGGTGACAGAGCTGATGAGTATGAAGCGCCCTACACTCGCAAGGTTGAATTCTGCGGGAGACTCGGCAACCGCGACACATCTCGGGTTCGATTAAACGGTCGATTCGGTGAACAGGCATTGCGGTGTGTTGGTGGGCGAACTTCGCTAATCTCGATCCCCATTTCGGGCCAGCACGGCGATGAGCTAACGTCGGTTGTGCATCGCGAAGCCGCCGTCCACGCACTCCTCCCGAATGACAGAAGCTGGCCGGGTCGGGGCATTCACTGCTCGAACGATGCACGCCCTGCGGCGAACGGCCGTTGCCGCCCCCCGAGCCGCCCTTCAAGCCAGCACCATAGGAACGGCCGCTATTGATAGTCGGCTCTTTTGAATTTAGAGTGGGTAACGCGGCTCACGAGGCATGCGGGTTGAAGCTGGCGAAATCGAGTTTGCCTGCGATGAGAAAGAGCACGGTGCGCATGGTAGTAAAACGCGTGTAGCC
>Ga0160447_100648_pt1 | contig 15477 bp, 17 predicted proteins | sample HID1973K_E1MG_FD_108222 | JGI IMG/M metagenome (GOLD analysis project Ga0160447, IMG submission 108222) | Enriched mosquito-associated microbial communities from UW Madison campus, WI, USA - HID1973K_E1 MG | ecosystem: Host-associated > Arthropoda: Insects > Digestive system > Unclassified ...
ACGCCGATCGCGAGGCCGCCCGCGCTGGGCTTGCCTTCCTGGATCGGTGCGACGCGATTCGATACCACGATCAATCTGCTCATTACAGCATCACCTCATCAGTTGTCGTTGCATGCTCGAATTGGCGATTAAAGGTATGCAAAAGCTGTGCCTTTTTGATGATTTTTGTAAATGAAAGTTTGTATGAAGATGTTACGGACGAACGAAAACACGCGGCCAATGCCGGCCGCGTAGAAATTTTTTGTTCTTTTGCCGGGTGCTTCGCCGGCCTGAATCACGCGTCCTGCTCGGAGCCCAGGTCGCGCTGATAGTCGATGCCCTCGCGACGCACGCCGCCCTGGTTGTGCTCGCCATCCGGCGGCGCGCCCGGCGCGGGGCGGTTCTGGCCAGCGGGATCGTGATCGGCGGGCGGCGCCGATGCGCCTTGCGCGCCGGCTGCCTTGGCCGCTTCGGCCCGTGCTTCGCGTTTGGAAGAATGACGCGCGGAGCGTCGAAGTGCGGGATGCCTCATGATGCCTCCAGAGAAGAAGGCCGTCGCGATAGTGACGTCGGCGGCGTCGGACCGTTGCGCTTTGGCAGCGCGGCTTCAGAAAAAGCGACCGGCGACAGAGCGTGTCGCCGGTCATTGTTGCGCCATCCGTTGTAATCCCTACGTCCCGGATGGAAACTTATTCAAACCTTGCACGAATTCTGGGCATTGTCCAACGTCTGCAATCCAGCGTCCTGCGGCTTTGCTAGTACACGTGCGGGGACTCGCCCGGTCCCGGCGGCGGATCGCCAATCGGCTGCGACGGAGGCACCGGCGGCTCACGCGTCGGGTCCGGATTGGTGTCGGGCGGAATCGGCGTGGGCGGCGGCTGATCGGGCGGCGTGACCGGCGGGTCCGGCGGCTGCGGCGTCTGTGCTTCTATATGAGCGCCAACGGAAGCGCGAATGGGCGTGCTGAGAGACATGGCGGACTCCTTGCGGTCTTGTGATCGTACTTTTCCCATCCAGCGCAAGGCGCCTGCGCGCGGCGCGCGGATGCATCCGATCGACAGCAAGGGGCATGCCCCTCGAACGACGTCCGTCCACACTTTCCTGTCTCATTATCGGCGTAGAAAACGCGCCTGCCAATGAAAAACGCCTGCGGTTTTAAAAGCCGCAGGCGGTGATTTCGTCTAAAGATAAGCGAAGTTCAGGTATTTTCGCTGTCGGGATCGTTGATGTCGCCGCCCTCGCCCACGGCTGCCTTATTGGCGTCCTCACCGTATTCGACGAGCCGGTTATAGAGCGTCTTCAGGCTGATGCCGAGGATTTCCGCTGCGCGCGTCTTGACGCCGCCGCACTGATCGAGCGTCGCGAGGATCAATTGCCGGTCGGCCTGCGCGAGCGACGTGCCGAACGGAATCGTCACCGCCGTGCCCGCCGAAGGCTTCGACAAGGAGATTTGCAGCGGCACGGTCGCCGTGCTGTCCGAATCGTTCGCCGACATGATGTAGGCGCGCTGCACGTAGTTCTTCAGCTCGCGCACGTTGCCGGGCCAGTTGTACGAGGCCAGCATCTCGCGCACGGCGGCCGGGAACGCCTTCTTCGTGTTGTAGCGGGAATTCAGTTCGTCGAGGAACGCCTGGCCGAGCAGTTCGACGTCCTTGCCGCGTTCGCGCAGCGGCGGCAGGTTGATCGGAAACACATTCAGGCGGTGATACAGGTCGAGGCGCAGCTTGCCTTCGAGCACGGCCTGCTCGGGGTCGCGGTTGGTCGCGGCGATCAGGCGCACGTCCGTCTCCAGTTCCTTGGTCGTGCCGACGCGCATGAACATGCCCGTCTCCAGCACGCGCAGGAGCTTCACCTGAAGCTCGATCGGCATTTCGGTGATTTCGTCGAGGAACAGCGTGCCGCCGTTCGCGCGCTCGAAGTAACCCTTGTGCTGGCGATCCGCGCCCGTGAAGGAGCCGCGCTCGTGCCCGAACATCTCCGATTCGATCAGGTTCGGCGAGATCGCGCCGCAGTTCACCGCGATGAACGCATGCTTGCGGCGCAGCGACAGCTCGTGCAGCGTCTGCGCGGCGACTTCCTTGCCGGTGCCCGACTCGCCGATCAGCAGCACCGACGCGGCCGTCGGCGCGACTCGCCCGATCTGGTCGTACACCGTCTGCATCGTGGGCGAATTGCCGAGCATCAGACCGAAGCGGCCCATGCGGCGCAGTTCGCCGCGCAGCGTGCCGATTTCCGCCTTCAGGTCGCCCGCGCGCGGCAGGCGCGAGAGGATGGCCTTCACGCGCTGCATGTTGATCGGCTTGACGAGATAGTCGGCGGCGCCCATCTTGAGCGCGCTGACGGCGGATTCCACCGTCGCGTGACCGGTGATGACGATCACTTCGACGCCCGAGCGCGGGTCGAGATCCTCGAACAGATCGACGCCGGTGCCGTCGGGCAGTTTCAGATCGGTGAATACGACGTCCGGCGTCTGCCGCACGAGCTGAATGCGCGCCTCGCGCAAGTCGCCGGCGGTGGCCGTCGTCAAACCGTCTTCGCCGATGATCGCGGCTAGCGCCTCGCGGGTACTGGGATCGTCATCGACAATCAATACGTGTGGCATTGCGTCTCGAATTCTTCCAAAGCGTTTCAGGGTCACACGCCGGCTGATGGCGTGGTCTTCTCCGTGCGGCCAGGCGCTGCACGGGCCGGTGCGATTCACGGTTGCGCGCGATCGATAGCGACCTGCGCAACGCGACATGCGCGATAAATAGAATAATTTCCGATGTTCTGCACGCTTGGCGCCGATCGACGTAAGTTTTGCCAATTAGGCCTCTTTATCGCCGAACTTTCACAGATTATAAGCGTTCATCAAGACAGAAACGCACGCTGGTTCAGCGTGCGTTTCATTGGTCACATCATTAAAGCGTCGGCCGCTCGAAATATCGGCCTCGCTCCTGCACTACCGGTCAACTGCGCGGGAAGTGCCACGCGTCGGGCGTTCCGCCCACCGCGCCGCGGCCGTTGACCACCTTGGCGCTCGCGCCGGTCGCGGGTGACAGCACCTTGCCGCCTTCGTCTTCCCAGCGGTTCAGATCACGCGCTGCGCGCCGGCCTGCGGCGTCCTGCGATTGCACCCATTTCCATGCGAGAACGCTGCCTACCGCGAACAGCGCGCCGAAGATTCCGATCGAAGGCCGTGTCATATGTGTTCTCTCCCGTCGTAAAGATAAGTTGCTGGGCGAATCAGCGCGAAACCAGAAGCCCCACCAGGAAGCCGACGCCCGCGGCAATGCCGAGCGACTGCCACGGATTGTCCTTCACGTATTTCTCAGTGCAATCGACGCCCGCGCGATAGCGGCTTTGCGCGCTCGACTGCGCGTCTTCCAGCGCAACACGCGCCGAATCGACGTGATCGCGCAGACGCGAGCGCAGCGCCTCGACACCCTCGCCCGGCAGCGTCGCCGACAATCTCAGCAATTCCTCGGAGTCGTTCAGCAACACCTTGATGTCTTCAATGATCTTTTGCTTGCCCAACGCAAGCTGGACAGTCGTCTGACTCATGAAATGTAGTCCTCGCCCAAGTGGGTTGTTGTCTGAAGCGGGCCGTAGCGTCGCTACGTCAGTGCGTCTCTGCGACCGCCACGCGCTGCACCGCGAGCCGATCGCCCGCGGCAACGCGCGCCCGCAGGCTGCGCACGACGCCGCTCGCCATCAGCGCACCGCCCATCGCGGCGAACACGAGGCTCGTCACGTTCGCGGCGCGTGCGAGTGCCGGGGTGCCCGCCGCATAGCCTAGCACCGCGCACATCAGCGCGGTCACGAGCGCGACCGCCGCCCAGTGATAGATGTCGATCGGCTCGCCCGTCGCGAGTTCCGGGCGCGGACCGCCCGAGCCGTACGTGCGGCGGGCGCGGGACGGCCGCTCGGGTACCGCGACGTCGAAATTAAAGTAGTTATCCATGATGCTTGCCTCTCTCGCCCATCCTCGTGTGCGCGCCTTCGAAGCAGATGCTTGTCGGCGACTTTCGAATAGGAATCACGATGACCCCACGCACGCAGCTTTCGTGCCATGCCAGCGATCGGCATGCGGCGATACGTTTCAGTGCGGCTGAGACGGTGATCGGGTAACAATTACGCCATGGTCTTGTAAATTCTGAGAGGCGAAAGGAGAACCTTTCCGGAACGCGCCGCGCCGCTCGGACAAATTGCATCGCGCTCCGACCGGCACATTGCCGCAATGTCGTTGCGAATGGTTAAATAGCGTTTATGAGATAGGCTCGTTTGCAACGAACTCGCGATGCGATTGCATCCGGTGCAGACGATTCTGGACCGACGCACGACCAGGAAACGCGGCTCACCGAAATCGTGAGCACGACGGGCAACGCGCACGGGCGCGTCATATGCCGATGGGCGCGGTCATCCACGGTTGCGCCGCTCACGCGCGCCGACCCGCGCTCGCGGCCGGCGGCCACCGGGGCACACGCGCACGCCGCAGGGCGCCCGCCCGCACACCACATACGCAGAACTCAGGAACGATCAGGACACATGGCGTCAACCGATCTGGATCCGCCGCCCATCGCGGTCGGCGATACACCCGCGCAGAGAAAGCGCAACACGGGAGAAGTGCCGGGATTGAAGTCCTATGGACTGCTCTACGGCTCGTCGCCCGTGATGCAGGAGTTGTACGCGCAGATCGAGCGCGTCGCCGCCACCGATGCGACTGCGCTCATCATCGGCGAATCGGGTACGGGCAAGGAGCTCGTCGCCCGGACGATTCACGACCACAGCGCGCGCAAGGACGCGCCGTTCATCGCCGTGAACTGCGGCGCGATTCCGGACAATCTGATCGAAGCCGAGCTTTTCGGCCACGAGAAAGGCAGCTTCACGGGCGCGGTGCAGGGGCGCATCGGTTATTTCGAGCACGCGAACGGCGGCACGCTCTTTCTCGACGAGGTGACGGAAATGTCGCCCGTGCGGCAGGTGAAGCTGCTGCGCGCGCTGGAGACGGGCACGTTCTTTCGCGTCGGCGGCAACGATCTCATCAGTTCGGACGTGCGCGTGATCGCCGCGACCAACCGCGATCCCGTCACGGCCGTGAAGGAAAACGGCCTGCGCGAGGATCTGATGTATCGCCTCGCCGTCTTTCCGTTGCGCGCGCCGCCATTGCGCGAGCGCGATTCGGACCGTGAGCTGCTCGCGCAGCATTTCCTCTCGGAAATGAACGCGCAGGAAGGCACGAGCAAGGCTTTCAGCAAGCGCGCCCTCGATGTGCTGCGCACGTACTCGTGGCCCGGCAACGTGCGCGAACTGAAGAACACGGTCTATCGCGCGTTCATCCTCGCGGAGAAGACGGTGGAGATCGCGCATCCGCATCTCGCGTCGCGCGTGAAGAAACCGGTCACGCAGGGCGACGCGATGAATGTCTGGGTCGGCACCCCGCTCGCCGATGCGCAAAAGCAGATCATCCTCGGCACGCTCAAGCACTGTGGCGGTGACAAGCGGCGCGCGGCGAAGGCCCTCGGCGTGAGCCTGAAGACCTTGTACAACCGCCTTGGCGCGTACGAAAACGAGGACACCGAAGGCGGCGAAGCGGCTTCGGGCAACGACAACTGAAGGGCTGCGGACCTCCATCTGCACGATAAAAAAGCGAGCGCGCAGGGCCGCGCTCGCTTTCTTTTTGCCTGCGATCGCTACGCCGATCGCAACGTCCTCCCTTCGCTTGCAATTTCTTGCAAATTTCTCGACACGGTAATTAGAAGCATGCTTCAAAATGCGCGAAGCCCGCGCATCATGCCGTCTTTGTGTTTGCGGGCAGTGACTTGATGGCGATAGCTCAAGAGGATTCGAGCACGAGGCCAGCATCGGAAAACGGTAGACGAAGGAAAAGCAACATGCAGATCAGGGTCCAACGGCGCGGCCCGCGCGCCGCCACGCTCGTCGCGATCATCTCGGGCGCCATTGCTTGTGTGAGCCTCAGCGGATGCAACTCGCTCTACAGCGAAGGCGCGACGGCAGGCGCCGGTATCGCCGGCGCGGCAATAGCGAACAGCGTCACCAGCAACGCGGCGGTGGCGACGGGCATCGGCCTCGGCGCGGTCGCCGCAGCGCGCGCGGGGGTGCAGTACACGCAGCGCGTCACCCACACCAACACGCAGGATCAGATCGCGTCGGTCGCCGGGCCGCTCGCGGTGGGCGCGGTCGCGCCGTGGAAGGTCGTGCATTCGGTGCCGATCGAGGACGACGAAAAAGGCCGCGTGACGGTGAGCCGCACCATCAGCAGCGGCGTGCTCGATTGCAAGGAAATCGTGTTCTCCGTCGATCGCGACGCGACGAAGGACCGCCCTGCCGGCAGCGCGTTCTACGTGGCGTCGGTGTGCCGTGACGGCGACAAGTGGAAGTGGGCGTCGGCCGAGCCGGCGACGCCGCGTTGGGGTTCGCTGCAATGACGCTGTCTCTCGACGTACCTCTCGCGCTGCGTCTCGGACTCATCGCGGCGGGCGCCGCCGCGTGCGTGACGATGAGCGGCTGCGCGTCGATCGGCGCCGCGGCCGGTGCGACGGCTGGTATCGCGACGGGCGCGTTCACGACGAATCCGGCCATCGGCCTCGGCGTGGGCATCGCGGTGCAGGCCGCGACCGACGAGGCGGTCAAGCGCGTGACCAAGTCGCTGCATCAGGATCAGCAGGTGATGATCGCCGTGACGGCCGGCATGTCGCAGATCGGCGAGACGCGGCCGTGGAAGGTCAAACACACCCTGCCGGTCGAGAACGGGCACGGCGAAGTGCGCGTGCTGCGCGAATTCAGCAGCGCGCTCGCGACGTGCAAGGAGTTCGCCTTCTCGGTGGTCGACGGCGACGACGCGAAAGCGCCCGCCGAGTGGTTCATCGCGACGGCCTGCCAGCAGCCGGAAGGCTGGAAATGGGCGTCGGCGGAGCCTGCGGTCGAGCGGTGGGGGAATTTGCAGTAGGTTTTTGCTGGGCTTCCGAACAGCGCGGTTTCCTCGGGGACACCGCGCTTTTTCGTGTTTCAGCCGTTCGCAATCGCCTCCAGCGCGACGCGCGCGAGAAAACCACTGCGCGTCTCGTGGCGCGCCTCGACGTAGCTGTCGATCTTGTGCAGCACAAAACGCGGAAGGCTGATGTTGATCCGCTCCGGTCGCGAATCGAGCTTCGACAGATCGACTTCGACGTAGGCCCAGATTGCGCCGGCGAAGTCGGGATCGACGATCAGTTCCTCGATGCTCCGCGACGTGATCGAGACTTCCACGCCGTCTTCGATGATCGTCTCGATGTGGAAAAAGATAGCTTCTCTGGCATTTTGAATCGCTTCGTCGATCGTGTCGCCGGCGGAGAAAACGCCGGGCACATTGGGCACGGTCACGCCGTAGCAGCTTTCGGGATCTTTGTGAATGGCGAGGGCAAATTCCATGTCCGGCTCCGTTACGACGAATACAGACGGTTGAGCAATCCGGCGCCTTTCAGCACTGATCTGACTGTCCCGATCGCCACGTCTTTCTTTGGATGAACCACGGTCACGCGACCGTTCTTGGTCCTGTGATTGAAATGATGATGACTGCCCCGGATGCGAACCAGCTCCCAACCGTCATCCAGCAGCATTCGTATCAAGCGCGATGACTCCATCTCGTCTCCGAATGCTGCGTGTGTACTATTACACACGCAGTGATGTTCTTCAAGACGAGAAAATTACGGTCTAGCGCGTTCTGCGTACATTCAGCCAAATGGCCAATCCAATGCAAAAGCGCGGCGCCGTCACCGGCCACCGCGCTTTTTCACCGACTCAAATCGAGGCGTTTCAAGCCTCCACATCCTCCAGACTCAGCATCTCCGTCTGGTCGTTATACGAGAAGATCTCGCCATAACGTCCCCAGTCGATGACCGCGTCGAGCGTTTCCTGCGCGGCCTTGTCGGAGAGAAAATCCTCCAGTTCCTGCTCGAAGCGCACACGCGGCGCGCGGTGCCCCGGCCGCTCGTTGAGCACCTTCTTGATCCGCGCCGCCAGCGGCACGTGCCGCAACAGATGCTCCGCGAACATCATCTTGCGTTCCTGCGTGCCGAATTCCGCGAACACGCGCGCCTGCGGCGTCAGATAGATATCGCCCTCGCGCACATCCGCGAAGCCGAGATGCTGCAGTACTTCCGCGACCGGGAACAGATCGTCCACTTCGAGATGCAGCGTGCGCGCGATTTCCGGCATGTCCGCTCGACCGTGATAAGGCTCCGCCGCGAGCGTTTCGATGAGACCCGCCATCAGGTTGGTCGACACCGACGGCAGCCAGGTGCCCAGTTCCAGCCCCTTCTTCCTCGCCTCGTCCATCTGGCGCGCAGTCATCTTCGCGTAGATATCGTCGACGAGACGGCGGAATGCCGGGTCCAGACGGTTGCGCGGATGCTTGAACGGCACCTTGATCTCGGCCATCACGCGCCCCGGATTCGACGACAGCACCAGAATGCGGTCGCACATGAACACCGCTTCCTCGATGTTGTGCGTGACGATCAGCACCGATTTGATCGGCATGCGCCCCTGCGTCCACAGGTCGAGCAGGTCGGTGCGCAGGTTTTCGGCGGTCAGCACGTCGAGCGCGGAGAACGGCTCGTCCATCAGCAGCAGCGTCGGATCGACGACGAGCGCCCGCGCGAAGCCCACGCGCTGCCGCATGCCGCCCGACAGCTCGCGCGGATACGCGTTCTCGAAGCCGTCGAGGCCGATCAGGTCGATCGCCGCGAGCGCGCGTTCACGCCGCTCGCGCGCGCCCACGCCCTGCGCTTCCAGACCCGCTTCCACGTTCTGCAGCACGGTCAGCCACGGAAACAGCGCGAACGTCTGAAACACCATCGCGACGCCCTTCGCGGGTCCGCGCAACGGCTCGTTCAGATACGTCACTTCGCCGGCGGTCGGCTCGATCAGCCCGGCGATGATGCGCAACAGCGTCGACTTGCCCGAGCCCGAACGTCCGAGCAGGCCGACGATCTCGCCTTCGCGCAGCGAGAGGTTGGCGTCGTCGAGCACGAGCAGTTCGCCCTGCGTCTTGTTGAAGCCGCGGCTCACGTTCGCGACGCGCAGGATTTCCGCGCCGAGGCGCGGCGGCGTGCCTTGCGGGCGCTGGAAGCCAGGCGCCGCGGCCGTCTGCGTATTTTTCAGGTTCTGCATCGGAACTCGTCCTCAATCCAGCCGGAGTCTTGCTTCGGCGTAGGCGTATAGCGGGCGCCACAACAGTCGGTTGAACAGCGTGACGAACAGCGACATCACAGCGATGCCGAGAATGATTTTCGGATAGTCGCCCGCGGCCGTGGTCTGGGCGATGTAGGCGCCGAGGCCGTGCGCGACGACTTCCGTCTTGCCCCACGACACCGCTTCCGCGACGATGCTGGCGTTCCACGCGCCACCCGATGCGGTGATCGCGCCGGTGATGTAGTAAGGGAAGATGCCGGGCAGCATGCACTTCTTCCACCACTGCCAGCCGCGGATCTGAAAGTTGGTCGCGGCCTCGCGATAATCGTTCGGATAGGAGGACGCCCCCGCGATCACGTTGAAGAGGATATACCACTGCGTGCCGAGCACGATGAGCGGCGACAGCCAGATATCCGGATTCAGATCCCAGCGCACGATCACCACCACGAACACCGGAAACAGCAGATTCGCCGGGAACGCGGCGAGGAACTGCGCGAGCGGCTGGATCTTTTCCGCGAGCGCCGGCCGCAGGCCGATCAGCACGCCGACGGGCACCCAGATCACCGACGCGATCGCGATCAGCACCACCACCCGCAGGAGCGTGATGAAGCCCATCAGGAACACGTGGCCGACTTCGCCCCAGGTGACGCCCGTCGCGACGAACGCCGCGACCTTCCACACGACGAACACCGCGATCAGCAGCACGAGCGTGCCCCACGCGATATCGCCCGTGCGCGTGGACGGCACCTTGGCGCGCAGCGGCAGGCCCACGTTCTCGAAGGCCCCCTGCAGCGACGGCAGTTTGATCGGCACGCGCGCGAGCTTCGCGAGAATCCAGCCCGCCGGCACCAGCAGCCGGTGAATCAGGCGCGTGCGGCGGATCAGGTCGAGCAGCCACGAAGACGGCTCGTTGCCCGAACTGGTGGTCTCCATGCGGAACTTGTCCGCCCACGCGACCAGCGGACGGAACATCAGCTGATCGTAAGCGAGGATGACGACGATCATCGCGAGGATCACCCAGCCGATCGCGCCGAGATTGCGCTCGCCGATCGCCGCGGCCAGATACGCGCCGATGCCCGGCAGCACGATCGTGCGGTTGCCGACCGTGATCGCCTCGGACGCGACCACGAAAAACCAGCCGCCCGACATCGACATCATCATGTTCCAGATGAGGCCAGGCATCGAGAACGGCACTTCGAGCTTCCAGAAGCGCTGCCAGTTGGTCAGGTGAAAGCCGCGCGAAACTTCGTCCAGATCGCGCGGCACCGTGCGCAACGACTGGTAGAAGCTGAAGGTCATGTTCCACGCCTGGCTCGTGAAGATCGCGAAGATCGCCGCGCATTCCGCGCCGATCACGCGCCCCGGGAACATCGCGAGGAAGAACGTGACGGTGAAGGAGATATAGCCCAGCACCGGCACCGACTGGAGGATGTCGAGAATCGGCACGAGCACGATCGACGCACGCCTGCTCTTCGCCGCGAGCGTGCCGTAGACCAGCGTGAAGATGAGCGAGGCGACCATCGCCAGCAGCATGCGCAAGGTCGTGCGCAACGCGTATTCGGGAAGGTTCGCGGGGTCGAGCGAGATCGCCTGGGTCTGCAATGTCGAGATCGGCGCCAGGGTCTCGTGGAATCCGACGGCGGCGAGCGCGATGATGCAGATGATCATCGGGAACGCGATGAAGTCCCAGCGGTTGGGCAGGATCCGCCAGGCCGACGCATTCGCCGTGCGATTCAGATTGAAACCAAATTCCATGCAAGGCCCTCCCCGTAAGGCTTTGTTCCGACCGCGCGTGCGCGGGATGTTGCTTGAGACGGCGAACGAACCGTCCGGCGGGCAAGAAGCCTTTGCCCGGGACAGCCTCATGCTCAACGCACGCGGCCATCGATACGACGACACGTTCAGCACGAATGACGGCGCCGGGCAGTCGCCGCGTCAGACGTTTCCCCGCGCTGAACCGAGCGACACTACACCAACCCGTGTGACAGGCACAACCTTCATGCGGTCCGGCGCGCCATTCCTGCGATGTTTCTGTTGCTCTTCGGCACGGCATGGGCAAAATGAAGGGGCTGTCAGCGTCGAATGCGCCGCGCGCCCGCGTGCTTTCGCTTCCTTTCAGTCTGGCTGCGGCGCGCCCAGGTCGGATTGCCCGGCGAACGGCGCTTTCGCGCGACGCGCGTCCGTTATGTTGGACGCACGTCGCCCGCCTTCAGAAGGCACTTGATAGGCGGCGGAAAACATCGTCCAATCTTGGCTTATCACGAACAATAATTTGAGCGCCGATGCGATGCGAGACGCCCGATCCGAGCCGGAAAACCGCCTGAGCCACACTCGCCGCCCCGTTGCGAGCGAAAGCCTGAAAGCGGTTGACATGATGCGCCGTAATCCGCGCACCCGCCTTGCCCGCTTCGCGCAGACCGGACCGCTCGGGCGGCACGGCGCGTTCAGCCTGCGAACGGCGTGAACTTCCATTGCGCCCGAGATCGATGAACAAGCTCATCCTGCACCGTGTGATCGCGACGCTCGGCCTCGCGGCGCTGGCATTCGCGTGCTGGATTGCCGCCGGCTTGTTGTCGGACCGAATGGTACAACAGGAGATGACGGCGACGGTGCGCACCGAACGCCAGATGGCGGCGTCCATCGTCGACAACATGGCGCAGATCATCGCGAGCGATCTGGCGATGTCGCGCGCCATTCCCGCGACGCTCGCCCAGATGGACCTCACGCAGAGCGCGCTCGCGGAGTCGCGGAATTATGCCTCGAACCCGGCCGGGACGGAACTCGAACGCCGCAAGGACTGGACCGCGCGCCCCGCTCTCGCGAAGGTCAATCACTTCCTGCACGACGCGCAGGGCTTCTCCGGCCTCGACTCCATCTGGCTCGTCAACGAAAAGGGTTTCTGCATTGCATCGAGCAACGCGGGCGACGACGACAGCTTCATCGGCTACGACATGAGCGCTCGCGGTTATGTGGCGCGCGCGCTGCTCGGCGGCTTCGTCGAGATGTATGGCGTCGGGCGTCTGTCCGGCGAGCCGGGCATCTTCATCGCGGCGCCGGCTTACGAGGACGGCATTCTGGTCGGCGCGGTGATCGCGAAGGTGAGCATCGACCGGCTGCGGCACTGGGTCTCGCGCGCCGGCACCTTCGTGACCGACGAGAACGGCGTCGTCGTGATGGCGCACGACGGCAGGCTCGAATACCAGGCGATGCCCAGTGCGCCCATCGCGCGCATGACCGAGCGCGAGCGCATCGAGCACTACCGGCGCGAGTCGTTTCCGGAGCTGCGCGTGTCGCATATCGGCGAGCAGATGCGCGCGTCCGAGCACTGGCTCGCGCCCGCGCTCGCGCAAACCTTCTACGCCGCGAACGGCAGCAACGTGCCCTCGCTCTACGACGAACGCACGGGCCTCAACTCGGGCCTTTCGGCGCATATCGTCCATCCGCTCACGAGCTGGCCGGAGATCAGCCGCAATCACAGCCGCGACCGCTTCCTCGTATTTCTGACGATGCTCGGCGTCGTGACGCTCGCGATCGTGATCGCCACTTCGTACTCGCGCGAGCGGCGCCTGCACCGCGCGACGCGCGATCTCGCCGAGCAGTTGCAGTCGGCCAATACGCTGCTTTCGGCCGAAGCGCGCCATGACGCGCTCACGGGCGCACTCTCCCGGCGATATTTCCTCGACACGCTGCGGCACGAAGTCGAGCTCGCGCGCTCGGTCGGCACGCCGCTTTCGGTCGCGATCGCCGATCTCGACCACTTCAAGCAGATCAACGATCGCTTCGGCCACGCGTCGGGCGACCGGGCGCTCGAACATTTCGTCGAAGTGTGCCGCGCGCAGCTTCGTCCGAGCGACGCGATCGGTCGGCTCGGCGGCGAGGAATTCGGCATTCTGCTGCCGCAAACCTCGCTCGCCGATGCGCAAGCCGTGCTCGAACGTCTGAGAAAGCGCTTCCATCACGAGCACTGCGCGCATCTGCCGGACGATGCGGTGCTGTCGGTGTCCATCGGCATCACGGAGCTCGCGCTCGACGACGCCCTCGAATGGATTCTCTCCCGCGCGGACCTCGCGCTCTACGAGGCGAAGTCTCGTGGGCGCGACCGCAGCGAAGTGCGCCCCGCCGATCCCGGCCCGTCCGCGCGGCACACGGAAGACACGCTCGCGGGCAAATGAGCGTCGTGGCATCGCACGGTCATGCGCATGTCGCGACGCGCACGCATCCCGCAGGTATCATCGATATTCGAAATCGAATGCCGCTGGCGTGAATCGGGAGGTTTGCATGAAGGGAAATCTGGTCATCGTGTGCCGGGATCAGGACGCAGAAACGTTCGACCACCTGCTCGCCGAGTACGGCTCGTTTCAGACGCGGCTTTCGTCGACAGCGTGGTTTCTGAAGATCGATCTCGCGCCCGAAGTGATTCAGGATGAGATCCTCTCGCGCCTCGGCAAATACACGACGCACTACATCTTCGAGGCGTCGACGGTGACGTACAACACGGTGGACAGCGAAGCAGCGTCGGCGCTCGAAACCCTGTTCGACTGACGCCGCGCCGCTTCTGCCACTCAGCGCGCCGTTACGACACGCGCTCTTCGTGCTGCGGGCCGGCGCGGCGCTCTTCCACCGGCCGCGTGGCGATGTCGAACGGAAAGGTCATCGCGACCTGCAATCCGCCATCGGCACGATTGCCGATCTCGCACTCACCGCCCACGCGACGCGCAAGCCGCTCGACGATGGCGAGTCCGAGCCCGCTATGCCCGCTGCCGCCACGCGCCGGATCGAGCCGCACGAACGGCCGGCTCGCCTTGATGAGATCGTCCGGCGCGATGCCCTTGCCGTGATCGGACACCGACAACACCCATACCTTGGCTTCCCGCCGCGTCTCGATGACGACCGGCGGCGCGCCGTACGCATGCGCGTTGTCGAGCAAATTCGAAAGCAGCCGGTCGAGCGTGGCCGCCGGCAGCGCGAAAGCGAGCCCTGCTTCGAGTTTCAGGCGAATCGGCTGCGCGCCCGGCGACACCGCGCGATACGCCCGCGCGATACGCTCACACTGCTCGTCGACGGGAACGGGCTCGCTGCCGTCCGGTCGGTCGTGCGCGAACACGAGAAACTGATCGACGATATGCGCCATCGAATCGACATCGCGCACAACGCCGTCGCGCATCTTCGCGTCGTCCATCATTTCGGCGCGCAGACGCAGGCGCGCGAGCGGCGTCTTCAGATCGTGCGCGACGCCCGCGAGCATCACGGCGCGGTCGCTCTCCGTCTGCGAGACTTCGCGGACCATCTGATTGAAACCGTGCGTCAGCTGCCGCAATTCGCGCGGGCCGCGCTCGGGCACCGGCGGCGTCGGCTGGCCGCGCCCGAAGCGCCCGACCGCCTGCGCGAGCGAGCGCAGCGGATATTGCAGCTGCCACGCGCCGAATAGCGCGGCAAGCACGGCCGTCGAGAAAATCAGCGCGAGCCACACGAGCATGCGGTCGCGCGAGCGCGGCGGGCGCAGCGGCTGCACCGGCACGACAACCCATCCCGTGTCCTTCACGCCATGCACCCACACGCTCGGCGGCCCGCCGGGCTCGCTCAGGCGCACGTCGGTGCCATCGGGCAGACGGTCCTTCAGGTCCTCGACGAAACGCTGCAGCGGCGGCGGCATGTTCTCGTCGGGCTGCCTGGGCACGTCGGGACTCGCGAGCGGGACCACGCGCACGCGCGGTGGCAAAGGCTGATCCGGCGTATTCGCGATGTGCTGACGGACCGCCTCGACGAGGAAAACGGCTTCCTCCACGGCGAAGCGCGTCTGCACGTTGTCCCGCTCGAAGCGGATGATCGCGAACCACGCGACATGCGACAGCACCAGCATGCCGATGACGATGACGACCAGCCGGCCGAACAGCGTGTCAATTGCCCGGCGCATTTTGCTCGCCGTCCGGCACGAACACGTAGCCGCGCCCCCGCACCGTCTGGATGAAGCGCGGCGCCGAAGGATCGGACTCGAGGATGCGGCGCAGGCGCCACACCTGCACGTCGATGCCGCGATCGGTGCCGTCGTATTCCGGGCCGTGCAGCAGTTCGAGCAGGCGCTCGCGCGTGAGCGTGCGCATCGGGTTGTTCACGAAGATCTTGAGCAGCGCGAATTCGCTGCCGGACAGCGTGAGCGGCTTGTCGTCCTGTTGCAGCGTGCGCGACTGGAAATCCAGCCGGAACCGGCCGAACGAAAACGGCTCGCGCTGCTCGGGCGCGGCGGACGGAATCGTGCGGCGGCGGCGCAGCACGGCCTGCACGCGCGCGAGCAGTTCGCGCGGATTGAACGGCTTGCCGAGGTAATCG
>Ga0160447_100656_pt1 | contig 15354 bp, 13 predicted proteins | sample HID1973K_E1MG_FD_108222 | JGI IMG/M metagenome (GOLD analysis project Ga0160447, IMG submission 108222) | Enriched mosquito-associated microbial communities from UW Madison campus, WI, USA - HID1973K_E1 MG | ecosystem: Host-associated > Arthropoda: Insects > Digestive system > Unclassified ...
GTAAAGCAGCATCGAACCATGACCGTTCGACAGAACGAAACGGTCGCGATCGAACCAGTGCGGGTTTGTCGGGTTGTGCTTCAGATGGCGCGACCACAGCGCGACGCCGATTTCGGCCATGCCCATCGGCATGCCGGGGTGACCGGAATTGGCTTGTTGAACGGCGTCCATGGCAAGCGCGCGGATCGCGTTGGCCATGAGGGCGGACTGGCTGGAGGTCGGGATCGTCATGTCGAGTCTGGGGCAGGTCCTGAAATGATCCACGGTGCTTCTCTTGCAGTACTTCTCATCCGAGCCGGACCCGCGGGACACAACGTTTTCAGGACCGGAACGACGAGAAACGACGAGGATCGGGAGGCCGTCATTCTAACAGACCGGTCCGATTGACACGCGCCGCAAGCATGGCAAAGCGGGTGCGGCGAGGCGTCCCGGGGCGCGGGCATGTTCCGTGCAAATGACCGTCGGCGATCTGCGGGAACTGCGCCGCGCCGCGCGCGTCGCAAGCGTTGCAGCCGCTGTCACGACTTCGTGACAACGCGTCACATTACACGGTAACGCGCATCATCGACGGACGTTGTTCCGGCGAAATCCGTCTGGCGCGCGGCTCGTTCTGCAAAATTCTTGCTGCTCCATTGTTCGTACGGCTTCATGGCAAAATGCCTGCCAATGTGCAGCAGCAAGGCTTCAAGGAGTGCTTTCGATGACCGACCCTCGCCCCGCCGACGTGCCCTGGCTGATCCCGTACCTCACCGTGCGCGATGCGCGCGTGAGCATCGCGTTCTATGAAAAGGCGCTCGGCTTCGCGGTGCGCGACAGCGTGAACGACGACGGCACGATCATTCACGTCGAGATGGCTTATCGCGGGCAGTTGATCGTGATGTTCGCGCCCGAAGGCGCATACGGTTCGCAGGCGCGCACGCCGAAGAGCGCCGGCCTGATGGCGCCGCAGTCGTTCTATCTGTATGTCGACGACGTCGACGCGACGTTTCAGCAGGCGCTCGCCGTCGGCGCCAAATCCCTCATCGAGCCGCAGGACCAGTTCTGGGGCGACCGTTTCGCGCAGATCGAAGACCCGGACGGCTATCGCTGGGCCATCGCGCGGCATCTGCGTTAAACGCGCTCGCATCGCCGTCAGGCATCACTACTATCCGCGGATCGAATATCCGCGATCGACCATCCATGCCACGTTTTCACGTCGACGGCCCGCTTCGCGTGGGCCAGACTCTCACCCTTCCCGATGACGTCGTGCGTCACGTCCACGTCCTGCGCCTGCAGACCGGCGACGCGATCACGCTCTTCGATGGCGCCGGCGGCGAATATCGCGGGGAGCTCGTCGATATCGCCAAACGGGCAGCCACCGCGCGCCTCGACGAGCACAGCGCGCGCGAGGCCGAGCCGCCTTATCGCGTGACGCTCGCGCAAGGCGTCGCGGGCGGCGACAAGATGGACTGGCTCATCGAGAAGGCGGTGGAACTCGGCGTGGCGGCCATCGCGCCGATCACCGCCGAGCGCGGCGTCGTGCGTCTCGCCGGCGAGCGCGCATTGCGGCGTCAGGCGCACTGGCAGGCGCTCACGCGCGCCGCGTGCGAGCAGTGCGGCCGCAACCGCGTGCCGGATGTCGCCCCGCCGCGCGATCTCGACGCCTGGCTCGCCGATCTGCCCGCCGCCACCGATGGCGAACTGCGCCTGCTGCTCTCGCCGCGCGCCGAAGTCAGCTTCACGTCGCTGCCCGCCGATCCGCCGCGCGCTCCGGTCACGTTGCTGATCGGCCCCGAAGCGGGCTTCTCGCCCGGCGAAGAAAGCGCGATCGTCGATGCGGGCTTTGCCACGCTCGGCCTCGGCCCGCGCGTGTTGCGCACCGAGACGGCCGGCATCGCGGTGCTCGCCGCGCTGGCCGCGCGCTGGGGCGGCTGGTGAGTCTCCGGCACAATCCGGCGCGCCAACGAAAACAGCCCGATGAACGCGCCTTTCGGCTGCGACCATCGGGCTGCTGCACCATCCTGACCGCCGCGAGCGCGGCGGCCGAGCGAACTCAGACGAACGAGTAAAACACGCGGAAAGCCACTTTCCGCTCGGCCCAGAACTCCGCTGCATCGCGGAAGACGTCAAGGAGGACTTCACGCCCTTCCTTGTCGAATTTCTGCGCGATCGGCAATTGCTCCAGCACGATCACAAAACCCGGCTGCGAGCCCGCCTTGTGAACGAGATCGGTGAGCGAATCGTAGAGCGCGTCGTAGTTCTTGCCGAAATGCTTGGGGAAAATGAACGAGGTGGCGATGGTCTCGAGCACTTCCTGCTTGCTCTGAGCCTGACCGAGATAGGCGTAGAGAAAATGCTGGCCCAGGCGGTTCGCTTCGTCCGCGAGATCCTGCACGCGGAACGCGCGTATCGACTGCACGATATTAGGCCGCACGGTGGCGAACAGCGCTTCCGGATCCTCTTGCGAATGGAACTCCTCAGGCCTGGTCTCGTCGTCGGGTCTGTTGTCGTGTTCTGTCATGCGTAGCCGCAATACTCGCTGGAACAGGTTGCCATCGCCGGTGGCGAAAAGATCACCCGCGACGCTATGGTCGTGCGCGTAGATGTTGTCGCTCATGCCGTTAATCCCGTAGTTAATCCGCAATGCGTTTGAAACTGGCGTAGTGGTCGTCCGTGTAGTAGCAATCGCCGATCTGCTTCTTCGGGCCGCCACAAACGATCCGGCGCGCGCCGCGATCCCGCGCGCGCGGCGTGGGAACGGTGTATTCGTGGTAGTAGCCGCGTGCATGCCGCGGCAGCAGACGCTCGCGATTGCCGAACACGACGCCGTCCTTCTCAAAAGGGAAAGGGCCGCCCGCTTCGATCAGCCGCAAGGTCGCGACCGCCTGCCTGGGCAATTGCGCGATGTGGACGGTGGCGAACCCGTCACGCTCCTGCCCGCCGGTCGCGTCAAGCTGCCGTGACTGCGCCTCCCGGACCGGTTCCACTGGCGCAACCGGCGCCGGACTCGCCGACGCAACCGGTTCCTGAACGCCACTGCGAGGTTCGTCCTTGCCGCATGCGCCCAACAGGACGCTCAGGACGACGACGGAACACAGAACCCGCGCGCGCATCACCAAACGGTTGTCCTCGCGTTACACCAGAATTCGACGACCATGAAAGATGTAAGGGTATCGCTAATGACAGGGCGAAGCAACGTCAGGCCGAAAATCGGAAATTTTTTCTCAGTTTGATCGCGTCGAGCAATTCCGGGCGCGCTTCATCGACCGTATTTAGCCCAAATCTGAGAGATTTTTATCCCACACAGGATAATAATTCGACGCGTGGGATCTTGAAGCCTTTGGACGAGCCGCCTCACTCGTCGCCAGCTTCACGGCAACGCGCTCCGCCGACGATCCCGCATTTCGCGGGTAAAAGCAGACACCCCTCTTGCTTTTTCTCGGGCGTGCCGTGCTTCACGGCACGCTTTTTTTTTGCCCAAACAAAACGCGGCGGGAGCGCCGCCGCGTTTTCATGTCACACCGAAGCCGCGCTTAGCGCGTGGCCGTCGCGTCCGCCACCAGCAACGCCGTCATGTTGACGATCCGCCGCACTGTCGCCGACGACGTCAGCACGTGCACCGGCTTCGCCGCGCCGAGCAGAATCGGCCCGATCGCGATGCCGCTTCCCGCCGCCGTCTTCAGCAGGTTGTACGAGATGTTCGCCGCGTCGATGTTCGGCAGGATCAGCAGGTTCGCATCGCCCTCGAGTGTCGATTCCGGCAGCACTTCCTTGCGCAAGCGCGAATCCAGCGCGACGTCGCCGTGCATTTCGCCATCCACGTCGAGATCGGGCGCGCGCTCCTTGAGGATCGCGAGCACCTCGCGCATCTTCTGGGCGCTCGGCGCGTTGCTCGTGCCGAAGTTCGAATGCGACAGCAGCGCGATCTTCGGCACGATGCCGAAGCGCTTCACTTCTTCCGCCGCCAGGATCGTGATTTCGGCGAGCTGCTCGGGCGTCGGATCGACATTCACGTGCGTATCGACGATGAAAATCTGCCGGCCCGGCAGCACGAGCGCGTTCATCGCCGCGTACACCTTCGCGCCTTCCTTCTTGCCGATCACCTGATCGATGAAGTGCAGATGGCGATGCGTTGTGCTCACCGTGCCGCAGATCATGCCGTCGGCTTCGCCCTTCTGCACGAGCATTGCGCCGATGAGCGTCGTGCGGCGGCGCATTTCGAGCTTCGCCATCTGCTCGCTGATGCCCTTGCGCGCCATCATCTTCGCGTAGGTCTGCCAGAAATCGCGGTAACGCTCGTCGTGATCCGTATCGACGACCGAGAAATCGGTCCCCGCCGTAAGGCGCAGGCCGAACTTCTGGATGCGCTGCGCGATGACCGCCGGACGGCCGATGAGAATCGGCTTCGCGATCTTTTCATCGACGGCGATCTGCACCGCGCGCAGCACGCGCTCTTCCTCGCCCTCCGCGAACACGATGCGCTTCTTCTCCGGCTCGACGCTGCGCGCGAGCTGGAACACGGGCTTCATCGTCGTGCCGCTGTGATAGACGAACTGCTGCAGATGCTGCTCGTACGCTTCCATGTCCTCGATCGGACGCGTCGCGACGCCGGAGTCCATCGCGGCTTTCGCCACCGCCGGCGCGATCTTCACGATCAGACGCGGATCGAACGGCTTCGGAATCAGATATTCCGGACCGAAGGACAAGTCCTGAATGCCATAAGCCGTCGCGACGATATCGCTCTGCTCCTGACGCGCCAGTTCTGCAATCGCATTCACCGCCGCGATTTCCATTTCCTTCGTGATGACGGTCGCGCCCACGTCCAGCGCGCCGCGGAAGATGAACGGGAAGCACAGAACGTTGTTGACCTGGTTCGGATAGTCCGTGCGGCCCGTGGCGAGCACCGCATCCGGGCGCACTTCGAGCGCGAGTTCCGGCAGGATTTCCGGCGTCGGATTGGCGAGCGCGAGAATCAGCGGCTTCGCGGCCATCTGCTTGACCATCTCCTGCTTGAGCACGCCGCCCGCCGACAGACCGAGGAACACGTCCGCGCCTTCCATCACTTCAGCGAGCGTGCGCGCGCTGGTTTCGCGGGCGAACAGTTCCTTGTCCGGGTCCATGAGTTCGGTGCGGCCCTTGTAGACCACGCCGGCGAGATCGGTCACGTAGATGTTCTCGCGCTTCATGCCGAGATCGACGAGCAGGTTCAGACAGGCCAGCGCCGCCGCACCCGCGCCCGACGCAACCAGCTTCACTTCGCCGATATTCTTGCCGACGACCTTCAGACCATTGGTGACCGCCGCCGCGACGACGATCGCCGTGCCGTGCTGGTCGTCGTGGAAGACGGGAATCTTCATGCGCTTGCGGCATTCGCGCTCGACGATGAAGCAGTCCGGCGCCTTGATGTCTTCCAGATTGATGCCGCCGAAAGTCGGCTCCAGCGCGGCGATCACGTCGACGAGCTTGTGCGGGTCGTTTTCGTTCAGCTCGATATCGAACACGTCGATGCCGGCGAACTTCTTGAACAGCACGGCCTTGCCTTCCATCACCGGCTTCGACGCGAGCGGCCCGATGTTGCCTAGACCCAGCACGGCCGTGCCGTTCGACACGACGCCCACGAGATTGCTGCGCGCGGTGAAGCGCGCCGCGTTCAGCGGATCCTCCACGATCGCTTCACACGCGAACGCGACGCCCGGCGAATAGGCGAGCGCGAGGTCGCGCTGGTTGATCATCTGCTTCGTGGGCGCGATCGCGATCTTTCCCGGAACCGGGAATTCGTGATAATCGAGCGCGGCTTCGCGCAACTTCGTATTGGCGTCAGTCGTCATAAGGCGGGCTAGCAGTGCGGGAATTAGAATGGAAGTTCGAAGGCATTGTAGCGCCAATCAGGGGCGGTTTCGGGCCGCGCTCCATGCATTTCGGCTACAAGTGCCGTGACCGGAAACGGTCTGATCGCTCCGTGGGGCAAGGCTCGCGGCGCTTCGTTCGATTTTTTCGAGACACGGGACGGATGCTTTCGGGGTTCTTGCGCGTCCCGCGTCGTTCTCTTGCAGCGCACAAAAAACCATTTCATCGCCGACGATGCTCTCCGAGTTTTCCCTGATCGACCGCTTCTTTGCACGCCGCGCGACCGCGCCCTCGCCACGTCATGACGACGAAGCCGCGCGGCCGCTCGGCATCGGCGACGACTGCGCGCTGATTGCGCCGCCCGCCGGCCATCAGCTCGCCATTTCGACGGACATGCTGGTCGAAGGCCGCCACTTCTTTCCCGATGTCGATCCTTACGCGCTCGGGCACAAGGCGCTCGCCGTGAATCTGTCGGACCTCGCCGCGATGGGCGCGCAGCCCCACGCGTTCACGCTCGCGCTCGCGCTGCCGCGCGCCGACGAAGCATGGCTCGAAGCGTTCAGCAATGGCCTCTTCGCGCTCGCCGACCGGCATGACTGCGCGCTCGTCGGCGGCGATACGACGAGCGGTCCGCTGAATCTCTGCATCACCGTGTTCGGCGACGTGCCGCACGGCGCGGCCCTGCGTCGAGACGCGGCGCGGCCTGGCGACGACATCTGGGTGTCCGGCACGCTGGGCGATGCGCGCGCGGGACTCGGCGCGATCCGCAACGAATGGCGCGCGCCCGACGAAGCCACCGCCGCAAACTGGCAGCGCGCGCTGGAGCGGCCCGAGCCGCGCGTCGCGCTCGGTCTCGCCCTGCGCGGCGTCGCGCACGCGGCGCTCGATATCTCCGACGGCCTCGCGGGCGATCTCATGCACATCCTGAAACGCTCGGGCGTGCGCGCCATCGTCGATGCCGATGCCGTGCCGTGCTCGGACGCCGTCCGCGCGCTGCCCGAGGCCGCGCGCCGCCAATGCACGCTCGCCGGCGGCGATGACTACGAGCTCTGCTTCACCGCGCCGCCCGCCGCGCGCGCGGCGCTCGCGAATATCGCGACGAGCGTGAAAGTGCCGCTGACCCGCATCGGTACAATCGAATCATCCGGTGCGCCCGGTATCGCCTGGAGCGATGCCGCCGGCGCGCCGCTCTCCCTGACGTTGCAAGGCTTCGATCATTTTCATGCAGACTGACCCGACCCTCGCGGGCGAACCGAACGATTCACGCAATGCGCCGCGCGCGCCGCGCAAGGCGAGCGCGCGCTTCATGCTCACGCATCCGCTCCATATTCTTTCGCTCGGCTGCGGCAGCGGGCTGTCCCCCGTCGCGCCGGGAACGGTCGGCACGCTGTTCGCGTGGCTGACGTTCATCGTCTTCAATCCGCATATGACGGTCGCGGCGTGGGGCGCGCTGATCGTCGTCGGTTTTATCGCCGGATGCTGGTTCACCGGCTTCACCGCAAAGAAAATGGGCGTCGCGGACCCGTCGCCGGTCGTGTGGGACGAGATCGTCGCGTTCTGGCTCGTGCTGCTGCTCGTCACGCCCGCGACATTTACCGGTCAGTTGTGGGCGTTCATCGTGTTCCGTTTCTTCGACATGGTGAAGCCGCCGCCCATCCGCTATTTCGACCGCCATTTGAAAGGCGGCTTCGGCATCATGTTCGATGATCTCGTCGCGGCGTTCTTCACGCTGCTCGTGATCGCGCTCTGGCGCATGACCGTCTGACTTTCCCATCCATCGAGAACACCGCCATGCCAACCGACACCGTCGTTCACCAACTTGCGATTCGCGTCGGCAACAAGCTGCGCGACGAACGGCTGATGCTCGCGACCGCCGAGTCGTGCACGGGCGGCATGGTCGCGACCGCCATCACGGATATTTCGGGCAGCAGCGCGTGGTTCGAGCGCGGCTTCGTCACCTATTCGAATCTCGCGAAGATCGAGATGATCGGCGTGCCGGCGGCGCTGATCGAGCAGCACGGCGCGGTGAGCGAACCCGTCGCGAAGGCGATGGCCGAAGGCGCGCTGCGCAACAGCCGCGCGCAGGTGTCGGTGGCGATCACGGGCGTCGCGGGCCCGGCGGGCGGAAGCGATGCGAAGCCGGTCGGCACGGTGTCGTTCGCGTGGAGCAACCGCCTTCATACCGGCGTCGAAACGCAACTGTTCAAGGGCGACCGCGAACAGGTGCGCGCGCAGGCGGCCGCGCATGCCCTGCGCAAGCTGCTGGAGTTTCTGGATCAGCGCGAACGGTGAGGCGCAGTTGCATCGCATGACAAAACCAGATAGCCAGACGGCCGATCCGGCCACATACACCAGAGACCAGGTGGCCCGCTGGATGGGCCCGAAGACCATCGGCAAGGCGCTCGGCTATGTCCGCGCCGTCGGCGATATCGACTTGGTGAAGCACATGATGTACGCGCAGGTACCGGGGACGCAACCGGCGCCGTACATGGTCGAGATCACATTCCAGAGCGGCCGGCCGCACGGCTACTGCTCCTGCCCGGTCGGGTATGACTGCAAGCATGTCGCGGCAACGCTGCTCGCCTGGCTGGAGCGAAAGGAAGCGGCTGAGCGATCCGGCGTGAGCATGGCCGTCGAGCGGTGGCTGTCGGGCTTTCGCGCCAAGGTCGAGGCGACGCGGCAGGCGCAGGCGAAAGCGGCCCGATCCGCTACCGGCGCGGTGTATCAGATTGTCTACGTGCTCATGCCGTCCCTGCGCGGTCACTCGGGTTTCGAGCTGGTGACGCTCAAGGCGCGGCTCAACGTCGATGGCGCGATCCGCGCGACCGAAAGCTGGTACCCGAACTACGCCGCCTGGAAAAGCCCGCCTAAATTCGTGTCCACCGAGGACGACGCGATCATCCGCGCGCTCAGAACCGAGCGCGGCTATTCGGGCGACGGCTACGCACCATTCGGCAAGCGCGGCGCGGTGGTGTGGCAGATGATGCTAGCGACGGGCCGCCTCTACTTCGAGCCGAACGCGAATGCCCTGCAGCTGAAACAGCCCTTGCGCGAAGGCGCGCGCCGCCGCGGCAATGTCGAATGGATTCCGCACCACGACGACATGATCTTCGCGGCGCTCGAAACCGAACCGGAAGGCGGCGTCGTGCTGCCGACCGAACCGCCGTGGTACTTCGATGGCGTCAGGAACGAAACCGGCCCCGTCGATTCACCCGTGCCCGACGAACTCCTCGCCGACTACCTGGCGATGCCGGTGCTGACGCTCGAGGAAGCGGCCATCGTGCGCGCGGCGCTCGCCGAATTCGCGTCCGAACTGCCCGCGCCGCCCGCCGACGGCGACGCGGGGACCCGCACGATCGACGCCGCGCCAGTCCCCGTGCTCACGCTCGCCACGCTCCTGCTCGACGCGCCTCGCAGGCTGAACGCGCCGCCGGTGGAACTCGATATCGCCCGATTCGATTTCGACTACGGCGGCATCACGATTCCGGCGAACGGTCTCGAGACGCTCGTGCGGCTCGCGGACGGCGAACGCGTCCGTATTGCGCGCCGGCAAGATGCCGAGGACGCGTGCTGGAATCGGCTGATCGAAGCCGGACTGAAGTCTATTACCGGCGTGCGGGGCCATCACGACGACTCCCAGTATGCCGGCGCCTTCGTCTTGCCCTCGCAGGATGCATGGCCCGCATTCGTCGCCGAACAGGTGCCCGCGCTGCGTGCAGCCGGCTGGCGCGTGATCATCGAGCCGAACTCGCGTTTCGATGTCGTCGAGATCGAAGAAATCGAGGCGACCGCGCGTGCCGCCGAGAACAACTGGTTCGATCTCGAACTGGGCATCGTGGTCGAGACGGAGCGCGTGCGCCTGGAACCGCTGCTCGCCGAACTCTTCGCGCGCGACCGCCGCTGGCTCAACGGCGCGATCGATCTGATCGACGACGCCCACGCCGTCGAATTCCGTACTCAGGCGGGCAGGCGCTTCATGGTGCGCGCCGCGCGGATCAAACCGCTCGTGCACGCGCTGATCGACCTGTTCGACCGCGCCGATCCTCAAGCGGAAACACCGTTGCGACTGTCGGCGCTCGAAGCCGGCCGCCTCGCCGAAGCCGATGAACGATTGCGCTGGCAATTCGACGGCGACGCGTCGGTGGTCGGACTCGCGCAGCGGCTGCGCAAAGCCGCCGGACCGCGCCGGATCGCCGTGCCGCGCGGCCTGAAAGCGAAGTTGCGCGATTACCAGCGTGAAGGCGTCGACTGGATGCAGTTCCTGCGCGAACACGATCTCGCCGGCGTGCTCGCCGACGACATGGGCCTCGGCAAGACCGTGCAGACGCTCGCGCACATCCTCGTCGAAAAAGAAGCCGGCCGTCTGACGCGCCCGGCGCTGATCGTCGTGCCGACCACGCTCGTCAACAACTGGCAGGAAGAAGCGCGCCGTTTCGCGCCACGGCTCAAAGTGCTGGATCTGCATGGGCCGCAGCGCCACGAACGCTTCGCGCTCATCCCGGAGCACGAGCTCATCGTCACGACGTATCCGCTCGTCTGGCGCGATCACGAAGCGCTTGCGCAACACGACTATCACCTGCTGATACTCGACGAGGCGCAGTACGTGAAGAACGCCTCGAGCAAGGCGGCGGGCGTCATCCGCACGTTGCGCGCGCGGCATCGCCTGTGCCTGACCGGCACGCCGCTCGAGAATCATCTGGGCGAACTCTGGTCGCAGTTCGATTTCCTGCTGCCCGGCTTTCTGGGCACGCAAAAAGACTTCACCGCCCGCTGGCGCAAACCGATCGAAAAGCACAACGATTCGACGCGCCGTGACCTGCTCGCGCGCCGGATTCGCCCTTTCCTGCTCCGTCGCCGCAAGGACGATGTCGCGACCGAACTGCCGCCGAAGACCATGATCGTGCGCAGCGTCGAGCTGGAAGGCGCGCAGCGCGATCTCTATGAGACCGTGCGCGCCGCGATGCAGAAGAAGGTGCGCGATGCGATCGCGCAGCAAGGTTTCGCACGCAGCCACATCCTGATGCTCGACGCGCTGTTGAAGCTGCGGCAGGTGTGCTGCGATCCGTCGCTCGTCAAACTGCCGGGCGCGAAAAAAACGTCGGATTCGGCCAAGCTCGCGCTGTTGCTCGACATGCTGCCGAACCTGATCGAGGAAGGCCGGCGCGTGCTGGTGTTCTCGCAATTCACGGGCATGCTCGCGATCATCTCCGCCGCGCTCGACGCGGCCGGTCTTGGCTACGTCACGCTGACAGGCGAAACCGCCGATCGCACGACGCCCGTGCAGCGCTTTCAGGCCGGCGAAGCGCCGATCTTCCTGATCAGCCTGAAAGCGGGCGGCGTCGGTCTGAACCTGACCGCCGCCGATACCGTCATTCATTACGACCCGTGGTGGAACCCCGCCGCCGAGAATCAGGCGACAGACCGGGCGCACCGCATCGGGCAGGACAAGCCGGTGTTCGTGTACAAGCTCGTGGCGACGGGCAGCATCGAAGAAAAGATATTGTCGATGCAGGAGCGCAAGGCAGCGCTCGCCGCAGGCATTCTGTCCCAAGATTCGCGCGCGGTGGAGAAGTTCTCCGCCGAGGACATCGACGCGCTGTTCGCGCCGATTCCCGATGCCTGAACCGCGCGCTCAGCGATACTGATTGATCGTATCGCGCGTCTTCTTCGCCGCTTCGGCGGCGGCTTGTGCGTAGTCGTCGCCCTTGCTCGCGTAAATGATCGCGCGCGACGAGTTGATCAGCATGCCCGTGCCGTTCGCGGTGCGGCCCGCGCGCACGGTCGCTTCGACATCGCCGCCTTGCGCGCCGATGCCGGGAATCAGCAACGGCATATCGCCGACGATGCCCCGCACGGTTTCGATTTCCTTCGGGAACGTCGCGCCGACGACCAGCCCGAGCTGGCCGCTCGCGTTCCACTTTTCGGCTGCGAGCGTCGCGACGACCTGATACAGCGGCTTGCCATCGGTCGTGAGGAATTGCAGATCCGAGCCGCCCGCGTTCGACGTGCGGCACAGCACGATCACGCCCCGGCCTTCATGTTCGAGATACGGCTCGATCGAATCGAAACCCATGTACGGATTGACCGTCACGGCATCCGCCCGATAGCGCTCGAACGCTTCCTTTGCGTACTGCTCGGCCGTGCTGCCGATGTCGCCGCGCTTTGCATCGAGGATCACCGGAATGCCGGCGTGCTTTTCGTGGATGTGCGCGATCAGCGCTTCGAGCTGGTCTTCGGCGCGATGCGCCGCGAAGTACGCGATCTGCGGCTTGAACGACGACGCGTACGGCGCGGTCGCATCGACGATGGTCTTGCAGAACTCGAAGATCGCATCGGCGCGGCCGTTGAGCGCGGCGGGAAATTTCGCGGGCTCAGGGTCGAGGCCGACGCACAGAAGCGATTGCGTGCGCGACCACGCGGCGTTGAGAGACTGAATGAAGGACATGGCGGGATTCGTTGAACGTCGATGCCACGCATTTTAACGTGCGTGGCATCGCCGTCTCCCGGACATCAGCGCGATGCGCTTCTCGCCCGCGCCTTCGCTCCCGCGCGCGTGCGCGGCCGTGCACGCCGCGCCGCTTCTCCGGTGCGTTCGACCGTGAAGCGAAACTCCCGCGACAGCCGCTCGCCCGGCGCGAGCACGGTCATGCCGTGCGCTTCCCCGCCGCCGGGCAGATTCACCGCGTTGACCGGATGATCGACCGGCTCGAAACAGAAGAAGCTCTCGCCGGGCGGCGCGTACAGCACGTAATAGTCGGTATCGGCGGCGATCGTCAGCGACAGGCGCCGCTTCGGCCACAGCACGCTCGTGCGCCCGCTCCATCCCGTGAACGCGTTGTTCACCATCTCGGACGGCATCGGATACGCGACGCCGAACTGCCACGCCGGCGGCGTCGGCACATGCCGCACCGGCAGCCAGTCGTCGCCGCACAGCCACACGCCGCCCGCCGCCGCCGACAATTCCGTGTCGGCCTCGCGCATCAGAAACGGATGCAGCCCGAGGCCGAACGGCAGCGCTTCGTCGCCGGTGTTCTCCACGTCGAGCGTGACGACGAGCGTGGCTTCGTCGAGCGTGTAGGTCTGCGCGGCGCGAAACGAATACGGCTTGCCGTCGCTGCGATCGAGCGTGAGACGCGCACGCCCCGCATCTTCCGCGTCCTCCGCTTCAACCTGCCACGCGCCGAGCCAGCCGTCGCCATGGAGCGGCAACGGTTCGCCCGCGCGATTGCACGGCACGTCGATGGAGCGTCCGGAGAACTGAAAGCGCCCGTCGCCGATGCGGTTCGAATACGGCAGAAGCGGATAGCACGCGAGCTGATTCGGATCGGTATCCGGACCGGGTTCGGCGCAGGGCCGGAAGATCGGCACCAGCGCGCCTTCGTGACGCCAGTCGAACCGCGTGATGCCGCCGCCGAGCGACGGCGCGAGTTCGAGCCGCAAATGCGCGTTGGCGAGGGTGATGCAGCCTTCGGTGTGCGATCCGCCGATCGCGACGACCGCCGTGCCCGGGCCTGGACGGATGGGTGGCTCGGCCGCGGCGGCCAGCCTGGAGCGGCGGGCGTTCGCTTGCGCCGTGGACGTCGATGCAGGATTCGGTCTTTGCTCTGTGCGCGCAACAGCCATGACTCGTGCTCCATCGAGAGGCGAAAAACCCGGCGCCGCCGGGGCAGGTCGGACGACGCGTCGTCGCGCGCCGTCTCGGTGTTCTCTTCGTTACGCCTTGCCTGCGAACACGGCTTCGGCGATGCCGCGCGCGCCGGTTGTCGCGACGAACACGCCGCCGGCGTGTGCATCGCTTTCGAGTGCCGTGTCGTCGAGGCCGATGCGCGCGCTCGTCACATACAGCGTGCCGAAATCGGCGCCGCCGAACGCGGCGCAACTCGGCTGCGCGGTCGGCACGTCGATGCGCGCCGTCTCGCGGCCATCGCGCCCATATCGCACCACCCGCGCGCCGCCCCACTGCGCGTTCCACAAACCGCCTTCGGCATCGACGATGGAACCATCCGGCACGCCGGTCGCGTCGGTCAGCTCGACGAACACGCGGTCATTCGAAAACGTCGGGTAATCGCAAACGCGGATCTGGCGCGTCGGCGAGTCACAGTAATACATCGTCGCGCCGTCGGGGGAAAAACCGATGCTGTTCGAGATCGCGCAATTTCCGAGCGGCAGCCGTTCGAGCGACAAATCCCGGTTCAACCGATAAAACCCGCCGATCGCCTGCGCGTCGTCGACATCGTGCTTCGTGCCGAATACGAAGCGTCCCTCGCGATCGCAGCGGCCGTCGTTCAGGCGCGTCGGCAGATCGGCTTCGACTTCCATGAGGGTCTCGATCCTGCCCGTCGCGATCTCGTAGAACGCGAGCCGCGAGGTGAGCCCGAGCAGAAGGAAACGCGCATCGGCGCACGGCGTGAAGCATCCGAGCCGTTCGGGCATGGCGAACGACTCGCTCGCGCCGTCGCGCGGATCGTAGCGCCACAGCGTGTTGCCTTCGATGTCGGTCCACCAGAAGCGGCCGCTCGCGGCGCACCACGTCGCGCCTTCGCCGAGCGAGCATCGGCTGTCGATGAGAAGTTGCGCGCGAGTCGAGTTCATCAGGCCCATCCTCCGTCGACGATGATGTCTTGCGCGGTCAGCATGCTGCTGTCGTCCGAGGCGAGAAAGAGCGCCGCGCGGGCGAGATGCGCGGGCAGCAGTTCCGCGTCGATGCACTGGCCTTGCTTGATCGCTTCGCGGCCGGCGTCGTCGAGCCAGAGGCGCTTCTGCTTTTCGGTCATGACCCAGCCGGGTACGAGCGTGTTCACGCGGATGCCGAACTTGCCGAGATCGCGCGCGAGGCCGCGCGTCATGCCTTGTACGGCCGATTTCGCCGTGACGTAGACGGGGAAGTTGCCTTGCTTGAGCATCCAGCTGATCGAGCCCAGATTGACGATCGAGCCGCCGCCCGATTGCTTCATGTCTTCGATCACCGCCTGAGCCGCGAAGAACTGATGGCGGATGTTGACCGCGATGCCCGCATCGTAGGACTCGGGCGTGACGTCTTCGATCTTGTGGCGCTTGTCGTTGGCGGCGTTGTTCACCAGCACGGTGATCGGGCCGAATGCGGTTCGCACGTCCGCGATGCCTTTGCGCAAGGCGTCGATGTCGGTGAGGTCGATGTTGAGGAACATCGGGCGGGTCTGGGTTGGCTGCAAGGCCGCGCCGAGGCGGTCGGCGAGGGATTCGCCCGCGTCGGTGTCGATGTCGAAGAAGGCGACTTTCGCGCCTTGATCGAAGAAGTGTTCGACGAAGGCTTCGCCGATGCCGGTCGCGCCGCCGGTTATCAGGACGGTTTTGCCTTGCAGGCTGGGGTATCTTGCGAGGTGTTTGTCGATTTGTGCCATGTCGTTTTGTCTCTTTGCCTGCGCTTCTAGGGAATCCTGAGTTCGTGTCGGTCTATTAGCACTGCCCCTGTGCGGGGCGGCAGTCACTTTCTTTGCTGCTGCAAAGAAAGTAACCAAAGAAAGCAGCTCGAGACGCCCGCGGTCACAC
>Ga0160447_100657_pt1 | contig 15344 bp, 15 predicted proteins | sample HID1973K_E1MG_FD_108222 | JGI IMG/M metagenome (GOLD analysis project Ga0160447, IMG submission 108222) | Enriched mosquito-associated microbial communities from UW Madison campus, WI, USA - HID1973K_E1 MG | ecosystem: Host-associated > Arthropoda: Insects > Digestive system > Unclassified ...
CTTCATCGAGCGCGTGGGTTTCTACAACCCGGTCGCGACCAAAGGCGAATCGCTGCGCATCGCTCAGGATCGCCTGACGTACTGGCAAGGCGTTGGCGCGCAACTGTCGCCGACCGTCGAGCGCCTCGTCAAGCAAGCGCAGCAAGCCCAGCCGGCTGCTTAAGCTCGCTGCGTAGCCGTAACAACCGCTCGAAGCCTGCCCAAAGGTTCGCCGATGCCCGTGCGCGATTCTGAATCCGGCCGCGCGTCGGAAAACGTCGGCCGACCGAAGCCGGGGCAAGATGAAGGTGCCGCCACGTTTGGCGCGTTCGTCCGCAAGCCGGGCGCGCGCCGCGTGGCGGTCGACGTTTCGAGCGCGCCGGAAAGCGCAATCGAGCCGGTCGAGGCTTTGCCGGAAGACGCCGTCGAAGTCGGTTTCATCGCCGATGCCTACGGTCTCAAAGGCTGGGTCAAGGTCGTCCCGCACGCGAACGGCAAGCAGGGCGGCGACGCGCTGCTGAACGCGAAGCGCTGGTGGCTCGTCAAGGGCCGCGAACTCAAGTCCGCGCGCTGTCTGCAGTCGAAAGTGCATGCCGATACCATCGTCGCGCGCTTCGCTGGCTGTGACGACCGCGACACGGCGCTTGCGCTGAAGGGCCACACGGTGAACATCACGCGCAGTGATTTCCCGAAGCTCGACAGCGAAGACGAATTCTACTGGGTCGATCTGATCGGCCTGGATGTCGAAAACGAAGCGGGCGTGGCGCTGGGCCGCGTCGCGGATCTGATCGACAACGGCGCGCATTCCATCCTGCGGATCGAGTATCCGGAGACCGACAAGGATGGCAAGGCCGTCACCGGCGAGCGGCTGATTCCGTTCGTCGGCGTATATGTAAAGACGGTGGACCGGGCGGCGAAGCGTATCGTCGTCGACTGGGACGCTGACTATTGAACATCGGCACGTTACGGAGAGAGCGATGCAGTTCGATGTCGTGACGCTCTTTCCCGAGATGTTTCGCGCGCTGACCGACTGGGGCATCACCAGCCGGGCGGTGAAGCAGGAGCGGTTCGGTCTGCGCACGTGGAATCCGCGCGATTTCACCACGGACAACTACCGCACCGTCGATGATCGCCCGTACGGCGGCGGCCCCGGCATGGTCATGCTGGCGCGTCCGCTGGAAGACGCGATTCACGCGGCGAAGACTGCGCAGCGCGAGCAGGGCATCGCGTCCACACGTGTGGTGATGATGTCGCCGCAAGGCACGCGGCTGGATCACGACCGTGTGATGCGGTTCGCGCAGGAACCCGGACTGGTGTTGCTGTGCGGCCGTTACGAAGCGATCGATCAACGCCTGATCGACCGCGAAGTGGACGAAGAAGTGAGCCTCGGCGACTTCGTTCTGTCCGGCGGAGAACTCCCCGCGATGGCCTTGATGGACGCTGTCGTGCGTCAGTTGCCCGGCGTGCTGAACGACGCGCAATCGGCGGTTCAGGACAGTTTCGTCGACGTGCTGCTCGATTGTCCGCACTACACGCGGCCGGAAGAGTACGAAGGCGTGCGCGTTCCCGATGTGCTGCTCGGTGGCCATCACAAGGAAATCGACGCCTGGCGCAGGCGCGAAGCATTGCGCAACACATTCAACAAGCGGCCCGATCTGATCGCACGGGCGCGCGGAAGCAAGATGTTGAGCCGTGCCGACGAGGCGTGGCTCGCAGAACTCGCAAAGGGCGCGTCGAAATCTGCATAGATTTCGGGCGGACGAGCGGGAAAATGGGGGCGTCGAGTCATATCGGCGTCTGAAGCAAACCCATCCTCTACCGGGGCCTTCATCCAGGGCACACAACTCCGGCAAGATGGCACAAGGAGTCAGTAATGAATCTGATTGAGCAACTCGAGAAGGAAGAGATCGCACGCGTTCTGGGCGAGAAGAGCATCCCCGACTTCGCGCCGGGCGATACCGTCGTCGTCAACGTGAACGTGGTCGAAGGCACGCGTAAGCGTGTCCAGGCTTACGAAGGCGTCGTCATCGCGAAGCGCAACCGTGGCCTGAACTCGAACTTCATCGTCCGCAAGATTTCGTCGGGCGAAGGCGTCGAGCGTACGTTCCAGACCTACTCGCCGCTGCTCGCGAGCATCGTCGTGAAGCGCCGTGGCGATGTTCGCCGCGCGAAGCTCTACTACCTGCGCGAGCGTTCGGGCAAGTCGGCTCGAATCAAGGAAAAGCTGGTGTTCAAGGACAAGTCTGCTTCCGCAGAGTAAGTCCCGGCCAGACGCAGTATGGAAAAAGCACCCCTTGCGGGTGCTTTTTTCTTTGGTGTGTTCAAATTGAGGCTTCGACAGCCCTGTTCCCGACCCGTGTCCACCGGAAAGACTTCGACTCCCCGCATCCTCGAACCCGAAAAGATGCCCGTCTTCTCGACGGGTGAGACACTCCCGCCGGTTCCGCCCGAGCGCCTCACGCCGGAAGGCCTGCGCGCGCGTTTCGCAATGGATCTCGACTGGACGCAGGAAGAGCGCGAGCAGCGCATCAAGGCGATCGGCGGCGATCCGCGCGTGGCCTCCGTGCTGGTTCCGCTCGTCGTGCGCGAGGGCGGCCTGACCGTGCTGCTGACGCAGCGCGCTGATCATCTGTCGGATCACGCCGGGCAGATCAGCTTCCCGGGCGGCCGCCGCGAGCCCGAAGATGCCGATGCCGCCGCCACCGCGCTGCGCGAGGCGGAAGAAGAAGTGGCGCTGGGCGCGGAACACTGCGAGGTCATCGGCGCGCTGCCCGAATATCTGACGGGCACCGGATTCAAGGTGACGCCGGTCGTCGCGCTGGTGCATCCGCCGTTCACGCTGAAAGCCGATACCTGCGAAGTCGCCGATATATTCGAGGTGCCGCTGGCGTGGCTCATGAATCCGGCGAATCACGAAGTGCGCGTATTTCGCTGGGAAGGGGGCGAGCGTCGTTTTTTTGCCATGCCCTATATTCCGGGCGAAAGAAAGGCTCCTTATTTCATCTGGGGCGCAACGGCCGGCATGTTGCGCAATTTCTACCGCTTCCTCGCGGCTCGCGCGTGACGGCGCAAAAAGCCCGCGCGCCCGCCGCGCCTCGCGCAAATACTCAGCGCGCTAAAGGCATCAGGCGCTGTGCTATCGTTACGCGAAACTCGAACTAATCCGACCGTTTCGGCGCTTCGCATGACTTTTTTCTCCGTATTGCTGGCTCTCATCATTGAGCAGATGCGCGCGTTATCGCCGCACAATCCGATTTCGGCGTTGCTTCACTATCATGCGGAATCCACCGCGCATGGTTTCGATGCAGGCAAGGAGAAGCACGGCATCGTCGCGTGGCTGGTCGTCGTGCTGCCCTGGACGCTCGCCGTCGGACTCATCTATTACGTGCTGTACCGGATCAACTTCGTTCTGGCGTTTCTCTGGAACGTGGTGATCGTGTATTTCACGCTCGGCTTCCGGCAGTTCAGCCACTATTTCACCGACATCCATCTCGCGCTCAACAACGACGACGTGCCCCGTGCTCGCGAAGTGCTGCGTGAATGGACCGGCATGGACACGCTCGACATGCCCGTGAGCGAAATCGTGCGGCATACGCTCGTACATGCCGTGGTGGCGTCGCACCGGCATGTGTTCGGCGTGTTCTTCTGGTTTCTGATTCCGATCGGCCCGGCCGGCGCGGTGCTGTATCGCATCGCCGAGTATCTGGCGCGCGCGTGGACGAAGCCGGATCCCGAGCGCACCGCCGAGTTTTCGTCGTTCGCGCAGCGCGCGTTTTTCGTCATCGATTGGGTGCCTGCGCGCCTGACCGCACTCGGCTTTGCGATCGTCGGTAATTTCGAGGATGCGATCTACGCGTGGCGCAATCACGCGCGCCAATGGCCGGATGCGAACGAAGGCGTGTTGCTCGCGGCAGGCAGCGGCGCGCTGGGCGCGCGTCTGGCGGGGCCGCTCGCCGAGCCGCTTTCGGTCGAGGCGCTCGCCGTAGGCGAAGCGAGCCCATTGCCCGTCGGCGATGATTGCACGCCGCGTACGCTGCAATCGGCGGTCGGTCTCGTGTGGCGCGCGGTGATCCTGTGGATGCTGCTTCTGCTGATGCTGACCATCGCCGTGTGGCTGGCCTGATCGGTCAGTCGTCGAGAGGATTACGCTCCGTCTGACACTTCCAGCAGACGGTGAACTGCGGCTCCAGCCATTCGCCGCACTGCCTGCATCGCCAGGGCCGGGCGTTCGCGTCCGGTCCCTTTCTCGCGCTCTCGATCATCCGCATCGCCAGCGCTTCGTCGCGGTCATCGACGATCCATATCTCCGGCGCGCACTGATCCGCCGGAATCTCCCCCATCGCGCCATTCAGATATCGGTTGTGCAACTCGCACGGCACGCCCGCCGTCGCCAGCACGTTCACCCAATGCTGCGCGGTGATGAGATTGGGCGCGCGCGTGAGTCGCTTCATCGAACGATCTGGCTCGCTTCGTGGACAAGCTGCGCGTAAAGCGCGTGACGCTCGGGGCGAATCTTGCCGGCTTCGACGGCTTCGAGCACCGCGCACCCCGGTTCGTGCAGATGATGGCAGTTATAGAAGCGGCAGTGGCCGAGATACGGCCGGAAGTCCGCGAACGCACGCTCCAGCATGCCTTCCGACAGGTGATGCAGGCCGAACTCCTGAAAACCCGGTGAATCGATGAGCGCGCCGCCGCCTGGCAAGTCGTACAGGCGCGTGAACGTGGTCGTGTGACGGCCGCTATTGAGCGCCGATGAAATTTCGCGCGTGGCCGCGTCGGCATCGGGGATGAGCAGGTTCACGAGCGTCGATTTGCCCATGCCCGACTGGCCGAGCAGGATCGTCGAGCGGTCTTTCAGGCGGGGGTCGAGTTGTGGATGGACATCGCCGGGCGCCATCCTCGCGGACAGTTCGATCACCGTATAACCAAGCGCCCGATACGGCGCGAGACGCTCGCGCGCAAGCGGCAGCGCGCCTTCGACATCGATCTTGTTCAGCACGATCAGCGACTCCAGCCCATGCGCTTCCGCTGCGATCAGCGCGCGCCCGAGCAAGTCCTCACTGAAGTGCGGCTCGGTCGCGAGCACGATCAGCAGTTGATCGAGATTCGCGGCAAAGAGCTTCGACTTGAACTGATCCGAGCGATACAGCAGATTGCGCCGTTCGCCGATCTCGACGATCACGCCCTGATCCGCCGACGATTGCTCGTAGATCACGCGATCGCCGACGGCCACTTCGCTTTTCTTGCCGCGCGGGAAGCACTGGAACATCGGTCCGCCGTCTGCCGGCGTGACCAGATAGTGCCGTCCGTGTGCCGCGATCACCGTGCCTTCGAGGCGCATCGAGCCGCGCGTCATGCGGCGTGCTGCATCAGGCGGTCGATGCGTTGCGAAGCGGGTGGATGCGAGTAATAAAACGCGGTGTAGATGGGATCGGGCGTGAGCGTCGATGCGTTGTCCTCGTAGAGCTTCACGAGCGCGTTCACGAGATCCTTCGGATCGGTCTGGCTGGCGGCGAAGGCATCGGCTTCGAACTCGTTCTTGCGCGAAGTCAGGCTGCCGAGCGGCGTGATGAAGAACATGAACACGGGCAGCACGAGCATGAAGAGCACGAGCGCGAGCCCGTTGTTGCTGCCGACGAGCGACGGCCGCACGCCGAGGCCCTCGTAGAACCACGTCGTCTGAATGAGCCAGCCGAGCAGCGCGAGCATCGCGAGGCTGATGCCGAACATGACGACCATCAGCTTCAGCACATGTCGGCGCTTGAAGTGGCCGAGTTCGTGCGCGAGCACGGCCTCGATCTCGCTGCCTGACAGACGCGCGAGCAAGGTATCGAAGAACACGATGCGCTTCGCCGCGCCGAAGCCCGTGAAGTACGCGTTGCCGTGCGCGGAGCGGCGGCTGCCGTCCATCACGAACAGGCCCTTGGCCGCAAAACCCGTGCGCGACATCAGATTCGTGATGCGCGCGACGAGCGCCTCGTCCTTGAGCGGCTCGAATTTGTTGAAGAGCGGGGCGATGAAGGTCGGATAGATGATCATCGCGAGGAGCTGGAACGCGACCCACACCATCCACGTCCACAGCCACCAGAACGTGCCGGCGCGATCCATCAGCCAGAGCGTGAGCAACAGGAGCGGCGCGCCGATCACGATGCCGAGCGCCGTGCCTTTCACGAGATCGGCGAAAAAGAGCTTCTTCGACATGCGGTTGAAGCCGAACTTTTCCTCGATCACGAAGTGACGGATGTAGTCGAACGGCAGGTCGATGACGCTCGTGATCGCGATGACCGACGCCACCAGCGCGATCTGTCCGAGATAGCCGCGGCCGAGCCAGTCGGAGATGGCGAGATCGAGCGCCTGCACGCCGCCGAGCAGCGTCAGCGCGACGAGCACGACCGCGCTCGTGACGACTTCGATCATCGTGAGGCGCGTGCGTTCTACGGTGTAATCCGCGGCGCGCTGATGCGCGGTGAGCGGAATCGTGCCGGAAAATTGCGCCGGCACGCCGTTGCGGTGCGCGGCGACGTAGCGGATCTGGCGCGACGCGAGCCAGAGCTTGGTCGCAACCATCGCGACCAGGGCGACGACGAACACCGTCGAGAAAGCAAGAGTGAGGTTGGTCATCCGGAATTCCGATTGAACTATGCGAGAATTATAGGTTCTAGGCCGTGCCGGCGCGCAGCGGCTTTCCCATCTCTCAGGCCGCTTCTCATGACCGACATCTCCGCCACTCCCGAATCAGACGAAAATGTGCTCGTGCGCAGCGACATGAACCTCGTGTGGCTCGACATGGAGATGACCGGTCTCGATCCGGACAACGACCGCATCATCGAGATCGCGGTGGTCGTGACGAATTCGACGCTCGACAGGCTGGTGGAAGGGCCGGTGCTCGCGATTCATCAGACGGACGAGGCGCTCGGCCGCATGGATGAATGGAACCGTAACACGCACGGCCGCTCGGGACTGACGGAGCGCGTGAAAGTGTCGACCGTCGATGAAGCCGAGGCCACACGTCAGATCCGCGATTTTCTCGGTCAGTACGTGCCGCCCGGCAAGTCGCCGATGTGCGGCAACTCGATCTGCCAGGACCGCCGTTTCATGGCGCGCTGGATGCCGGAACTGGAGACGTTTTTCCACTACCGCAATCTCGATGTCAGCACCTTGAAGGAACTGTGCCGCCGCTGGCAGCCGGCGATCTACAAGGGCTTCCAGAAGCGCGCGATGCACACCGCGCTCGCAGATATCCACGAGTCCATCGACGAACTCAAGTACTACCGCGAGCACTTCCTGATTCCGTCGGCGCCTGCCGCCGCGTCTTAAGCCTTCGGCGGGCGGAGCGCGCTTTTCGGGCGGAACGCGGCGACCACATCGGTCCGCGTTTCGATATACGGCCCGCCGATCAGATCGATGCAGTAGGGTACGGCCGCGAAAATGCCCGGCACCTTCGTCTTGCCGTCCGCGTCCTTCAATCCTTCGAGCGTTTCCCGGATCGACTTCGGCTGTCCCGGCAGATTGATGATGAGCGCGGCGTGATCGTCCGTCTCGCGGATCACCGCGACCTGCCGCGACAGAATCGCCGTCGGCACGAAATTCAGGCTGATCTGGCGCATCTGCTCGCCGAAGCCGGGCATCGGCTTCGTCGCGACGGCGAGCGTCGCTTCGGGCGTGACGTCGCGGCGCGCGGGGCCGGTGCCGCCCGTGGTCAGCACGAGATCGCAGCCGAGTACGTCGACGAGTTCGACGAGCGTCGCGGAAATGGTCGCGGCGTCGTCCTGGATCAGGCGCGTTTCGGCGCGAAAGGGCGTGGTGAGCGCGTCGCCGAGCCACGCCTGCAGCGACGGCAAGCCCTTGTCCTCGTAGACGCCCTGCGACGCGCGATCGCTGACCGACACAAGCCCGACGATCAACTCATCCGGATGATTACGTTTCGGCTTCGTCACGGTCGTCCCCATCGCCTTCGATGTCCTCGTCGTCGGCCGCGCCCGACGCGTTCTTGATCCACTGGAACAGCTCGCGGTAATAGCGCGGCGCCTTCTGCTGCTCGCGCTCCTTGCGCGTGTTGCGGATGAGCGTGCGGCCTTCCTGCGGATCGACGCCCGGATGATCGCGGATGAATTCGGTGAGCGCGGCGTCGTCGGCGAGCAGCTTGTCGCGCGTGCGCTCGATCCAGTGCAGGCGCGCGGTTTCGGCCTTGTTCACGCCGCGATGCGTGTCGAGCGCGGTGCGCAGCGCCGCGACTTCGTCTTCGGTCAGCGAGCGCATGACCTTGCCGACATACTGCACCTGGCGGCGCTTGCCTTCGTGATCGGTGATGCGGCGCGCTTCGCGCACGGCATCGTCGAGATGCTCGGGCATCGGCATGCGCTTGAGCGCGTCCTTGGGCAGCGCGATCAGCGCTTCGCCCAGCTCCTGCAGCGCGTGCATGTCGCGCTTGAGCTGGGATTTGCTCGGCCGGTCGTAGCCGTTTTCGTCCGGCTCGCGCTCGTCGTCGCGGCCGGAATCGATTGGTTGAATGCGGGTTTTACGGTTCATCCCGACATTGTAGCTTGCGGCCGCAGCGCGCCTGAAGCCTCGCGTCCGCGTCTGTCGACAAAGCTTGGCGGGTGAATGCGCGCCGTCCTTGATATGATCGCGTGATAGGCCGATTCCGCCGCTCGATGCCCGCTCAGAGGCGCGTCCAGCCGGGAATTCCGAAGCAACCACGACATGCGCGGGCGCACGCCGCCCGACTTCCAAAGGCAACCAAAAATGGCAGCAGACATGGACGTCAAGCAACGCTACTTCCCGCATACGCAGGACGAACTGAAGGAGATCGCCTCCGACATCCTGCGCTACGCGAAGGAACTCGGCGCGAGCGATGCCGCGACCGAGATTTCCGAAGGCGACGGCCTGTCGGTGAGCGTGCGGCGCGGCGAAGTCGAGACGATCGAGCACAACCGCGACAAGATGGTCGGCGTGACGGTTTTCATCGGCAAGAAGCGCGGCAACGCGAGCACCGCCGACTTCACGCGCGACGCGCTGCGCGACACGGTCGCCGCGGCGTACAACATTGCGCGCTTCACGGCTGAAGACAGCGCGGCGGGCCTCGCCGAAGAGGAACTGCTGGAGCAGGCGCCGCAGGATCTCGACCTTTATCACCCGTGGGACATCGACGCCGAAGAGGCCGCCGAGATCGCGCGTCGCGCCGAGGCCGCGGCCTTCGCGGTCGACAAGCGCGTGACCAACTCGGAAGGCGCGAGCGTCTCGGCGCAGCATTCGCAATTCGTGCTGGCGACCTCGCGTGGCTTCATGGCGGGCTATCCGTACTCGCGGCACTACATCGCGTGCGCGCCGATCGCAGCCGCGGGCCGCGACATGCAGCGCGACGACTGGTACACGTCGAAGCGCGACGCGGCCGGTCTCGCCGCGCCGGAAGCGGTCGGCCGCTACGCCGCCGAACGCGCGCTCGCGCGGCTCGGCGCGAAAAGCCTCGACACCCGCAAGTGCCGCGTCCTGTTCGAAGCGCCGCTCGCGGCCGGCATTCTCGGTGCGTTCGTGCAGGCGGTGAGCGGCGGCGCGCTGTATCGCAAGACCACGTTTCTCGTCGACACGCTCGGCAAGCCGGTGTTCGCGCCGCATATCGATATCGTCGAGGATCCGCACGTGAAGGGCGGCATGGGCAGCGCGCCGTTCGACGAGGAAGGCGTGCGTACGCAGCGGCGCAGCGTGGTCGAGGATGGCGTCGTGCAGGGCTATTTCCTGTCGACGTACTCGGCGCGCAAGCTCGGCATGCGCACGACCGGCAATGCGGGCGGCTCGCACAATCTCACGATGAAGAGCAAGCACACGAAGCCCGGCGACGACTTCGAAGCGATGTTGAAGAAACTCGACACGGGCCTGCTGCTCACCGAACTGATGGGGCAGGGCGTGAACTACGTGACGGGCGATTACTCGCGCGGCGCGTCGGGCTTCTGGGTCGAGAACGGCAAGATCGTGCACGCCGTGGAGGAAATCACGGTGGCGAGCACCTTGCAGGAAATGTTCCGCCACATCGAGGCGATCGGCGCGGATACCGTCGTGCGCGGCACGAAGGAAATCGGTTCGGTGCTGATCGAGCGGATGACCGTCGCGGGTCAGTGATCGTCGGCGTTGAAGGACGAAGGCTCCGGAGCGTATCCGGAGCCTTTTTTCATTCCGACGCCGCAATGCGCTCGTAGGTCACGAACGCAAACGGGAAATCATTCGGCGCCGCCGCGCGATGCGCCTCGCGCGACACTTCGCGCCATAGCTCGGGATCGGGCGCGGGAAAGCGCGTATCGCCTTCGAAATCGGCATCGATCTCGGTGACGATCATGCGGTCGGCGCGCGCGATGGCATCGCGATACAACTGCGCGCCGCCGATCAGAAACGCCTCTTTCGCCGGCTCCAGGGCGAGCGCCGCTTCCAGGCTCGTCACGACGTCGCAGCCTTCATAACGCCGCGCGCCGTCGCGCGACACGACGATATTGCGCCGTCCCGGCAGCGGCCGGCCGATCGATTCATGCGTCTTGCGCCCCATGATGATGGGCGCGCCCATCGTCGTGCGCTTGAAGAACGCGAGGTCTTCGGGCAGCCGCCAGGGCAATTGGTTGTCGCGTCCGATCACGCCATTGCGTGCGCGGGCGACGATCAGGGTCAGCGTCGTCATGTAAGAGGATTTGAAGCAAACTGGCGTGCGCAGGCCGCGCCGCCGGGGCTTCGATTCTAACCGACACGTCCGCGCGGGTTCAGCCCTCGGGCGAGTCGTCCGCGAGGGGAGGCTCGGTGTGTGGCGGAGCCGGGGCGATCTCGTCCCATAGTCTCACGCTGATACCTGAGCCTGCCGGACGCGTGGCGGCCGGGTGCATCCACGCCTGTTCGTCGGCGTCGTCGCCGGTTGATTGCGCATCGGAAGGGTCCGTGCGCCTGAAAGAACTATCGCGAGCCATCTTGACGACATAATCCAAGGTAACTATTCCCGGGTATGAAGAAACCGGAAATAAAGTAATCGTCCGGTCGGTATGGACGATTATGTGAAGAATGAATGTCGAGTGAAAAATGAACGTGCGTTCTTTTAGTAGAATTTCTTGCCTTCCGCACGCTGTAAATTTAGCGAATTGCGTGCCATCGCCCGGTAAGCGTTGCTGCACAACGATTCACGAATACCGATCCAAGTCGTCGAGTCAAGAACAGGCTGTAAACGTTTCACCGTTGAAACATGAAGGCAGAAAAACATGAAGTTCCCGCGAAATCGGTATAAGATTTTGTCTTATTAAATTGTGCGGAAAGTTTTTAATAATCGTGTGAGAAATTCTTGCCCGGCCCGTCCCATCAAGGTTTTGTGGCTAATCCGGCGGCTCTCGCGATATTTGTTTCCGGGGTTTCTGGGTTATAGTAGTCTCTCAAAAACGGCACAGAATCAGACATAAAGGGTTTCGTGGAGGGTGCGAGGTGTCTCGCGCCTTGTTCCGGGGGCGATGTATCGAAATGGCAAGTCCCTCTCCTTGCGTTTTCCGCAAAACGTGCGAGGGCAACGAAGTCTGCGATGTAGCGCGTGCCTGAACTACGTGACCTTTTCAACAAATGTTGAACAAAGGATCTGAATAATGGACGTCGCTCGGCGGCAACTCATCTATGTGACTCGCGATCCAAGCGAGACGCTGTGCGCGCGATTCGAGGAGCGCGGGTGGCACATCGAAATCGTCGCGAGCGCGCGCGACACGCGTAAGGCCTTGCGTAGCGATCTGGCGACCGGCGGGCTGCTGGATCTGTCGAGCCGCTTCGAATCTCATGAACTGGCGGCGTTCGAATCGTCGCTGACGATGACCAACGTCGGCTGGGTCGCGGCCACCGTCGCCGGACAACTCGAAGACGCCGCCGTGCGGCGCCTGATTCGCGACTATTGCTTCGATTACGTTACGCTGCCGACGTCGAATGACCGCATCGTCGATTCCGTCGGCCATGCGTACGGCATGGTCGCGCTGCACGACGCCGCGTCGAACGATGCGCGCAGCGAAGGCCGCGCCGAAGGCGAAATGGTCGGCTCGTGCGACGCGATGCTCGCGCTGTTCCGCTCGATCCGCAAGGTCGCGATGACCGACGCGCCGGTGTTCATTTCCGGTGAGTCCGGCACGGGCAAGGAACTGACGGCCGTCGCCATTCACGAGCGTTCCGCGCGCCGCGATCAGCCGTTCGTCGCAATCAACTGCGGCGCGATTCCCGCGCATCTGCTGCAATCCGAGCTCTTCGGCTATGAACGCGGCGCATTCACGGGTGCGAACCAGCGCAAGATCGGCCGCGTCGAAGCGGCCAATGGCGGCACGCTGTTTCTCGACGAAATCGGCGATCTTCCGCTCGAAAGCCAGGCGAGCCTGCTGCGTTTCCTGCAGGAACGCAAAGTGGAGCGTCTGGGCGGCCACGGTTCGACGCCGGTCGACGTGCGGATCATCTCGGCGACCCACGTCGACATGCAGACCGCGATGATCGAAGGCCGCTTTCGCGCGGACCTGTATCACCGTCTGTGCGTGCTGCAGATCGACGAACCGCCGCTGCGCGCGCGCGGCAAGGACATCGAGCTGCTCGCGAAGCACATGCTCGACCGCTTCAAGAAGGATGCGAGCCGGCGTCTGCGCGGCTTCTCCCCCGATGCGATCGCCGCGATCCACAACTACGGCTGGCCGGGCAACGTGCGCGAGCTCATCAACCGCGTGCGGCGCGCGATCGTGATGTCCGAAGGGCGGCAGATCACCGCGCGCGATCTCGAACTGGGCGAGTACGTCGAAGTCGCGCCGGTGTCGCTCGCGCAGGCGCGCGAGGCGGCCGAGCGGCAGGCGATCGAACTGGCGCTCTTGCGGCATCGCGGGCGTCTGGGCGACGCGGCGCACGAACTGGGCATCTCGCGCGTGACGCTGTATCGCCTGCTGAGCGCGCACGGAATGCGTCATATCGAGGTCGATGCGCCCTCGGAGCACGCCACGCGCGGCTGACCGCATTTCACCGACTTACTCCGGACGGGCGCTCGCAGGGCGCCCGTTTTTTTCGTGCCGATGCACTAGAGCGCCGGTTCTCGCCGCTTGGTAAAATCTCGTGTTTACGCCTTCCGTTCGCGAGGGCGCGCCGCATATCCCAGGGAACATCGAATGAAACAGTACCTCGAGCTCGTCCAGACGATTCTCGATACCGGCACTTGGCAGGAGAACCGCACGGGCATCCGCACGATCGGCATTCCCGGCGCGATGCTGCGTTTCGACCTGCAGCAAGGCTTCCCGGCCGTGACGACCAAGAAGCTCGCGTTCAAGTCGGCGATCGGCGAGCTGGTGGGCTTCCTGCGCGCGTCGAAGAGCGCGGCGGATTTCCGCGCGCTCGGCTGTAAGGTCTGGGACGCCAACGCGAACGAGAACCCGCAGTGGCTCGAAAACCCGTACCGGCAGGGTCCGGACGATCTCGGCGATGTCTACGGCGTGCAGTGGCGTAAATGGCCCGCGTACAAGCTGGTCGATGCCGATGCGGGCGATCAGATCGCCGACGCCACCAATCGCGGCTTCGAGGTCGTGACGAGCTTCGTCGAGAACGGGCGCGAACAGGTGCTGCTGTACAAGGCGATCGATCAGTTGCGCCAGTGTCTCGACACGATCATCGAGCGCCCGACCGACCGGCGCATTCTGTTTCATGCGTGGAATCCGGCGAAGCTCGACGAGATCGCGCTGCCCGCATGCCATCTGCTGTATCAGTTCATCCCGAACGCGGTGACGCGCGAAATCTCGCTGTGTCTGTATATCCGCAGCAACGATGTCGGGCTCGGCACGCCGTTCAACCTGACCGAAGGCGCGGCGCTGCTGCATCTCGTCGGCCGCCTGACGGGGTACAAGCCGCGCTGGTTCACGTACTTCATCGGCGACGCGCATATCTACGAGAATCAGCTCGACATGCTCAACGAACAGTTGAAGCGCGAACCGTTGCCGCCGCCGCAGCTCATCATCTCGGACCGCGTGCCTGATTACGCGGTCACGAAGCGCTACGAGCCGGAATGGCTGGAAAAGATCGAGCCGAAGGATTTCGCGCTGGAAGGATACAAGCATCACGAGCCGCTCACCGCGCCGATGGCGGTCTGAGCAAACGCTTCAGCGGTAAATGCGAACGCGCGGCTTCGGGCCGCGCGTTTGTCGTTTACGGCCCTTAGCCGCGATGATGCTCGTTGCCGCCGCCGCCATGCTGCGGCTGCTGCGGCTGCTGCGGCTGCTGTGGTTGCTGCGCCTGCTGTGGCCGTTGATGGGCATCCTGATGCGGCATCTGCGGCGGCGCCTGATGCGCTTCCTGATGCATCGGCTGACGTGGCGGCTCGGGATGATACTGCGGCCGCTGCGCCTGTTGCTGTGCCTGCTGCTGCGGTCGCGGCGGCGGCATCTCTCGATGCGGCTGTTCGGCGCGCGGCTGACGATGGGCTTCCGGCGGCGGTTGCATCGCCTGCATCGGCGGATTGGGCGCGCGGTGCTCGAAGTGCGGCGCGTCGCCCGCGTGCTGCGGCGGCTGGCCCTGTTGCGGCGGCACGCGCGATTCGTTGGGCACAGCGCGCCCGTGCGATGCATCGCCATGCGAGAAGCGCGGATCGCCTTCTGATGGCCCACGCTCAGGCGGATGCGGGACGCCGTTACCGCGCGGCGCTTCGCTTGCGATCACCGAACGCGCCGGTCCATGCGTCGCGACGAGATGCACCTGATCGTTACGCGCGTCGCGATGGTCATGAATATCCGGCATTCCGACCGGCGCGCGCGTCGCCACCACTGGACGCCCGAAGCCGCCCTGCGGCGGCCGGTAATCGGCGCGCCGCGCACCGGGCGCGAAACTGTCGCGGGTCGGCGCGATGCCCGGCGCGCCCGCGAAGAAATGCGGATTGCGCCAGCGCGACGGATCGACCGCATACGGCTGCCGTCCGACCGGCTGACCATGCATGAAGGCGTTCGCGGGCACAGCCGTGAGCCCACGCGGCGCGCGATAGTTGACGTACGTATTGTTCACGTAGACGTTACGGTTCACGCGCTCGTAATAACGCGGACTCCAGCCGTCCCGATGCGGACGCCATGCCTCGCCGGGCCCGAGCGGGAACCACGCGACGCCCGCCGCCGCGACGCCGCCGACCGTCAGCGCGACGTTCCAGTCGACACCGCTGGCGCCGTCGCCGACGAACGCGACGAGCGCGGGCGCATACGCGGGCGGCGCGCTCACGGACATCGGTCCCGGCACCCAGGCCCATTGCGATCCGACATACGCCCAGCGCCCGTAGTGATAGGGCGCGAAACCCCAGGGCGCGTCGTCGATCCAGGTCCAGCCCCACGGGTCCTGCCACGCCCAATGTCCCTGCCGATACGGCGCCC
>Ga0160447_100660_pt1 | contig 15289 bp, 21 predicted proteins | sample HID1973K_E1MG_FD_108222 | JGI IMG/M metagenome (GOLD analysis project Ga0160447, IMG submission 108222) | Enriched mosquito-associated microbial communities from UW Madison campus, WI, USA - HID1973K_E1 MG | ecosystem: Host-associated > Arthropoda: Insects > Digestive system > Unclassified ...
CGGCTGCCGCATCGTTTCAAATCCACGTGGTTACCCCCGAGAATCAACGGGTTTTAACCCCAATTTTGAGATCGAGATTTGATGAGTGCGTGTGCTTTGAAATCAGGCGTCATCTCTACAATAGACTGTTCACTCATCCGAGCTGAGACGATGAAAGAAGACAGTCTGCCAAGCGAGGTTGTCCAGGCGATGAGCCTTGATTGGGGTGTTCTTGTAGATGCCTATCTGTTCGACGCAGGCCGTGTTGGCAATCGTTATGCGGCGACCGTCTTCTGTGATAGGTCGGGCAAGGTGCCAGACGGTATGACGGTGGCGACCCAACCAGTACGCAAAATTGGGGTGCGAGGCGCTTATAAGCTCCTTCAAACCCTGGATGCTGCAGATCACTATGTTCTAGTGACGGAGCATGAAATGGGAGCGCCTGATGGCCACCGCAGTTGACTTGCCATCCCAAGTTTTATTGGCTGCATCCCTGAAATTCCAGACGCCAGTCGGTGCTCTGCTGTGGACGCCTGAGATTGATTACCCATGTCTTGTGGGCCGCATATATTTGGATCTCAGTGGTCGATTCCAAGATGGGCGGTTGATTCGAACGTCACAGATTTTGGAGCTCATAGACGAGGCGGGTTGGACGATTGCACGCACGTTTTCGGGCAGTCATTACCTGTTGGTTCAACCCGGGGGCGATGCGTTTCTTGGCTTGAGCAAGCTCCGGCTGATGTGTCCAGCACCGCAAGGCAACTTTCATTAAATATTTCGGGGCAGAACAACCTGCTGCGTCTGTATGGATACAACCAGCTTTGGGGCCTCAGTACGTCAAAACATGTGGCAGGAAGCTCATATGTCATCACCAGATTTTGCAAAATGGCTGCATCTCAACGGAGAAATGATCGAGGGGGTTTCAAGCGCTGACTCTTCGACCTTGTTATCCCTCGGCTCGCGCAGCTCGAAAGCAATCTGCGCTGTTTACTCATGGATAGTATTAGACGTGGAGGAGGGGGAGAGTACCTCCAATGTGACGACTGGCGTCACCCACGACTTGAATGATACTCATGGTCGTATGATCGACCCCGGGCCAGCCGTGCTGCCTCTTGTGCTGTTTGCACATTACGTCGAGAAAGACAGCGCCGGTCGATTCGACAAAGGCGTTTCGATCAGAAGTGGGTATGCGACTGCGTATGACGGGCGCGGTATTTTTGAGACTGAAGACACAATCTACCTGCTGTTTGGGAAAGGGTTTCGGAGGCCAATTTCCATCGAAATAGTCACTTTGCTTCCAGAGGGGATCGTCAAGGAAGATTACTCGGTCGACCGACAAGACCCAGACCGATAAGACTGGCAGGCTCGAACCTCCGATCTTCTCCGCTGTTGCATTGCTGCGCTGAATGACAGTTCCAGCAGCGTGTACTGCGCCGCCAGATGTCTATCTCGCAAGCGCAAGCGCTCCTGACCCTGATTCAAGCGCTTCGGGCTTCAGGACTGCATCGGATTCTAGAGAGCGTTTTTTGTGACATTGAAACAGAAATTGGTACCTCGATGAGCAACGGTTGGAATTTCTCGCCGTGAAGCGAGCAGGCTGGGGGCTAGCGCTTTCGGTCATGCGTGCTTTGTCGCTAGCCGGAGCGCTGGTAGGTGACGGCTCTCATATGGGCATGGGCCATCCTACCCCGCCCTGAGGATGAGTGATTTTGCTGAGACACTGGAGGTTGGGAATGAAGACGGGCGAGCTCACCGAAGCAGGCACCATGATAGACGCGGTGGTGCTGGACGCATTTGGAACAATCGTGCGGATCAATCGCCGGATGAGTCCGTATCAGGAACTGATACGTGAGGGGCGTCGACAAGGCTGTGATCTCAAGTCAGCTGGTACTCAATTTCTAATGACCACAAACCTGTCTTTAGTCGAAGCAGCGTCGCAGTTGGGCATCTCCCTCTCACCAGCGAAGCGCGCAGAATTAAGCCGAGCGCTGGAACTGGAGCTCTCGTCAGTTGAGCCCTTTCCCGACGCGCTGGAAGCTATATCACGCCTGCAAGGCGCCGGCTTGAAATTAGGTATTTGTTCGAATCTAGCTAGTCCCTACGGCCCCGTCCTAAAAGAGCTTTTCCCGACTATGGATGGGTACGCATTCAGTTATGAAGTCGGAGCCATCAAGCCAGATCCGGTTATCTACCAGGCAATTTGCAGCCAAATTGGGGTGGAGCCCGGCAACTGTTTCAGCGGCGAACGGGGGTGCGTTTGGATGATCGGAGACTCGCCGAGTTGCGATAGAGACGGCCCGCGAGCAGTGGGCATTCTGGGGCATCGCCTAGATCGTACGGGGGGTGGCCAGATTCGGGATCTCGAACACTTTGCACGGCTGGTGATTGAGCGCAGGTGAGCGGCTCGATACGACTTTCTAGGTCAAAGCGAACCCACTGTTGACCGCCTTGCATAAGCCCTGGGTGGGTGGCAGATGTGTGAGCCATTTACGATCAGCAGTGTTCGACCCATAGCTCCCCTCGCGGCCATGCATCAGGCTACGGATCAGCACTGATAGGCTGACGAGGCCGTTACCGGCCCCGCTAGACCGGCTTTGCTTGTATGCCAGAACGTACCTCTGCTCATTGAGGTTGGGCTTGAGTCGCCGGCTGGTTTCGGAGTTGAGGTCGGTCGGGAGTGGCGGGACTGTTTGCAGGATGAGGCTTGCCATTCCGGCCGGCCCCATCGAAGGAAGCGGGAAGGGCCGGGGTTATGCAACGTTGGCGTTTTCTGGCGCGCCCCAAAAGCCAATGACCTTGTTCAGCGCCCTGATGAAGAATTCAGTCTCATCGTCGAATTGTTCGCCGCATTCTCTTGCCATCGCATAAAAACCAGCGCCAGGATTAGATGATCCTTGGGCATGCACCACGAGCACAGTGAGAAAACCACGTCCTTCCTGGTGTTCCTTTCGAGAGATCTCATCCAGGAAAAAACTCAGCCGGTAATCGTGAGGTTCGATCGTCAAGGGAATCATGCCGACCAATTGCGTGTAGGTGATGAGTTGGGAGGTGCGTCGTTTGGCGCGCCCCACCAGTATCTCTCTTGCTACTGCTTGGGCATTGATCCATTCGGATGCGATAAACCCATGAATATGACCAATCATTGAAAATACTCCATTCGCTGAGCACTGTGGTGTGCGGGGTGTTGCGGACGTGGTGCGAGAGCTAGGTTCTGAGGTAGATAGCCTTGTTGCCGCTCGTACGATCCTTCCACTGTGCAATGCCTGCGCCCTCGGCTTCTTTACGGAATCGCTTCCCGAAAGACTTTCGATCGCCTACGGACATGGCGTCCCAGAGATCTTGATCAATCACATTTTCCAGCATGAAGGTCGAGCCGCTCGACAGCTCCCGTACTGCCGACATGGAGGAGTCGAGTGCAAGCTGCAGATCCACTACTTCTGCTCGAGGTTGATCAAAAGCTTCCCGCAGCAGTTCATCAAGCACATCGTCAACGCTCATTCCTGCTTCATCGCTGCGCGAAAGCAGGTTGGTAAGCACGTCGTTTGAGATGTCGAGCTGAACAATCATGAGTTTTCTCCTTTCTATTCATTAGATCTCATGATGGCATGATGATTTGTGATGAGTCAATCTCTTTGAGTGATGAGAATTAACTTAAGTCTGATACGAACCTTAACAGAACGTTGGTTCTAGACGCGGACTGCATTTCAGTTTTACCGACTGTATATGAGAAAGGAGTTATCATGAGATATGCTCATCAACCCCCGAAATCTCAGGGGGGCTGATTGCCCTACCTTCGTTACCCATAGAGGGAACGCTAGCGCGTCATGCCAATAGTCGGATTACGGTCACGAGGAAGGCTGTATGCATGTACAGTTTTGTTTGAAAATGACTTCCAGGTGTTAATGGCCGGTCTGCTACCTAAGACATGAACCTGTTCTATACGTATGGCGACTTGCCTCGTCGGCCGAACGACCCTACTCTCGCAGGCAATCTCGGCATGGAAGCAAAGCGCCATGCCAGCACGCGAAAGTGGTTCAACCCAGGATACCAATAGCGGGGTTGTTTCCCTTCGTCTTCTTTTTCTCACCAAAGTGCTGGTGAAACCCAACGTCCAGTGGACGAAATGGAGATTCGATGGGCTTTTTTACGGATGAGGAGCAGGACTCTCTCAAGATTAATCGTTGGATTTTGCACGTAGTGGGCGGCAAGACTTTTGACGCAATGCCTGAGCGAAAGCCTGAGCACAGCGACTTTTTCCTGAGCAAAATCGTAGAAACGGCTGCCGACCCTATTTTTTCGTTCCTGGAAACCTCGACAACTCGGGATGAGATCGAGGCTATCGCATCCGGTACTTCCACGTTCAAACGTGGGGGACAAAGCCTTGCGAGAGGGTTCAACACATTACATACCGGCGGCAGTGCTGACGGTGTGTTGTGCATGTTCGAGCTTGGGGTGGATGACCCCGACACCAGAATCTACAGCTTCATCAAATATGATTACCGCATGGCCCTCGAGCAGGACGGCGCGAAGCCCGAAACTGCGTTAAGACGAATCGTGACGGCCTTGATTGATGACAATAAAGCGGTGCAGAAAACCGCGTTGATTCGGACGGTGAGGGGCGTTGCGCAAGAGGAGGTTTCGGCGAAAGATCGCAAGAAGCAGGCGCCTGACCTTGCCGATTACTTTTCGAGTTTTTTGGGTGTGACCCGGGCCGTCTCTAACCAAGAGCTGAGCAAGAAGGCGCGAGAAATCCTTAGCAGAGCTTTGAAGGCCTGCAAGGCTGATTTGCCTGATCAGAATGTGCCCAAAGCCTTTAAGGCAGCCCAAGGGGCTCTGGGACGCAGAACTGAAATCAATGGGGACGCTATCGTGGAAGCGGTGCTGTTCGCTGCCGGGGATCCGGAAGACGAAAAGATCCGCAAGCACCTAGAGCGAGAAACTCGACGCAGGATCAAGGACAGCAAACTGCACGAAGTGGCGTTCAAACCTGATCGCTCCGTACTTCGCCAGCCTGCAATGAGAAAGCTCGTCACAGTCGAGGGCATCACTGTGACTTTCCTGGACATCGACAATAATCCGAATCTGCGGATCGTTGATCAACCCGGGGGAGGGAAGCAGATCGTAATCGAGACCAAACATATCAAGGAGAACAACCTTGTCGCTACCCCTCCTGGCCAATCTGCTAAATGAATCTTCGCGCCTAGGGCGCGCATTGATTAGTGAGGGGGATACAAGCGTTTCCCTGTCGGAGCTCGACTCTTGGAGCGTGCGTGCGATTGTTGCCGCACTTAACGCAGTAGGTTGTTCATATCAACTGCACGACGGTGCCTTTAACCTGTGCGATGTCGCAGAAGTAGAGGATGGCGAGGAAGGGTTTTTGATTACCTTCAAAAAGCCAACCCCAGAGCTGGCAGGCGCCGATACATTATACCTACTGACAGAACCAGGTTTGGCGGATCATCTTCGCAAAGGGCATCCGGCCATTTATTGGCGAGTGGTGGGCCTTTCAAAACCGATCCGATGCAAGGCAAGAATTCTTGGCGGCTGGGAAGATGAGCTGCCTGTCATTATTCCTCCAGCTACCAAAGCACCTCGGCTGCTTGTGAAGGAGGCAGCGAGCGTTCGCGTAGTGCCTGGCGACGTCCAGCACTGGGTTCTTGAGGAAAATCATCAACTGGATCCGGCAGAAGCATTCCATTCGCTGTGGGCGCAATTCGCTTACGAGTCCTTGGGATGGTGCATCGCCAATGAGATCGAAGGAGCGGCTCACAAGCTCATTTTCAAAGGGCCTCCGAAGCTTATATTGCAGGGGCTGGGAGAAGATCCTGCCCGGCGCGCTCTGGTTACGATCAAGGACTTTGAACTGCTGCATGAGTCAGTATCTTGGGTCTACGAAAATGCTCGTGAGGCAGAGATCAAACATGTGCTTTTTTCAGCCGAGGTGGCGAGATCTGGCCGCACTGATGGAGAAGTCATCGGGTATTTTCAGGAGAACCTCGTTGCCGCTTTCGAGTGCGCGAAAATCGCTTATCAGATGTCGATTTCCGAGATTACCAGGGACACGCTTAAATCTTTGGCGGATCTGCGAAAAGCGGTGACAGAAGAGACCGCTAAAGCAACTGATGCAACCAGGCAAACAGTTGCGGCTATCGCATCGGCGCTGGCCGTGGGCTTGGGCATGATCGTCGCTCGGATAAGCGTTGCGCTCAATCCATGGCTAGTCTTGCTGGTGATGATCGTCGCGTTGGGCTACGTGGTATTGGTTGCAATGTCAGGTTGGCACTTCATCCTGGTGCAGCGTTCAGTGCGTAAAGAATGGCAGTTGAAGCTTTACCGTTTCCTCTCCGCGGACGATTACGAAATGATGGTTACTGTTCCGATTGGAAAGTCAGAGCGCGTGTTCAGTTGGTCGGCGTTGGGCGGAGGAGGCATCCTGTTGTTGGCTGCAGTATCCATCAGCGCGTATGCCTTCGTAGGTGTGCCGGCGACGGCAGTGCAGAAGGTCGAGAATGTTACACCTGCATCCTCTGCGCCAGCACACCCACGGTCAAACCGCATATTCAAGGGCTTTCCGCAATCGACCTCGGCGTGATAATCGAGTAGCACCCAGGTAACCTCAGCGACGCTGAGCTGCAGGCCTAGGCTGGTGATCGTTGCTCCAAGGTTCGTGACCGCTCGCGACAAACCTCTTTAGTAGCCTGCGTCCGTCGACACCTTAATCGGAACCTTCAACATCTGAGCGATGACCTACATGTTCATCTGCAGGCTGTCCGTCATCTGATCGAAAAAACGCTCTCCCTGCTCTGACTCGAAGTCGGCATTGAGTACCACCTCGATGGACGGGTAACGGGCGCGGGGCAGCTCGACTCTGAAGGATTGCTAGGAGCACCTAAAGGGCTAGAATCGAAAAATAACTGGCCAAAGATGTGACGCAGTTATCATTTATAAAGCTTTCAAAAAGTAAGTACCCTTTAAATTTTTTTTGCGCGACGGAGTTCTATATTTGAGAGCAAAGAAAAAGCAGCTCTCTCAAACCCTCCGACCTGTCGTCTCTCTGCCCGATTTTCTGAGGCTGTTCGCTCTTTGCTTTTGGCTCTTGATCAGCGGTCTTGGATCAGAAAAAAATGGGTCGGAGGCGCAGGGGGGCAGAGAGGGGTCGCCCCTTGGCCGTAAGGCCACTGCTTTTCATTTTGGTCTCAAACACACGGCTTTTAAAAAACGCCATAGGTGCGCCTGCTTCAGTACCAGTGTCGGACAACACGTTTGCAGCTCTGGCGGATGAGGCTTTGTGGATATTGAATTCGAGGGCCGCGTGTGGAGAAAAGCCGCACAGGTTTTTGGCGCGCGCTTGCAAAACCTGGTGGATGAGGGCGTTGGGAGTTTCAAGCGTCGGCCTGGTCTTGATGACCCAACCCGAGTTTATGCCGCTCTCATCGGAGCACCTGGCTTTGAGGCGCTGCAAAGCGCTATAGAGGCGCAAGGCATTGTCGAAAGCTCTTGGGGTGGCATTGGCTTCATCGTCGTCCGATCGCATCTCAGAACGCATCTGAGGCGCCATCTCCAGTGGCAGCTGATGCAGACTCCAGACTGGAGTGATGAAATCAGTGACAGTTACTTCGCGGGTGACCTCGGGCTGTAGATCCTGGGCATTGTTCTACAGCTGATCGTCGGAGGCCATGTGACGCAAGACAACACGCCAAGACTACTCACAGTCCAGGAGTTTGAGGCCATGATGAGCACATTGGATGAAGCTCAGGACTGGATGCTGGATCAGCTGATGCAGCGTCGGATTGCTCAAGAGCCTCTTCAAGTGCCAGTGGAAACTGGTCACTGAAACAGTGATCGATACCACCGTGCATAGGGTGTGTTTTGGCCAGTGATTGAGCACGAGTATTTGTCTTGATCCCAATGAAGCCGAGATTGTGCCTACTCAAACCAACGGAATGTCAATGCTGAGACTATCAGCCCAAGTTTGGACGCATATGTGGTCGATAACGCGGCCAGCGTCAACATCGTCTAAAGCCTCATGGGTCAGACGACTACGCTCTTCTTTGACGTCTCCGCTCCCATCGCCAGCATCGTCGCGAATCACCGTCGCTTGCAAAGAATTATTCATCGGTGCCTAGCTTCGCTCTGAATGGAAGTAGTGAAGCGTCATACTACGCTCACCGGCATGCGACTGATAGAATCGGAGCAGCAAGTATGCCATCCCTGCGAGACTCCACATGACCCCTGACCTAGGGATGCTCCGATCAACTTGCCGCGCAGCGATGGCAGGCCGTAATTCACCAGGCAATCAGCGCTATTCCCTGAAAACGGCCTAATACAGTGTGCAGCGGAGCGTTTTCCGCCCGGTTCTCCGTGTTAAGTGCGCAACTCACCCAAACCCATCAGTCGTTTTCGAGCCATCCACAGGTTCGACAGGGCGAACAGCGTGGTCAGTTGGGCCGTGTTTTTCATCAGCCCACGAAAGCGTACTTTCACGTAACCAAACTGGCGCTTGATAACCCGAAACGGATGCTCAACCTTGGCGCGTGTCTGCGCTTTGCAGTACTCGATCTTGCGCTTGGCTTTGTACAACAGGCTGCGTTTGTTCAGCTTGGAATACGTGCTGCGCCGAGCCGCGATTTGCCAGATCACGTCACGATTTTCGTGCTCTTCACGCTTCTCGACACCGGTGTAACCTGCGTCCGCATAGACCGCGTTTTCGTCCCCGTGGAGCAGTTCAGCGACTTGGGTGACATCGGCCACATTGGCAGCGATGCCATGGACGTGATGAACCAGTCCAGACTCAACGTCAGCGCCGATGTGGGCCTTCATACCGAAGAAATACTGGTTACCCTTCTTGGTCTGATGCATCTCGGGATCGCGCTCGCCGTCTTTGTTCTTGGTCGAGCTTGGGGCATGAATAATGGTCGCGTCGACGATGGTGCCCTGGCGCAGTGACAAGCCTTTGTCCTGCAAATAACCGTTGATGACCGCGAGGATGGCAGGCGCCAATTGATGCTTCTCCAGCAGGTGCCGGAAGTTCATGATCGTGGTGTCTTCAGGGATCGGCGCGCTCAGTGTCAGATGCGCGAACTGACGCATGGGCGTGATTTCGTAGAGCGCTTCTTCCATGGCCGGATCGCTGAGGGAGAACCAGTTCTGCAGCAGGTGAATGCGCAGCATGGTTTCCAGTGGGTAAGGTTTTCGACCGCCACCGGCCTTGGGGTAGAACGGCTCGATCAGGCCGAGCAGACCTGCCCAGGGCACGACCTGATCCATCTCGGCAAGGAAGCGTTCGCGGCGGGTTTGCTTGCGCTTGCCGGCGTACTCGAAGTCGGAAAAGCTCATTTGGCTCATGGGAGGCTCGGATCAGGTAGTCGGGCGATTTTCGCATATCCGGGACTTGTTCGGAGATCCCCTAACGACCGCGAAAAGGCCTCTGAGGCGGGCAAGAAAGGTGGCCAGGCTTCAGGAGGCAACTCAGCGGGCAGCTTCGGCAATGACCGGCAGAAGGCATCAGACGCAGGCAAGAAAGGTGGCCAAAGCCACAGCGGTGGGCGTAATTCCTAGCCTGCATCAAAAGGGGCGGCGCCAGCTGCCCCTTCTCCTTGTACGCATTCCATTAGTTTTTACCGTTGAAGGCAATCACGATGGCCAAGCTACAGGATCCGACCAGTAAGCCTTCCTCTCAGAGCCCCGCGAAGGATCTTTCTACATCGGTCGACGAAAGTGAAGCTGGGCTCACCGATGATCAGCGAGTGAGCCGAGAGGGTGAGTCCGTCGGTGAGGGCGCTCGCGTGAAACCCGGCCCCGCAGATGAACAGCGCACTCAGTGAAACCAATTATTCCGGCAGACTTGAAACCTTCAGGAAGCTGAAACGTGATTGGCCGTGCGAAAGAAACATCTAGAGGTAGCAATGAACAATACCAAAGAACACCCTGAATCAGGACGTGATCCGCAGTCAACTGATCCTATCGAACCGGGACGGTCTGATGTTTTACCTATTCGAAAGCCCGGCCAAGGGTCTAGCGACGACCGGGGTTTGACCCCACCCGACTATGACGAATATGGAAGCGAGCCGGAGCAGGACGATGACTAAACAGGGGATAAGTAATACGAAGATCTTCAAGTGGCGGTGACGAGGCGCGCTGATAACCTCTAGATCAGCGCGATTCGATCCGTCATATTGCCCTTGGGAAATTTCGAGTTGCGAATGCTGGGAGCATCGCCGAGCCGGGGGGCGTCGTTGGCTCGAGCGGCTGTTTTGCTTGGTTTCGGTCGGGGAGTCCGGGTGAGAATGAATACCCTGTCCTGACGGATCTCTGATCTGAATAACCTTTCCGTACTGCCAACCGTTCGCCTTTGGATCGGAGCTGGGAATATGGATATCCGAACGCTGCGCTTTTGTTGCCTCGGCATCAATTCCCAACCGGTCGTTGCGCTGTTTAACCATGGCTGGATCCGCTTGGCCATCTGAGGTAAACCCCATCATCAGTTGGGGCACCCCAAGCGGCAAGCGCTTATCTTGATCCGTATGCCAAGTGTGCCAGGTCTTTCCGTAGGTGTGTGCCAACCGTTCCATCAGTGCGTGTTCAGCAGGCCCAGGTATTCCCGGTGCTACCAGTTGTCCAGACGAGACCTCATAGCCATGGCTGTGCCACATCGCTTTTTCTGTATCCGGAAGTGAAGCGAATAATTTCTCGTCGATGATGTATTCGACGCCCATGATTTTCGCCGTCTTGGTATTGCCGTCAAAGATCATGCACTGGATGACATCCTCGTTGAGAATTGAGCAGTAGTGATGCGCTTCCATTTGGGCCTGAGGGTGACCATTATAGAAATGGAAGCCATCTAGATAGGCGTTGAGGGCGTCTATCGGAGGTTTGGCCTGAAGCATGGCTGCACCCGCCTCAAGAACGTTGGTTCGTGTCGATTCCGGATTGCCAGGGGCACTCACAGGTGATTGGGTATTAGCTGCGCAGGCACACAACAGCCCACATGCGGCGGAAAGTGTTAAGTGATGAAGATTCGAATTTAGCATGACAGCCGTTCCTTTGCTGTTCTGGGGGCTGCGGAGAGCCTTTGTGGTATTTTTCAATTTAAGCAAAGACAACGGCGGCCTCTCACAGGATGGCCGCCGAACGTCAAAGTCAGCGCGGATTTGGACTGTCATCCAGCTCCGCATTGTCGACGTCCACATCGGTCATCTCTTCCTGTACCGGCGCGTCGTCGTCTGTTTCCAGAGGGATCTGGCCTTCATTATCTGGAAGCTCGTCCACCCCCGGGCGATCACTTGGATTTTGATCGGTACGGCCAGGTGATAGAGGATCTGGTGATGTCGGGACTGGGTCGTCTGCGCCTGTGCCGCCTTGAAGCTGTGTATCAGTTTTCATAAGTCCTCCTGACCAGCGATTTGCTGGTGTGTACTTTTGGGAGCCCACTTGATGATGTCTTGTTCAAGCCGGGAGACTGACGGTTGCCCGCAGCGCAGTAGCAGTGGTCTGGAAATGAAAGGGGATCGCGTCACTTGCCGAGCCTGCGAAACCTTTTGAACTGCGGGTCTCAGAACCTTCCTTGTGCCGAGCGAAAGTCAGTGCATCTCAATTTTTGGGTTCAACCCATTACTCTCAAACAGGATTTTTCGTATCCACAGCCACTCATCACAGGCATCGGCCATCTTTCTTTCAGCATCAAACTTCAGAGAAACGTAGAGCTGCAGCGACTCTTCGTCCTGATCCTTGTTGGCAAACAGAACCCGAGCCTTGCTTTCGGTATTGTGAGCATCGATGAACATTCGATTGCATCGGCCCGCAGCTTCAGACCATGGCGTCCCGGTTATCTCGCCGAATTTAGTGAAGTCCATCCCGGTCTCCTTTTCTTCACTCACAGGCCGCTTCTTGTCTTAAGAGGGATGTCGCACGTCTGCGAAAATTTCATCGAATTTCAATTTCATTGGCGAAAGTGCTCGATTGGAGATTCGAAACATTCAAGTGGTCGGTTGGACGAATGTGAACTCGATAGCGAGCCTGGCGTTGTTGTCGCGATGGTCTAGTATTCTGTACCTGTTCTGCCGAGTGGCTTGGGCTGACTTCAGCCGCTCAGCAAGATGCCGGACGGGGCTTAAAGCTTACACGCGTTATCCAAGCGGTCTGTCTGGGCACGCAAAAGGCACAGGAGAGTTCGAAATGGATGGTCTTGGAATTCGGTTGAGACAGGAGAGACAGCGCTTAAGCTTGAGCCAAGCGACTATGGCAAACATCGGCGGGATAAAAGCCAACGCGCAAAGCGTCTACGAGAGCGGTCGCAGAAGCCCCAGGGCAGAGTATCTGGCAAAGATCGCCGCAGCAGGGGTGGACGTGAGTTACGTGCTGACGGGTGTGAGGAGCCAAAGCTGTGTCGTCGCCAGTACTGCGTCACCAAACGCTGATCCGGTGTCACAAATCATTGAGCAGCTGCGAACCAGCATCTGGTCTACCGCTGAAGCGATTTCTGAAATTTCGCACCTGATGAACGTCTCCGACAAGCGCTCCCCAACGGAACTTATCGCAGGGTATTTGGAAGGGTTGAATCCGTCACTCAGGCAGTCTGAGGCAGTCAACCCTGATCCGCCGGTTGGAAACAGTCTCACGGTCGAATTTCCAGCGTGGCTGTTGGCCAGACATGCAACCACTCGGCTGGAATAACCTGCTGGCTGAGTGGAACGAGGCAGGAAGCGGACGGGATAACCGCCACTAATCGTTACAATGCCTGTGCATACCGTGGCTTTGACTCTACGCCCGGGGAAGGAGGGACTGGTTATGCTCAGGGACTGGGAACCGATTGTGGCTGCTGGGGGGTGAGTTCGCCAAGAGCATCGCGGGTACGACCATCACGGATCTATAAAAATCACCAAGCGGTAGAAGCACTGCTGGTTTGCTCAGGAGTCAGCGGCGCTGGCGCTTGCCTCTAACTCTCTAGATATCGCTTTGCCGGCAATTTGCGCCACCGCTATCAACCGCTCACGGGAAATGCCGCTGCATGCCGCAGCCGAGAGCCCACGCATAGTGATCACCAGGTAGTCAGTCAGCGCTTGCGCGCCTCGTGGACAAATCTGGTCAATGTAATGGCGGATCGTCTGAATTGCGGCTTCGCCCAGCTTCTCGGCCATGTTTCGGGCAACCGGATCATCCGCCCGCAAGCCCTCAGTGACCAGACAACCACGCGAAGCCGTATCTCCTCCGTACTGCTTCGCAGCAGCGACAAGCAGCGACGTCAGTGCTGCTGCGGGTGGTAAATCCGGCGTTAGCAGCTTGTCCAGAGGTAACGCTTTCTCGCCAGCATAGCGACGCATCGCTCGTTCGAACAGCTCGGCCTTGCTCCCATAGGCTGCATAGAAGCTTGGGGGCTTGATATTCATGGCCTCCGTCAGGTTGGACAGGCTGACTGCATCGTAACCCCGCTGATGAAACAATGCCTGAGCAATGGCTATCCCTTGCTCGCGGTCGAAAGCGGGGCGGCGCTGGCGGGTATTTACATTCATGGATTCTCACTCATTCGAGACGACAACTGTAGCGACCGCTACAACCGAAATCAATTGCGTCTGGCTTGATTTATTTAGTGACCACTAAAAGAGTTGCGGTGTGACCTGGATGTATATAGTGTTCACTACATATTTACTCGCTGAGGCATGTCCCATGGAATTTAGTAACAAGGTTGTTTTGGTCACCGGTGGCTCTTCGGGCCTCGGCTTCGCCATCGCCGAAGCGTTTGCCCTCCAGGGCGCTACGCTGATCATCACAGGGCGTCGGCAGCCTCAGCTCGAGGAAGCCGTGAGTCGCCTCGGAGGAGACTCGTCCGCCGTATGCACAGATATCTCGAACCCCACCGACCTTGCCGACCTGTTCAGCCACATACAGGCGGTTCATGGCCATATCGATGTGCTGATTGCCAATGCTGGGATAGGTGCAATGGAGCCTCTGGGGGCGATCACCGAAGCAGGCTTCGATAAGGTTTTCACGACTAACGTCAAAGGCACGACTTTCACCGTCCAAGGCGCACTCCCGTTGATGGGCAAGGGGAGCAGCATTGTCATCATTGGCTCGACCGCCTCGATCAACCCCGGCCCGGGCTTAAGCGTCTACGGAGCGACCAAAGCGGCGCTGAGGGCACTGGTGCGTAGTTGGATCCTGGATATTAAAGGCTCTGGAGTTCGCATCAACCTGCTTAGCCCTGGCCCCGTGAACACCCAATCCCTGCGCGACGTGCTCGGCGAAAATGCGCAGCAGGTGATCGATGTCCTCAGCGAAAAGAGCCCGCTCGGTCGAATCGGTGAGGCAAATGAAATTGGCCAAGCAGCGCTTTTCCTAGCCAGCAATGCGTCGAGCTATATCAATGGCGCCGAGCTATTTGCCGATGGTGGCGCATCCCAGGTCTAGACAGGCGTTGGGCACCCACGTGCTGTCGACAAGCAACTTGTGGCAGCCAATCAACCGGCATTTAGGGGGCTTACCTCATGAGCAATTTTGTTGGTTCGGCAATAGATCATATGGGCATCGGTGTTTCAGACATCCTGCATACTAAAGCCTTCTACGAATCAGTACTCAAGCCGTTAGGCATTACCCTGCTGACGAGCATACAGGCTGATCCTCCAGGCTCAAAGCCTCGGCGACTAGGGTTTGGCTCTAAAGGAAAGCCATTTCTATGGCTGCATGACGCGCCCGTTCCCAATCACGGCGTGCACATAGCGTTAATCGCGCACAGTCATGGGGCGGTTGATGCTTTCCACGCGGCTGGCATAGCTGCTGGGGGATTGGACAATGGAGCGCCGGGTATCAGGCCGCATTATCACTCCAATTACTACGCGGCTTATGTGCTGGCCCCTGGTGGAGTGAATCTAGAGGCCGTATGTCAAGCGACCTCGTGATTCCGCAGCGCCACTTTAGATATGGCTCGAACCGCTCCGACGATACTTTCAATGGTCTTAAACGATCAGTGATTTGCGCTCACGTAAGCGAGATGGGACATCGTTCGCTCATCACTTCAACTTCGCTATCTACCATAGCCCTTTGACTTGTGAGTAGAAGGAGTTGGTAATGGCTCTCAGGAACTGGAAACCTACTGGATACCGTTTATGGCGCGTGTAAGCACCGCTGCCATGTCTTTGATTTTCACTGTTGCGCTGGGATGATCCGTTTGTATTGCGTGTATAGGCATGCTCGGTACCATTGCTTCGTTTGGCTCTTGCACAAGGCTCAGACCTCCTGCGGCTACGACCGCATTCGCTCCGTCTGCACCATCGCAGTCTCCACCTGAGAGGATCAAGCTGATGACGCGACTGCCGAA
>Ga0160447_100661_pt1 | contig 15254 bp, 12 predicted proteins | sample HID1973K_E1MG_FD_108222 | JGI IMG/M metagenome (GOLD analysis project Ga0160447, IMG submission 108222) | Enriched mosquito-associated microbial communities from UW Madison campus, WI, USA - HID1973K_E1 MG | ecosystem: Host-associated > Arthropoda: Insects > Digestive system > Unclassified ...
ATTGCGGAGCAGATCATGCCGCGTCTGGAAGCATTGCGCGAGACCATCACGCGCACGCAAGCGGACATGCGCGCGAGCGGCTGGCTGCGCTTTCGGCGGCATGTCATCGCGCGTTGCATCAGGTGCCGGGTTATCGGCCGCCTGCGCGCAGTCAGCGATAAAAAACCTTCGGTATATTGAACAATCCGGCGATACGGCGCGTCACCGAACAACGAAGCGTACACTCGAAAAGAACCAACGAGGATCGCGATGGCGAAGCGCATACCCGAGCCGTGGTATCACCCGCCGCAGGAAGAAGTCTGCGCGCTGTGCGGGCGCGCGGTGCCGTCCGCGGAGCGCGATCTGCATCATCTCGTGCCGAAGTCGCAGGGCGGCAGGCAGATGGCCGTGCTGCATCGCATCTGTCATCGGCAATTGCATGCGCTCTTTACCGAGAAGGAATTGGCGCAGTGCTATTCGTCCGTCGAGGCGCTGCTGGCGCACGAGGCGGTACGCAGTTTCGTCGATTGGGTACGCACCAAACCGGACGGGTTCTACCAACGCACACGGCGCGCGCGTTCGCGCTGAACGCGCATCTCACTGCGCGCACGACGCTTCGCCCCGTTGCGCCATCATGCCGAAACGCTGCTGGATGAAATTCTCGACCACGAGATAAAGATCCGCTTCGCGCGGCCGCGTTCCCCAGCGGCTGTTCCCGGCCACCGACGCCACCGTGAACCACGAATGCGGCGGAAACAACTCGACGCGCAGCATGCCGCGTTCGAGGATCCTGAGACGCCCCGTATCGATATGAAACTCGGCGCTGATTGCGCCCCCCGGCATGTCGATGCTCACCGTGATCGCCTTCGCCTTCATGGTCTCGCTCTCTCAAAGTGGCGGCGCCGGGAACTTGCGTGCCGCACGGCGTCCCCGAATGAATCGGATGAAGGCGCCGGGCGCGCGAGCCGCCCGGCGCCGCGCGAAAAGATTCGTCGTCTCCGCACGCATGACAACCTTAATGCGCCGGACGCCTGTCGAACAATCCTGCTTTGGCAGGGAGCCGACAGAGGGGCGCGATTGTCAAATTCTCCAGCGACGCGATCATGCGATCCTTTCGAAGGGCATAATCGCGCCGTCGTTTCGGCAGAGTTCTTCTGGTAGGCATACAGTAATGACGTTGCGCGTTGCCGCCGAAATACCGGCGACATCGGCAAGTCGCTCGCAACGCGTGCGGAGCATGACGGCGAACGTTCGCCGCCGCACACAACACAACCATCCTGCGTTTCATATCGGCCGCGCGTGTTCCCCACGGGAACAAGCGGTGAGCAAGCGCCGATCCCGTTCACGAGATTCGAATCAAAGAGGAAAGCACAATCATGCTGAAAGCGTATTCCTATGCAGCATCCGCAGCCGACAAACCGCTCGGCCCGCTCGAAATCCAGCGCCGCGATGTCGGCCCGAACGATGTGCGAATCGACATTCTGTTCTGCGGCGTGTGTCACTCGGATCTGCACATGGCGAAGAACGAATGGGGCGGCTCGAACTATCCGGTCGTGCCGGGTCACGAGATCGTCGGGCGCGTCGTCGAGGTCGGCGCGGACGTATCGAAGTTCAAGGTCGGCGATCTTGCGGGCGTCGGCTGCATGGTCGATTCATGCCGCGTGTGTGACTCCTGCAAGGAAGGACTGGAGCAGTTCTGCGATGGTCCCGCGAGTTTCACCCAGACCTACAACTCGCCTGATGCGAAGTCGGGCGGCGTGACATACGGCGGCTATTCGACGGCCATCGTCGTCGATGAGGCGTTCACGCTGCGCATCCCGGAGAATCTGGAACTGGCGGCGGTCGCACCGTTGCTGTGCGCGGGCATCACGACTTACTCGCCGCTGCGCCACTGGAACGTGCAGAAGGGCCACAAGGTCGGCGTCGTGGGTCTGGGCGGTCTCGGTCACATGGGCGTGAAGATCGCCGCCGCAATGGGCGCGCATGTCGTGCTCTTCACGACATCGCCGAACAAGATCGAGGACGCGAAGCGTCTCGGCGCGCATGAAGTCGTGATCTCGAAAGACCCGGATCAGATGGCGGCGCACGCCAACAGCTTCGACTTCATCCTGAACACGGTGGCCGCGTCGCACGATCTCGATCAGTTCATGGCGCTGCTCAAGCGTGACGGCACGATGACGCTCGTCGGCGCGCCGGAGCATCCGCATCCGTCGCCTTCGGTGATGAACATGATCTTCAAGCGCCGCTCGCTCGCGGGATCGCTCATCGGCGGAATCGCGGAAACGCAGGAGATGCTCGATTTCTGCGGCAAGCACGGCATCACGTCGGACATCGAGATGATTCGCATGGACGAGATCAACAAGGCGTACGAGCGCATGTTGAAGAGCGACGTGAAGTATCGCTTCGTGATCGACATGGCGACGATGGAAAAGTAGGCGCGCGGTTCAGCGGGGCGCGTTCATCGTCGCGCGCATGCGTTCGACGAAGCGCTCCGTCACGGCGGGCAAGGTCCTGCCGCGCTTCTTCACGATGGCGATCGGCCGCGCGAACGCCGGGTGGTCAATCGCCTTCACCACGAGCCCCGGCTCCGCGCGCACCTCGCGCGCGGTTTCCGGCAGGATCGTCACGCCCAGACCGCCGCGCACCATCGCGACGGCGGTCATCATGTAAGTCGGTTCGCAGGCGATATCGAGCGCGTCGCGCGTTTCGCTGAGCGCCGCGTCGACGACCGCGCGCACGCTCGTGCCCGGAGCGGTGAGCACGAGCGGCGAGCGCGCGAGATCGGCTAAGCTCACGCGGCGCTTCCTCGCCAGCGCATGTTCCTTCGGACAGACGGCCACGAGCCGGTCCACGCCCGCGTGCAGCACTTCGAGCAAAGGATCGAGCACGTCGCCGCCGGTCAGGCCGATATCCGCTTCCTCGTTGCGCACCAGCGCATTCACGGTGCTCGCCACCACATCGCGAATCTGAAATACGACGCGCGGCACGTCGCGCTTCATGCCGATGATCAGTTCGGGCAACGCGCTCGCCGCGAAGGTCGGCAGGCACGCGATGCGGATCGTGCCGCTTTCTCCCTCGCCCATCGCGCGTGCATCGCGCAGCACGTTCTCCATGTCGCGCAAGGACTTGCGCAAGAGCGGCAGCAACTCGCGCCCGGTCGGCGTCAGCGCGACGTTGCGGCTATTGCGATCGAAAAGCCGCGCGCCGACTGCGTCTTCCAGCCGGCGTATCTGCACGGTGAGCGCGGGCTGCGACAGATGCAGCCGTTCCGCCGCGCGCGTGAAGCTGCCCGCCTCGGCCACGGCGACGAGCGCGCGGATATCGCGAAGATTCAGATCCATTATGGTTTGTGATAGCTGCGATCAAATCATTTCAATTGTGTTATCGCCGCTTCGAACTTACGCTGAACTCCATCAAAAGACAATATTCGGAGACACGTTCATGCTGCCGTTGCTCGGCCTCGCCACCATCGTCGTCCTGCTCGGGGCGATACTTTCCAAACGCATGTCGCCGCTCGTCGCGCTCATCATCGTGCCGATCGCGGCGTCGCTGATCGGCGGCTTCGGCTTGCAGACGAGCAAGTTCGTCATCGACGGATTGAAGAGTCTCGCGCCCGTCGTCGGCATGTTCGTGTTCGCGATTCTCTATTTCGGCACCATTACCGACGCGGGCACGCTCGACCCGATCATCGACCGCATCCTGCGCGCGGTCGGCACGAAGCCCACGCGCATCGTGATGGGCACGACGCTGCTCGCGCTGCTGATCCATCTCGACGGCTCCGGCGCGGTCTGCTTTCTCGTGACGATTCCCGCGATGCTGCCGCTCTACGATCGCCTCAAGATGGACAGGCGCGTGCTGGCGGCGGCGGTGTCGATGGCGGCGGGCATCAACTTCCTGCCGTGGACCGGGCCGATGATCCGCGCGTCCGCTTCGCTGCATCTGCCGATTTCGGCGCTCTTCAATCCGCTGATTCCGGTGCAGGCGATCGGTCTCGCGTTCGTGTTCGGCATGGCCTGGTGGCTCGGCCGCCGCGAAGAAAAGCGGCTCGGCTATTCGAGCGCGAACGGCGCGATGCCCGTGCCGAAGCGCGAACTCACGCCCGAGGAACAGGCGCTGCGCCGCCCGAAGAACTTCTGGTTCAACATCGTGCTGACGATCGTCGTGCTCGGCACCATGGTCGTGATGGGCGAGAAGATTCCGCCCGCGATCATGTTCATGGTCGGCCTGTGCATCGCGCTGATGGTGAATTACCCGAACGTCGACATGCAGAGAAAACGCGTCGATGCCCACGCGCGCGCCGCGCTGATGATGGCCGGCATCCTGCTCGCGGCGGGCGTGTTCACCGGCATCATGCAGGGCAGCGGCATGCTCAAGGCGATGGCGCAGGCGGCCGTCGGCTTCGTGCCGCCCGCGATGGCCGGACATATTCCGGTCGTGCTCGGCCTCGTGTCGATGCCGCTTTCCATGCTTTTCGATCCCGATTCGTTCTACTTCGGCGTGCTGCCGGTGATCGCCGAAGTGGCGTCGCAACTCGGCGTGCCGGCGGTGCATGTCGGACAGGCCGCGCTGCTCGGCCAGATGACCACCGGCTTTCCCGTGAGCCCGCTCACGCCCGCGACGTTTCTCGTCGTCGGCCTGTGCGGCATCGATCTCGCGGATCATCAGAAGTTCACGTTCCCGCTGCTGTTCGGCGCATCGATCGTCATGACGATCGCGTGTGTCGTGCTCGGCGTGTTTCCGCTTTAATCAAGAACGGACGACGTCATGAAAGACACCATCAGAATCGGCGCGGGCGCAGGCTATTCGGGCGACCGCATCGAGCCTGCCCTCGAACTCGCCGAACACGGCGCGCTCGACTATCTCGTGTTCGAATGCCTCGCCGAACGCACGATCGCAATCGCGCAGCAGGCGCGCCGCAACGATCCGGACCACGGCTACGATCCGCTGCTCGAAGCGCGCATGCGCGCCGTGCTGCCGGTCGCGGCGAAGAACGGCGTGCGCGTCATCTCGAACATGGGCGCGGCCAATCCGCGCGCGGCGGCGCGCAAGACCGCGCAGATCGCGCGCGAACTGGGCCTGCATGGACTGAAGATCGCCGCGGTCACGGGCGACGACGTGCTCGATGTCGTCCTTCGTTCGTCGCTGCGTTTCGAGGAGTCCGGCGACGATGTCAGCGCGTACGCGGAGCGCATCGTGTCGGCCAATGCGTATCTCGGCGCGGCGCCGATCGTCGCGGCGCTCGCGGCGGGCGCGGATATCGTGCTGACCGGGCGTGTCGCCGACCCGTCGCTGTTCACGGCGCCGCTCATCCACGAGTTCGGCTGGCGCATGGACGACTGGAACACGCTCGGGCAGGCGACCGTCGTCGGCCATCTGCTCGAATGCGCGGGCCAGGTGACGGGCGGCTATTTCGCCGATCCCGGCTGCAAGGACGTCGGCAATCTCGCGCGTCTCGGCTTTCCGATCGGCGAGGTGAGCGCGGATGGCGCGGTCGTCGTGACGAAGGTCGCGCAGGCGGGCGGAGGCGTGACCGAGGCCACGTGCAAGGAACAACTGCTGTACGAGATTCACGATCCGGGCCGTTACTTCCAGCCGGATGTCGTCGCGGATTTCACGCAGGTGCGCGCGGTGCAGGAGGCGCAGGATCGCGTGCGCGTGACGGGCGGACGCGGCAACCCGCGCACCGATACGCTCAAGGTCTCGGTCGCATATGCGGACGGCTACATCGGCGAAGGGCAAATCTCGTACGGCGGCACGGGTGCGGTGGCGCGCGCGCGACTCGCGCTGGATATCGTGCGCGAGCGCCTCGCGATCACGGGCGTCGACACGAGCGAACTGCGCTTCGATCTGATCGGCGTGAACGCGCTCTATGGCGACACGCTCGGCGCCCAACACGACGATCCGTACGAAGTGCGCGTGCGCGTCGCGGGCCGCGTATCGAGCGCGAGGGAAGCGGCGCGCATCGGCAACGAGGTCGAGACGCTCTATACCAACGGACCGGCGGGCGGCGGCGGCGTGACGAAGGCGACGCGCGAAGTCATCGCGGTGCAATCCGTGTTGCTCGCGCGCGAGCATGTGAATCCGATATTCGAATTCGTGGAGGCAAGCGATGAAACTGCGTGAACTGGCACACGGCCGCACCGGCGACAAGGGCAACACGCTGAATGTCTCGGTGATCTGCTTCGATGCGAAGCACTACGCGCATCTGCGTGAACAACTGACGCCCGAGCGCGTGAAGACCCATCTCGCCGATGTCGTGAAGGGCGAAGTCGTGCGCTATGAACTGCCGCTACTGAACGCGTTCAACTTTGTGCTGGGTCACGCGCTCGGTGGCGGCGTTACGCGTTCGCTCGCGCTGGACGCGCACGGCAAGTCGATGAGTTCGGCGTTGCTCGATATCGAGATCGAAGAGATTTTGTAGGAAGAAAGCGCCCGCCGCCAAGTAGTCGCGCGATGTCGCCCCAAATCTTGGGATGTCTAACTGGTTAGGTAAAAAAAGCCGCCTGAAGATGGACAAAAACTCGCCAAACGCTCGCATAAGCTCTCGTTAGACTTTTTTACATTTTAGTTGAGGGGTGGTCCTAAACGTCTGAATACAATCGATTTCTTACGAATTGTGCAGTCGCCGGGACCTATGAACACGAAGCGAAAAACGATAGTTTCCATTTTCGGGACGCGGCCCGAAGCCATCGAGATGGCACCCCTCGTGAAGGCGTTCGAAGCGGAACCGGATGTGCGTTCCGTCGTGTGCGTGACCGGCCAGCATCGCTCGATGCTGCAGCCTTCGACGCTCGTCCTCGCTGATTCGCGCATCGTCGCGGCGCTCGCGGGCCAGCCCTTCGAGGAATTCAATCCTGCAACGCCGCGCGGAATGAAATCTGCGGCGCGTGTCGTGCGCGAGGCGTTCGCATAGGCGCCCGGCATCCTGTCTCACGCAACCGGGCGAAGCGCGCGCGACGTGCACGTTCCTCCTTCGCGGCCATCCCGCCTCGTTGCGTCAATTTCGAGTCACTCAACTTTGCTCAACGACATCATCGACCGGCGCGGCCTGCGTGCCGTGCTGGCTTCACTCTTCACGTGCGCTGCGCTCCTGGCGGGCCTGCAGGATGCGGCCCTCGGCGCGACGACGGACGCGCCGGGCACGCAGGCGGCGAGCGCTTTCGAGCGTCTCGGCCTCGATGTGCCGGAAACGCGCACCGTGACCTTGCGGCAACTCGGCCTGCTCGAAAGCGTGACGCTCAATGCGCCCGACACGCGCCGCGAATTCTTTCTGCCCGTGCCCGCCGGCGTGCCGATCAGCGGCGCCACATTGCAATTCGACGGCGGTTACGTGCGCGGCGACGGCGGCCGGGTCACGATGCTCCTTTCGCTCGACGGCTCTCCCGTGCTGGCGCGCGCGTTCACGCAGGATGCGGGCGGGGTGTCCGTCAATCTCGGCGTCGATGGTGCGGCGCGAACCGCCGGCTTCGTGCGTCTGGGTCTCGGCTTCGCGTCGGTGATCAGCCAGAACGAGTGCGCGGATCAGACAGCCATCGGCAACGTGCTGCGCGTCGATCCGACCACGCGCCTCACGTTCCGTTTCAATCCCGCCGACGTGCAGGACTTGCGCACCGCATGGAGCGCGCTGCCCTATGCGCCAGTGCTGGCGGTGTCCGGACGCAAGCTGTCGACGAACGCGTTCGACACCGCCTGGCGCACCGACGCGCTGTTGCAGCGCGACGGCAAGCGGCCCGTGGTGCAGGCGCTGCCGGCCGTGGGTGACACGGTGGACCTCGCGGGCATCGACGTGCCCGCGGCGTTGCGCAACGTGCCGGCCTTCGGCGCGCTCGCGGCGGGCGGCAAACACGTCATCGCGGATCAGGCGGAACTCGGCGCGCTGCTCGCGCTCGGCGCGCGCGCGGCGTTCGGTCCGGACGTCGTCGTCGCGGACGAAACGATGCGCAAGACGCTCAACGGCGCGCTCGATGCGCTGCGCGCGCAAGTCGCGAACACTTCGGGCGACGCGCTCGCCGCTTTCGACGCATGGCGCAAGCGCACGGCCTCGCAATTGACGGCGCAGTTGGCGCCGGGCGAAGTGCGCGTCGCACATGTCGGCGGGCGGGCGATCATCGTCGTCGGCGATCCGCGCGGCATCGGCGCGCTCGCGCAGGGCTGGCGTCCCATCGATGTATCGAACCGCGTGATCGTGCATCGCATCGACACGGCGCAGCAGACGCGCGGCGACACCATCGCGTTGTCGGAGCTGGGCGGCGATCCGCGCAGCATCGACGTGCAGACCGCGGCATCGTGGAATGCGCGTTTCGATCTCGCGGCGGCATCGGGCAACGGCCGCCTGCCGGAGCAGGTCGTGCTCGACCTCGCCGCATCGCCGACACTGTCCAACGGCGGCGCGACCGCCACCGTGTACCTGAATGACGTGATGATCGGCGCGAAGCTCATCAACGTCGACGGCGCGCGCCAGCGCCTCGTCGCGCCGATTCCCCGCTACGCGCTCGCGCGCACCAACGATCTGCGCGTGACCTTCCGCCGTCAGCCCGACGGCGGCTGTCAGGCGCGCCAGACGTATCCGGTCGCGGTGCTGCCGTCGAGCCATCTGCGTCTGGCCACCGCGACGCCGGACAACACCTTTGCGGGCATGGCGGCGCGCTATGCGTCGTCGGCGACGGTGTATGTGCCGCGCGCCTATCTCGACGATGCCCTGAACAGCGTGCCGCGCCTCGCCGTGCTGACCGGCGCGGCAGGCATCGCGCCGGTATCGGCGAAGTTCGCGGTGAGCAGCGCGCAGGACGCGGCGCACCCCGACGGCCCGTTCCTCGCCGCGGATGTCCGTCTCGCCGACGAGAAGAACCCCGCGGTGTATTCGGCCGAGCGTCTTTCGCTGAGCTCGCCTGCGGGCGATACGCTGCTCGACATGTCGGGCCTGTCGCGCGTCGCGGTGGTGAGCGTGGCGAGCGCGGGCGGGCAGAGCGGCGTCGTGTATCGGTCGGCGGGCGCGGCGCCGGTTCTCACCGACCGGTTGCAACTGTCGCGCGGCAATATCGCCGTGGTCGACGGCAGCGGCGTGCTGAAGCAGTTCGACACGGTGAATCCCGAAGAGATGGCCGACGAGCCCGCATCGAGCACCGACTGGGTGACGCGGCACTGGGCCCGCTGGGGCATTCCCACCGTGCTCGTCGTGCTGCTGCTCGCGTTGATTGCGCTGGCCGGTAACGCGCGCCGCCGACATCGCAACCGACGCGCCCGCGACGACGAGGATCGCGTGTGATGCTGGAGACGCTTAGGTGGTACGGCGAGATCCTGCTCGCCGATTACTACCAGGGACTCGAATACGTGGCCGCGACGGTCGCGGCGATCATCCTGCTTTCGAGCCTCGATGATCTGTTCATCGACGTCTGGTACTGGACGCGCAAACTCTGGCGGCGCGTGACGGTCGAGCGGCGTTTCGCGCCGCTGACGGTCGAGCAGCTCTACGCGCGCGACGAGCAGCACATCGCGATCATGGTGCCCGCGTGGCACGAGCACGACGTGATCGCCGCGATGATCGAGGATCTCGTGCGCGTGCTCGACTATCGCGCGTACACGGTGTTCGTCGGCACGTATCAGAACGATGCCGCGACGATCGCCGAAGTGGAGCGCATGCGGCATCGCTACAAGCATCTGCATCGCGTGGAAGTGCCGCACGATGGCCCGACCTGCAAGGCCGACTGCCTCAACTGGCTCGTGCAGGCGATCCTGCATTACGAGTTCGAGGCGGGCATCGAGTTCGCGGGCATCGTGATGCACGACAGCGAGGACGTGCTGCATCCCGTCGAACTGAAGTTCTTCAACTATCTCCTGCCGCGCAAGGACATGATCCAGTTGCCGGTGGCGTCGCTCGAACGGCACTGGTTCGAGCTCGTCGCGGGCACCTACATGGACGAGTTCGCCGAATGGCACGGGAAGGATCTCGTCGTGCGCGAGAGTCTGGCGGGCGCGGTGCCGTCGGCGGGCGTGGGGACGTGTTTCTCGCGCCGCGCGATTCTCGCGCTCGTCGAACAGACGCAGCAACAGCCGTTCAACACCGAAAGCCTGACCGAGGATTACGACATCGGCACGCGCATCACGCGGCTCGGCATGCAATCGATCTTTCCGCTCTTCCCGGTCGAATTCACGACCCGGCGCAAGGGCTGGTTCGGCCTCGGCCCCGAGCGCGAAATCAAACTGACGATGCCGCTGTGCGTGCGCGAATTCTTTCCCGATACCTTTCGCACCGCGTACCGGCAGCGCGCGCGCTGGACGCTCGGCATCGGCTTGCAGGGCTGGGCGCTGACCGGCTGGAGCGGCTCGCTCGCGAACCGCTATCTGCTGATGCGCGATCGCAAGGGCGTGGTGACGGCGTTTGTCGGCATGCTCGCGTATCTGCTCGCCGTGCAGTTCATGCTGTTCGCCGCCGCGTCGTATTTCGGTTTCGCGAGCGATTTCTTTCCGTCGCCGTTCATCGATTCGCGCTGGCTGCAATTTCTGCTCGCCGCGAACTCGGTCGCGCTCGTGCTGCGCGTCACGCAACGCATCGTCTTCACGACGCGGCTCTATGGCTGGGAGCACGGCGTGCTCGCGGTGCCGCGCATGGTCATCAGCAATGTCATCAACTTCATGGCGGTGGCGCGCGCGTGGCGGCTTTTCATCGTGCATATGGTGACGGGGCGGCGGCTCGCGTGGGACAAGACGATGCACGATTTCCCCAGCAACGAGGGCCTGCGCGATACGCGTCAGGATCTGGGCGAACTGCTGGTTTCGTGGCAGGCGATCGATCCCGAGCGGCTCGAAGAAGCGCTGCGAACCGATCACGCGCGCGAAGCGCCGATCGGACGCGTGCTCGTCACGCGCGGCTGGCTCGACGAGGAAACGCTCGCCGAAGCGATCGCGTTTCAGGCGGACTTGCCGCGCGGCCGTTTCGTTGCCGCGCGCATGGACCTGACGACTATCGCGACGCCGGAGACGCTCGTGCGGCTGCGCGCGCTGCCGCAGGGTATCGATGCGAACGGCCACGCTCTGTTCGCCTGCGCGAGCCTGCTCGACGATATGTCGCTCGCCGAATTGAGCGCGGCGGCGGGCCGCGCGGTCGCGCTGCATATCGTGCGGGAAAGCGAGATCACGGACGGTCTGCGGAAGCTGCGCGCGGTCGGCATGCCGGTCCATACGGGCGATGGGGAAGAGGAAGCGTCGCCCTCGCTCGCGGATGCGACCGCCGCGCGCGGCGTGCCGCTCGTCGGCGACATCATGATCGAGATGGGGCTCGTCACGCGCGACGCGTTCGAGACTGCGTTGCGCAACTACCGGCCGGAGCGGCATGGGCGCATCGGCGATTACATGGTGGCGGAGCAGGTCATCACGCCCGATGCGCTGACCGTCGCGATCGCGGAGCAGCGGCGCCGCTATCTCGAGCGGGCCGGGATTCGATGACGCGGCGCTTGCGACTCGCCGTGTGGGCGGCCGCCGCGTTGTGCGCCTCGGGGGCAGCCCGTGCCGACGAGACCTTGCCGCTGCCGCTTAGCGGCGCGGCGTATCGCGTGGCGCGCGAAGCGTTCGCGGCCTACGACGCGCATCGTTATGCCGATGCCATCGCCGGCGCGCGCGAAGCGATTCGCCAGCGGCCGGATGTCGCGGATTTGCGGCTGCTGCTGGCCAATGCGCTCGCGGCGCGCGGGCGTCTGAAGGACGCGAGCCGCGCGCTCGCCGACGCCATCGCGCAGCTCGGTCCGCTGCCGGCGCTGACGGCGCGGCGCAGGCAGATCGACGTGCTGATCGCGTCGGGCGGCGCGGGCGGCGTGCCGGGCGATTTGCCGGAGCCGGCGCTGAAGGCGGCGCGCACGGCGTATCGGTCGTATGCGCGCAAGGATTACGCGGCGGCCGTGGCCGAAAGCCGTGAAGCGGTGCGGCTCGCGCCGCAGGCCGAACGCTTGCGCTATCTGCTGATCGATTCGCTCGCCGCATCCGGCGACGATCTGGCCGCCTATGAAGCCGCCGCCGACGCAACGAAGCGCTTTGGCGAGCGCGACGCCTTGCGCGAGCGGCAACGCTTCATCGGCGACAGACTTGCGCCGGCGGCGTCGAAGTCGGCGTATGCGGCCCGCGAGCGCGGCGATCTGGACGCGGCGCAGAGGCTCGCGCAACAGGCCGTGATGTATGCGCCGGGGCGCAAGGACTTCCGCATGCAGCTCATCGAGATACTGTTCGCGCGCGGCGATTTCGCGGGCGTGGAGAGCGCGACGAGCGATGCCATCGCGCTCGATCGCGACGATGCGCTCGCGTGGACCTTGCGCGGCTATGCGCGTGCGGCGCTCGGACAGGACGCCGATTTCGCGCAGGCGCTGACACTCGCCGCATCGACGGATGCAGCCGATGAACGCCGATACCGCGATGCCCGCGTGGCGCGCACGATCATCGCCGATGTGCGGCTCGCGCAAGGCAACCCGCAAGCGGCGCTCGACGCGCTGCCGCCCGTCGCGACGCAGACTCCCGATGACGCCGATGCCGCGATCACCTTGCGCCGCCATCGCGCGCAGGCGCTGTTGCGCATGGGCGCGGCCCAAGCGGCGCAAGTCGATCCGCGCGCGCGCCCGACCTTCGAGTGCCGCGAAGACTCGTTCGGCGCTTCCTGCGATGTCTACGCGCACGATCCCGCGCTCGCCGCGACACGCGAAGCGCGTCTTGCGGAACGGCGTGGCGATCGCGGCGCGGCGATCGGCTACTGGCGCACGGCGATCACCGAAGTGCCCGACGATCCGCAGCCGCGCATCGCGCTGATCGATGCGCTCGCGGCGACGGGCCGCACACGCGAGGCGTCGGGCGAAGCGCGCGCGTTGATCGATGCGAACCTGCTCGACTCGATGACCGACACGCAGGCGGCGGTCATCGCGCGACGCGCGGGGGACAGCGCGCTCGCGCTGGATTATTTCGCGCGCGCCGAGCGAGACGGCAAGCTGTCCGCATCGGCGCAAGCGGACGCGGGTTACGCGGCGCTCAACCTGCATCGCAATGAAGAGGGCGCGAAGTATCTGGAACGCGCGATCGACCACGGCGCAAACGCGCCCGCCGACGAGGCGCTCACGCCCGAAGCACTGAACGACGCACGCGCGGCTCACGCCGAAGCGACGCGCAACTGGGGCTTCAGCGCGACCGTGAACTATCGCGGCAATGGCGCGCAGCAAGGCTTCGCGTTTGCGCCGACGCCGGGTTTGTCGAACAACTGGCAGGCGGGCGCGGAGGCGTACTGGCGTCCGTTCGGCAGTCTCGGCGACCGCATGTTCGAGGTGTACGCGCGCGGCTACGAGAACTTCGGCGTGAAGGGCGACGGGCCGTCGGGGGCATCGACGTTGCAGGCGGCGATCGGCGCGCGCGTGAAACCGTTCGCATCGGCCAATGCGATTTTCGCCGTCGAAAAGATTCTGCCGATCGGCTCGGACGTGCGCTCGGACTGGCTCGTGCGCGCGGCCTACTCGAACGGCTTCGGCGACACGCGCCGCCTCGACGTGCCGAGCTGGTGGACGGGCACGATGTACGGCGAGGCGGGGCATTACATCGTGAACGATTCGACCTACGCGACCGCGAACGCGCGTCTGGGCCGCACCTATCGGCTCGATGCGCTGAGTCCGCGCCTGACGGTGTTTCCGCATGCGGTCATCGGCATGGACTACGATTCGGCGATCGATCACAGCGTGCCGGTGGGCGTCGGCGCGGGCGTGGCGGCGCGTTACTGGTTCCGTGGCGGTCCGTACGATGCGCCGCGCTCGTTCGTCGATGTGTCGGTGCAATACCGGTTTCGCGTCGCGGGCGATGATCGCGCGAAAGGCGTGTTCTTTGGTGCGGTATTCTCGTACTGATGTCTTCCCTCTTCTCCGTTCTCGTCATCGCTTGCTGCCTTGCGTGCGCTCCCGTTTCGGCGCATGCCGATGCCGCGCGCGCGCGTCTTGTCGACGGCATCGTCTGGCAGCCCGACAACGCGCATGCCGATCCGCGCGGCGATTGGGACAGGCTCGGCGCGCATGAGCTGATCGTGCAATGGACCGCGGTGGACGGCATATCGTTCGTGCCGGGCGCGGGATTGCGCGCGGCGCCGCGCATGCCGGACTGGGAGCGCATCGGGCAGGAACCGTGGGCGCGCGATGTGATCGTCGGGCTGGCTGGCCGCTTCGACGAAGCGGCGGCGCGGGCGAATGCGGCGCAACTGTTCATCGAATCGATGCGGCTCGCGGAGGTTCATCCGCCTGTGCATGTGACGGGGTACTACTTTCCCGTGGAGATCGATCCGACGTGGCAGAACGCGAGTGCTTTGCGCACGATGCTCGATGCGTTGCCCAAGCCGTTGTGGATCAGTGTTTATGATCGCGCGAATGTGGGCGGCGCGGCGATTGCCGACTGGCTCGATCAATGGCTGCCGCGCGATGTCGGCGTGCTGCTGCAGGATGGATGCGGGGTGTATGCGCGTGAGCCGCGCGTGGCGCGTGAGTATGCGGATCAGCTTGCGGCGAAGCTGGGGCGGCATCGGGTGAGGATCATCGTGGAGGCGTTTCGTCCGCGAATGGGCGGCGGATTTCGCTCCGCGACGGTGGAGGAACTGAGGCCGCAGATCGATGCTTATCGTGGGTACAAGACCTATCTCTTCGATGGGCCGCATTATGTGTCGGCGGATATCGTGCAGGGGCTGGTCGATGCGTACTCGTTCATGCGCAGGTGATCTTCTTCCGCCGGATCCCGTGTTCGCGTCGGTCTATTAGCACTGCCCCTGTGCGGGGCGGCAGTCACTTTCTTTGCTGCTGCAAAGAAAGTAACCAAAGAAAGCAGCTCGAGACGCCCGCGGTCATACGCAATTTGGGTGTTCTTCTCGTCGATCGTGGCGCTTGTAGCGAGTGCCCTCATAGGCCCCATCGGGCTTGGACCGCACACGGTCTGACTAGCTAGAGCTTCTAGCGCGCTGGTTCAGCGCGAAATAGCTTCGGCACAGCGCTGCGCGCTGCCGTTGGGTATGCAGGGGAAACCGACGAGAAAAGAACGAAACGTAGAAGTACTCGCAGACCCGATGGACCCATCGGCCGCGCAGCGGGCCGGAGCCATTTCGTGCTGGACCAGCCACGCACGTGGTGCGATGTGGCAGACCGTGCGCGGTCCAAGCCCGAGATGGCCTCTGAGGGCACTCGCTACTGCTGTGCCAAGACCGATCGCCTGTGCCGGGGCCGGCATGAAGTACTTTGGATGGGGAAAGCTGCTTTCTTTGGTTACTTTCTTTGCAGCAGCAA
>Ga0160447_100662_pt1 | contig 15213 bp, 14 predicted proteins | sample HID1973K_E1MG_FD_108222 | JGI IMG/M metagenome (GOLD analysis project Ga0160447, IMG submission 108222) | Enriched mosquito-associated microbial communities from UW Madison campus, WI, USA - HID1973K_E1 MG | ecosystem: Host-associated > Arthropoda: Insects > Digestive system > Unclassified ...
ACACCTGGCGCAATCGGCGCTGGCATGCGTTCAGTCTGGTCACGCCGAACTGGCAATGCGCGCTGCCGGGTTATCGCTACAGCGAGGAGCACGGCGGCACCGACCCCCATGGTTTCATGAAGAAAGACGAGATCAACGACTACCTCTCAGGCTTCGTCAAGGCCGTCAACGCGCCGGTGCGCGAAGGTGTCGCGGTCAGGCGCGTGGTGCCTCGCGCCGCAGGTGGCTTCGATGTGCATACCTCGCAAGGCGACTTCACCGCCGATCAGGTGATCTGCGCCTCGGGCGGGTATCACACGCCGATCATTCCGCGTCTGGCCGAGCGTCTGCCAGCCGGTATCACCCAGATTCATTCCGAGCAGTACCGCAATCCTCAGGCGCTGCCGGAAGGCAACGTGCTGGTCGTCGGTTCCGGGCAGTCCGGTGCGCAGATCGCCGAAGACCTGCATCTGGCCGGTCGCAAGGTCTTTCTTGCTGTCGGTGATGCGCCCCGTTGCGCACGCTTCTATCGCGGCAAGGACGTGGTCGACTGGCTCGCGGAAATGGGTTACTACCGGATCGGCGTCGACACCCATCCGCTGCGTGAAGGGGTGCGCGACAACACCAACCATTACGTGACCGGCCGCGATGGCGGGCGGGACATCGACCTGCGCAAATTCGCCCTGGAGGGCATGGAGTTGTTCGGCCGTCTGGAAGGGTTGCAGGGCCAGACGTTGCAGTTCGCAAGCAACCTGAGCGACAGCCTGAACAGCGCCGACGCGGTCTATAACCGGATTAACGGCTCCATCGACAAATACATCGCCGAGCAGGGCATCGACGCGCCGGCGGGCGAACGTTACGAGCCGCTGTGGACGCCTTCCGAGGAGCGCGGCGAGTTGAATCTGGTGGAGCAGGGCATCACCAGCATCATCTGGTGCATCGGTTTCACACCGGACTTCACCTGGGTTGAAGCGCCCGTGTTCAACGGTCGTGGTCATCCGGGCCATGAGCGCGGGGTCACGGCGCAAGCGGGGCTGTATTTCCTCGGGCTGCCGTGGTTGTACACCTGGGGTTCGGGGCGTTTTTCGGGCGTGGCGCGGGACGCGGAATATGTGGTGGAACACATCCTCGGGACGGTGGCAGAGCGCAAAGTGGCCGCAGGGTGAACAGTTGGAGCGCGCTTGCCCGCGACGGCGGTATGGCATTCAACCGTGCGGCGCCTGGAAGCGCGCATTCACGGGCAAGCACGTTCCTGTGGCAGGTCGCCGCTCATCCGGTAACCTGTCTGCCAACCCTTGACGATAATTTGTAACGGGACAATACTTTGCTCAAATTCATATAGATGACTACATAAATACAACAGCGAAGCGCCTCCATGAACCGACTATCCAGTGATGTCCGCCTGCCGCTTTACCAACGTCTGCGCGATCAATTGGCCGAGCAGATCGCCAATAACCGCTGGCGTCCGGGTGAAGCGATCCCGACCGAAGCCGCCTTGTCGAGCGAGTATTGCCTGTCCACTGGCACCGTGCGCAAGGCCATCGACATGCTGGTCAACGAAAACATCCTCGAACGCCAGCAGGGCCGTGGCACCTTCATTCGACGGCCGCAGTTCCAGTCTTCGCTGTTCCGCTTCTTCCGCTTTCAAAGTGTCTCTGGTGAGCGGCAGGTGCCGGAGAGTCGCATTCTGTCAATTGAGCCTGTGAGCGCGCCATCCGCCGTTTCCCACGCCCTGGGGCTGCCGCTGGATGCTCCGGTGATTCGCATGATCCGCCTTCGACTGCTGGACGCGCAACCGGTTCTTGCCGAGGAAATCTGGCTGCCTCAGGTGCAGTTCCAGACGCTGCTGGAAACCGACCTGAGCAAGCAGGGCCCGCTGCTTTACCCCATCTATGAGGAGTTGTGCGGACAGGTCGTCGCTTACGCCGAAGAGACCCTGACCGCCGAGGCGATCAGCGAAGTGCATGCGCGTCTGCTACAGGTTCCGACCAACAGCCCGGTCGTGGTGATCGAGCGTCTGGCCCGCAACTACGCCGGTCAACCGCTGGAATGGCGTCGTTCCCGTGGGCACGCCAGCCACTTCCGTTACAGCGTCGACATCCGATAACGCCAAACACCCTTTAGGAGTGTGTTTGCCCGCGATGGCGGTGTCCCTGTGACATCCCGGTCGCCTAACACACCGCAATCGCGGGCAATCGTGCTCCTACAGAGATTTTCCTCAAGCCTGTCATCGAGAACGGGCTCCACAACCACTGCCGCTTCACACACATATAAGGACAAGAACCATGTTCAATTGGTATCGCCAGGTTACTCCTCGGGAGCGCAAGACGTTCTGGGCCTGCTTCGGCGGGTGGTCGCTGGACGCCCTTGAAGTTCAGATGTTCGGCCTGGCCATTCCGGCACTGATCGCCGCGTTTGCCTTGAGCAAGGGCGACGCGGGGCTGATCAGCGGCGTGACGCTGATCACCTCGGCCCTGGGTGGTTGGGTCGGCGGCACGCTGTCTGACCGTTATGGTCGCGTGCGCACCCTGCAGTGGATGATCCTCTGGTTCTCGTTCTTTACCTTCCTGTCTGCGTTTGTCACTGGCTTCAGCTCGCTGCTGGTGGTCAAGGCGCTGCAAGGCTTCGGCATCGGCGGCGAGTGGGCCGCGGGCGCGGTGCTGATGGCCGAAACCATAAACCCCAAATACCGCGGCAAAGTCATGGGCACCGTGCAGAGCGCCTGGGCCGTAGGCTGGGGCCTGGCGGTGGGCGTGTTCACGCTGATCTATTCGTTCGTCCCGGCGGATATCGCCTGGCGGGTGATGTTCCTGGTCGGCCTGCTGCCATCGCTGCTGATCATCTGGGTGCGCCGCAACGTCCAAGAGCCGGACAGCTTCCAGCGTCTGCAAAAAGAGCAGGCCATCCCGCAGAGTTTCTTCAAATCGCTGGCCGGTATCTTCCGCCCTGAACTGTTGCGCGTAACGTTGCTCGGCGGCCTGCTGGGCCTGGGTGCCCACGGCGGTTACCACGCGGTCATGACCTGGCTGCCGACCTTCCTGAAAACCGAACGCAACCTGTCGGTGCTCAACTCCGGTGGCTACCTGGCGGTGATCATCTTCGCCTTCTGGTGTGGTTGCGTGGCCAGTGGGTTCCTGATCGACCGCATCGGCCGGCGCATGAACATCGTGCTGTTCGCCCTGTGCTGCGTGATCACCGTGCAGTGCTACGTGTTCCTGCCGCTGACCAACACCCAGATGCTGTTTCTCGGCTTCCCGCTGGGCTTCTTCGCCGCCGGTATTCCCGCCAGCCTCGGCGCACTGTTCAACGAGCTGTACCCGGCTGACGTGCGCGGAGCAGGGGTGGGCTTCTGCTACAACTTCGGCCGCGTGCTGTCCTCGGTGTTCCCGTTCCTGGTCGGTCACATGAGCGAGTCCATGTCACTGGGTTCGGCCATCGGCATCGACGCCGGCATTGCCTATGGCGTCGCCGTCATCGCCGCGCTGTGCCTGCCGGAAACCCGTGGTCGCAGCCTGGAAGCCAGCGCTGCCGCCGCTCAGGGTTCGACCGGCCGCAACGAAACCGCCAGCGCTTGATGCCTTTCCTGCGCGATGCCTTTCGCATCGCGCATTTTTCGATAGATGAGATCCATGTCCGATACCTTTCCCGCGTCGATTCTTGGCATCGACGGCCACGCACACGTATTCAGCAGGGAGCTGGATCTGACATCGGCAAGACGCTATTCACCTGGCTACGACGCCAGTCTGGCGATGTATCGAGATAACCTGCAGGCCCACGGTCTGAGTCATGGCGTGCTGGTACAGCCGAGTTTTCTCGGCACCGACAACAGCTACCTGCTCGATGCCCTGCGCCAGGCGCCTGCCCAGTTGCGCGGCGTGGTCGTGGTCGATCGCGAGATCAGCCGCGCCGAGCTGAACGAGATGGATCGCCTGGGCGTGGTCGGCATTCGTCTGAACCTGATCGGCAAGACGCTGCCGGACTTTTCCGAGCCGCAGTGGAAGGCCCTGTTCGCGCACGTCGCCGAGCTGGACTGGCATGTGGAACTGCACCGCCATGTGGCCGATCTGCCGGGCTTGGTCCGGGCATTGATGCCCTTCGGCGTGAAGCTGGTGATCGATCATTTCGGCCGGCCGGATGCACGACTGGGGCTGGATCAGCCGGGCTTTCGCGAGATGCTGGAACTGGCCCTGAGCGGGCAGTTGTGGATGAAGGTCTCGGGCATTTATCGACTGGAAGGCAGCGAACAGGAAAACCTCGAGTTCGCCCGCGCCGCGCTGCCGCTGCTGGTGCAGAGCTTCGGCGCGCAACGTCTGGTGTGGGGCAGCGACTGGCCCCATACCCAACATGAAAACCGCGTGAACTACGGCTCCGTGGTCGAGCAGTTGCAGGCCCTGGAATGCTCGCCGCAGTTGATGCGTTCGCTGCTGATCGAAGCGCCCCAGGTGCTGTTCGATTTTGCGATGGTTGAGGCCTGAGGCGCGCTTTCCATGGGGGATGCCCTGTAGGCGCGCGCTTGCCCGCGATGGCGGTTAATCATCCGACATTGCAGCGTCAGCGTTGACGCCATCGCGGGCAAGCGCGCTCCTACAAGGATGTGCGGATGACTGAAGTCGAATCATGGCGCCCTTGCCCAATCGATATAACTTCTTCCATTGTGCAGTTCTTCGCCACCCTTCCTCAAAGCTCTTCACATCCAGGACGACGTGAATCTTCAGGACTACCTATGGCTCCAACGGATAACACCGCCGCACACAATTGTCCCGCTAACGACAACAAACATCGCTATAAATGGAGGGTAAAGCGTGAGCTTCATTCTTTTGGTCATGCCGCGTAAATCATCTCTTTCCAGAAATCCCTTTGCCATGTGCCAATTTGGCCTTATGCACGCCATAAATATTGCTCCGCACCGTACAACCCTGCCAGGAAAACCCCATCGCCCAAACATTATCTGATTGTATTCAACTAACGCGCTCCTCGAAAAAACCGCCTCCAGGTTTTCTAAATGTCTATGCGTCACAATGGCTACCCAGATGAGTACTACGGGTTGAGCAGCAATCGTGCAAATTGTGGCGACCTCGTAGATTCCTATCTCGATCATAGTGAGTATTCCAAATAAAGAACTTATTCGATCTATGCAACAATTCCACCTCCGCTATAGGGGGCGCGCACATTTACAGTATTCTGCCGCAGCGCATGCGACCCAATTATTACGTACTCAGGACACGGCGGCGCATAGCGTTTCACTTGCCTAAAAAATCAAACCGCTGATTAACAAAGCGGAGCACCAAGCAAAGGACGCAATGAAGGGTGGATACAGCCACATTTTGAGGTCGTTGGGTAGCGCCTCTATTTCGCTACGAAGCGCTACCCCTCTCCAGATATATAACCTGGGCATCCAACAAACAAGGCAGACATGTCCGCATATGATAATCTCCCCAGCGACTCCAAGCCTCCTATGCAGGTCGCGATTTTGACGTATGATCAGACTGTTCTCAAATATCTGCTGCAGTCTATTCGACAGAATATGTGATGTCACAGCTGTCCAGATTACAATCATCGGAAGGGGCAACATCACCACCAGTGTCACGACTTTCTCTATCACCGATCTAGTCATAAAGACTCTCATCCATTATTTCACCGAGCGCTTCTACATGATCAGTCCGGCCGTGGACTCTACTCCGGCCCCCCGCCACACCCAGACTCTTTGATACCTTTGCTTTCACACAACGCGCCTACATGCGACGTCATTTGTCCTGGGTATGCGCAGGCTTGTACCCATAGTCTCGACTACAGCATGACTATCCAAACACATAGCCAGACACCAGCAACCCGGAAAACCATAGATGAGACGCAATAAATGGCGGGTACAACCAAAGCTTGAGTCGCTTGGGCATGCTCGCAATTTCGCTCTCAAGCGCCACGCCTCTCCAGATATGTAATCGAGGCAGCCAACACACTAGAACCACACTTCCACAGGTAACAATTTTGCCAAACAGCCCCAATTTTTCCATGAGTTTCCGGTCGTGCCGCATGAACAGGCTATGGACAAATATTTGCTCCAGTCTGCTCACTAGTAGATGGGAGGCAATAGCAGTCCACATCAAAATAAAAGGTAGAGGCACAACAACCACTACCGAAACTAGCTGTTCGACCGTCAACTTACTCATCGTTCTCGCCGTAAATGACCTCCCCTAAAACTCCACCTTGATCACTGCCGATTTCACCTCCCGCCCAGCCACCTAAACCAGCTCCCAAGGCAACGCAGGCTGTAGCGCCAAACCCCCTCGTTGCGGCCCCCAGAATCACTAAACACAACTGTTTCGAAACAGCGGTTCCTCCATGTGCTCCGACAGCACCCCCACCCAAACTCCCAATCAACTTCCCTCCCTCTACATACCGCGCCTTCCTGCACTGTCGCTCATCCCCGGCAAGGCAAGCTTCTCTGATTTCAAGCGAAGTTGACGCCACATCAAGCGCGACGCCGATGTATCCACCTCGTTTAACGATAGTTGCCGCTTTCGCCACGCCAGCAACGGTGTCGGCGTAACGGGCGATTTCGCGTTGCTTCGAATAGCGCTTGGTCGACAGCCCCAACATGTCCTTGATGCGGGTGTTTCGACCCAGTCCCGAGCCGGTGCTGGCATAGCTGTTCAGTTGCTTCTGGATGTTGGCTTCGAGCAGTGCGCGTTTTTGGAAGAACATTTCCTTGTTCTCGAGCTTCCCTGAAGAGAGGTGGGTTTTGTACAACGCGTTGATGTCTTGCAGGCTGCTCTCGATATTTCTAAGGTGTCGGCTCCAGCCATCGGAGGCGACGCCGGTCGCTATTGAGGTTCTGTCGAGGATGTCCTGGAGGAAGTCGTAGTTATCAAGGACGTAACTGTCGCCTTCCATGCCGTTGATGAGCAGCATGTGATGCACTTCGGTGGCCTTTCTCATCAAGTAGGCTTCTTGAGCGGTGCACGATTTGGTCGAGTAGTCGCCAATGATGACCAGTTCGCCGGCGAGTACCACGCTGTCGCGGATATGCGCGTTGAGGGTGTCGAATTTGGCCAGGGATTTACCGGCGAGTGAAACGCTGGATTTCAGGCCCTGGTAGGTTTGCATGCGCGGGTTGATGAAGCTGTACGGAGTGGCCATGGGATTCCTCAGGCGTATTTCTTGTTGCCGATTCGGTCCCGGCCACCCGCGACGTTGCCGCCTGCTGAGCTAGCTGTGGCGGTCGTACTTTGATGATTGCCGAAGTGATAGCCGTCGATTTTGATGAATGCGTCCAACGCCATATTTATTCTCCAGTGCGGTTTCCCGAAACGGTTCGGGACTGGAGTGTTCAGTTAAAACAAGGCGTTGCGTAGCTGCCTGAGGCGTCGCAGGACGTAGGATGTTTTTGATTTCTACAGTGAGTTTTCCTACAGACACCGCCCCGAAATATCTGAGGGGAAGTTCCAGGCCCTGCAACACCGCGATTTCTGTGGGAGACGCCGTAGTGACCCCGGCGTCTCCCATAAGGATGTGCGGATGACTGGACACCGTGGGTCACTCGCTGCCGGATTTCCACCCCCCACCCAACGCCACCGACAATCCGACACTGGCCTGCAAGCGGCTGGTGTCGACCACCTGCAATCGGCGTTGTGCCTGCAAGGCGGTGGTCTGGGCGGTGACCACGTCCAGATAATTGACCGCCCCGGCTTCATAACTGCTCATCGCCATGCGTTCGGCACTTTGCGCGGCATCGACCGCGGCCTGTTGATCCTGCGACTCCTGCTGCAAGTCCCGCAACTGCCCCAGATTGTCTTCCACCTCGCGCACCGCCATGAGCACCTGGCTGTGGTACTGCGCGGCGGCTTCTTCGAACTCGGCCTTGGCCTGGCGTTCGTTGGCGTTGCGCCGGCCGCCGTCGAAGATCGGCATGTTCACCAGCGGCCCCAGCGCCCAGTAACGGTTGGCGGCGGCAAGCAGATTGCCGCTGCCCTGGGTCTGGCCGCCGAGCAGGCCGGTCAGGCTGAAATCCGGGTACCAGGCGGCCTTCGCCACGCCGATGTTGGCGTTGGCGGCGAACACTCGGCGCTCGGCCGCCGCGATGTCCGGACGTTGCTGCAACAGACTGCCGGGCAGGGTTTGCGGGATCTGGGGAAGTTTCAGCGGGTCGGGGTCATGGGCGAGCGCAAAGTCGCTGGGCAAGACCCCGACCAATTCGGCGATGGCGTGTTCGCTGAGGTTGCTCTGGGCCTTCACGTCATCGAGTTGCGCCTGGGCTTCGGCCAGTTGGCTCTGGGCGCGGGTCAGGTCCAGTTCCGAGGCGATCTTGCCTTCGTAGCGGTCACGGGTCAGTTGCAGCGCCTGGGTGTAGTCGTCCAGCGAGGTTTTGAGAATCCGGCTCTGCGCGTCCAGCCCCCGGGCCTGCACGTAAAGGGTGGCCAACTGGCGTTGCAGGCTCAGGCGCGCCACCGCCAGGTCATCGGCGGAAGCCTGGGCCTGTGCGTCACCGGCGGCCACCTGATTGCGGATCTTGCCCCACAGGTCCGGGTCGAAACTCAGGCTGAAGCCGGCCGCGTCGCTGTTGTAGACCGACGGTTGGGTGTCGCCGCGCAAGGGCCGGCGATCCGACTGACGCTGGCGCAACGGTGCGACGCTGGCGTTGACCTGCGGAAATAGCCCGGCATGCAGCTGGCTGGCGTAAGCTTGCGAGGCATCGTAGTGGGCCAGTGCGGCCGCCAGATCGGGGTTGGCCTTGAGCAGTTGCTGTTGCAGGTCATTGAGTTGCCTGTCCTGAAACACCTGCCACCACTGGGCCTGAAGCCGGTCCGCAGGTTGAGCCGGATGCCAGGGGCCTGCGGCCTCCTTGTAATGCTCGGGCATCGCAACGGTCGGTGCGTGATAGGTCGGCGCCAGCGAGCAACCCTGCAGCGTCATCGCGATGATCAGGGCCAGACCTTCAAGCCTTGGGCGCATGCTCACCTCCGGCGTCGGCCAGTTGCACGGCGTCGTTCTCACGCAGCGCGTCAGGCGGGTTGTCGATCACCTTGTCTGAGGCCTGAAGCCCTTGATCGATCACCAGCCGGTCCCCCAGATCCATGGCGATGTGGATGTTGCGCAGGTGCACATGACCGCCGCTGTCCATGGTCGCCACCTGCGTACCCTTGGCACGGAAGATCAGCGCGCTGGCCGGGATGCTCATGCCGTGGCTGCCGGCGGCAATCGGCAAGGTCGCGTCGGCGTAATCGCCGGGTAACAGCGCGCCATCGGGGTTGTCAGCCACGAACTGCGCGAGCAGCGTGCCCGAGCGAGGATCGACCGCGGTGGAGTCGCCCATCAGCGTTGCCTTGTAGGTCTTTCCGGGGTGCTCGGGCACGCTCAGCTGTACCTGCATGCCGGGGCGAATCACGCTGGCGTAGTTCTGTGGAATCGGCACGTACAGTCGCAGGCGGTGAGTGTCGGCCATGCTGAACAACGGCGTGCCGCCGCCATCGTCGGCCTTGATCAACTGGCCGATGTCAGTGTTGCGCGCGGTGATGGTGCCACTGAACGGCGCGCGAATGGTCTTGTAGGCAGCCAGGTCCGACAGGCGCTGATAATCGGCGGCAGCGGCCTGCATGTCGGCCTTGGCAGCCGTGGCGGCGGAGACCTTCTCGTCGACTTCCTGCTGCGACACTGAATGCGTCGCGAGCAGGTGCTGCCAGCGTGCGGCGGTGGTTTCGGCGATGCGCGCGGTGGCCTGTTGCTGCGCGAGATGGGCGCGGGTCTGCGCCAGTTGCTGGTCCAGCTCGGGGCTGTCGATCTGCGCCAGCACCTGACCGGCCTGCACCTGTTTGCCGATGTCCGCGCTCCAGTCTTTCAGGTAGCCGCTGACCCGGGCGTTGATCGACGCCGTGCTCCAGGCTTCCAGTCGAGCAGGCAGTTGCAGGGTATCGCCTTGGGCATTCTGCGAAGGCGAGACCACGGTCACCACTGGCACCGACTGGGATTCGGTCCAGGCCGCGACGGCGTGTTCATGGCGGGTACGTGCGGCCAGCCCGTTGGCGACCAACAGCGCCGCCAAGGTCAGGCCGCCAACACCGATCAGCATCAGGCGTTTGCGCGAAGGGGCGTTTTCAGACGACATGGGGTGTTTCTCCATCAGTAGCGTTTGCTTGGGTGGCAGCTGATTTGGGTTGCGAATGACGGTGCACGAGGCTGAAGACCACGGGCACGAACAACAGCGTGGCGGTGGTGGCGAGGATCAACCCGCCGATCACCGCACGGCCGAGCGGGGCGTTCTGTTCCTGGGAGATCGCCAGGGGCAGCATGCCGATGATCATCGCCAGGGCGGTCATGCACACCGGGCGGAAGCGTGTGTATCCGGCCTCTAGTGCCGCGAGTAACGCGTCGCCGTGTTCGGCCAGGCGCTCGCGACAGAAGCTCACCACCAGAATTGAGTTGGCGGTAGCGACCCCCATGCACAGGATCGCCCCGGTCAATGCCGGCACCGACAGCGAGGTGCCGCTGAGGAACAGCATCCAGACGATCCCGGCGAGCGCCGCTGGCAGTGCCGTGATGATGACAAACGGATCGATCCAGGACTGGAAGTTGACCACGATCAGCAGGTAGATCAGCACCACCGCCCCAAGCAGGCCCAGGCTCAAACCGCTGAAGGCTTCGTGCAATGCGTCGATCTGGCCGTGCAGGCTGACTGTCGCCCCTTTGGGCCGCAGATGTGCCATGCCGTCGATGACGTTCTGCACGTCTTTGGCGACCCCGCCCAGATCGCGGCCCTGCACGTTGGCGAACAGGTCCAGGGTCGGCTGGATGTTGTAGTGGGTGACCACCGCCGGGCTGTCGACCCGCTTGATGGTCGCAAGGCCCCCGAGAATCTGTGACTGGCCGTCGCTGCCGGTGATGGGCAAGGCTTCCAGGGTGGGCAGGCTGTCGAGGCGGTATTGCGGGGTCGCTGCGACCACTGAGTACGACACGCCGTTTTTCGGGTTCAGCCAGTAGGTCGGCGCCACTTGCGAGGTGCCGGCCAGCGACGCGCCGAGGCTGGTGGTCACGTCTTTTTCGGTGATCCCCAGTTGCTTGGCGCGCAGTCGATCCACATCGACTTGCAGCGACGGATAGCCGGTGGACTGTTGAATGCGCAGGTCGGCGATGCCCGGAACGTGTTGCAGGCGGCGTTGCAATTCCAGCGCATAGGCGCGGTTGGCTTCACCGTTGGGCCCGGAGATTTTCAGGTCCAGCGGAGCGGGGGCGCCGAAGTTGAGGATCTGGCTGCTGATGTCGGCGGGCATGAACGCGAACTGGCTGCCGGGGAAGCTTTGGGGCAGGGCTTCGCGCAGGCGTTTGACGTAATCGGCGGTCGGCGCGTGGCCTTCCTTCAACGTCACCTGAATGTCGCCATCCTGCGGGCCGATGGTGCCGCTGCTGCTGTAGGCCATGTCGATGCCGCTGAGCGGGATGCCGATGTTGTCGATCACGGTGTCCAGCTCGTTGGCCGGAATGATCTCGCGAATGCGCTGTTCGATGCGGTCGAAGGCGGCGGCGCTTTCCTCGATGCGCGTGCCCAGGGGCAGGCGAACGTGCATCGACAGGGCACCGGCGTCGGTGGCCGGGAAGAAGTCTTCGCCCAGGCTTGGCAACAGCGCGAAGCTCGCCAGCACGCACGCCAGGAAACCGAGCAAAAAGGCTTTTCGGCGTTTCAGCGCCAGTCCCAACAGGCCGTGATAGACATCGCGAATAGCCGAGAAGCGACGCTCGAAACCCTGTTGAAAGCTCAGCGCGCCGCGGAGGAACACGTTGTGCTGACGGCCATGCTGATCGCCTTCGTGATGATTGATGAAGGCATCTTCCGGGTGATGACCGGGGCCGGCTTCCAGCACGTGGGGCTTGAGCAAAAACATTGCCAGCGTCGGCACCAGTGTGCGCGACAGCAGGAACGAGCTGCCCATGGCGAAGATCACCGCCAGCGCCATCGGCCGGAACAGGTAACCGGCGATGCCTTGCAGCATGAACATCGGCACGAACACTATGCAGATGCACAGCAACGAGACGAACGCAGGGCCGACGATCTGCCGCGCGCCGTCCATGATAGCGTCCTTGACCGCCTTGCCTTGCTCCAGGTGCCAGTTGATGTTTTCGATGGTCACCGTGGCGTCGTCCACCAGAATCCCCACCGCCAGTGCCAGCCCGCCAAGGGTCATGACGTTGAGGGTCTGGCCGCTGATGGAGAGCAGCGCGATGGCCGACAGCACCGCCAGCGGAATCGACGCGGCGATGATCACGGTCGAACGCCAACTGCCGAGGAACAGCAGGATCATCACGCTGGTCAGCAGCGCGGCAATGATGCCTTCGCGAGCGACGCTGCCCACTGACTCTTTCACGAACACCGAAGCGTCACCCAGCAGCGAGGTCTTCAGTGCGGGCGGCAGGGTCTCGTTGATCAGCGGCAGCATGTTGCGAATGTCGTCGACAATCGACAGGGTCGAGATGTTGCCGTTCTTCAGCGCTGGCATCAGCACTGCCCGACGGCCATCGACCCGCACGATGTTGGTCTGCGGCGGCGAGCCGTCACGCACGTGCGCCACTTGGCCGATGGTGATCAACGCGTCGTTCACGGTCTTGATCGGCAGGTCGTTGAGTTCATCGATGGCTTTGGGGCTGTTGTTCAGCAGCACCGTGTATTCGTCCGTGCCCATCTTCGCGGTGCCCACCGGAATGATCTGGTTGCCGGCGGCCAATGCGTTACCCACGTCCTGCGCGGACAGTCCCTTGGCGGCCAGCGCCTGGGGGTCGAGGTCGAGGGTGATCTGCCGTTGCTTGCCGCCCATGGGCGTTGGCATCGCCAGGCCCGGCACCGCGCTGAGGGGCAGACGAATGCTGTTCTGCACCAGGTCGCGAATGCGCGCTTCGGACAGCGTGGGGCTGGAGAACGCCATTTGCAGGATAGGCACGGTCGAGGCGCTGTAATTGAGGATCAGCGGCGGGGTGATGCCAGCTGGCATCTGTTTGAGCACGGTTTGTGAAACCGCTGTCACCTGAGCGTTTGCGGTGCGGATGTCCACGCCCGGCTGGAAGAAAATCTTGACGATGCCCATGCCCGGTAACGACTGCGATTCGATGTGCTCGATGTCGTTGACCGTGGTGCTGAGCGAGCGCTCGTAGGTGTAGATCACCCGTCCGGCCATGGCATCCGGCGACAGCCCGGCGTACTGCCAGACCACCGCGACCACCGGAATGCCGATGTCGGGGAACACGTCGGTAGGCGTCTTGAGGGCTGCCATGGGCCCGACAATACAGATGAATATCGCCAACACGATGAACGTGTACGGCTTGAGCAATGCAGTCTTGACCAGCCCGAGCATGCCGGAAACCTCCCATTTCGAATCAGCGCAGTCTTGGTGCGGGCGCCTAACAGGCAGCTTTCAGCCAGATGAACAAATCGTTAGTCCGGCGCACAAGGAGCTTTCATGGGGGATTCATTTGTTGTTCATTGGGGCGGCGCGCAGCCTTGTCGCATCGAAAATCAGCCTGTCCGTAGGGCTTATTTTTCATTTTTTTGTTCACTTCCTGAGGTGTGCGCCATGAAAGCCAGATCGTTGTTGCTTGTTCCCCTGTTGGGCGTCGTTGCCGTGCTGTCGGCGTGCGCCGGGCCGATGCCTAAAGCCGATCCGAGCGAGGCATGGATCGGGCTGCAGGAGGAGCCTTCCGGGGTGTTGATGGCCGAGGATCTGGACGGCAAGCGTCTGAATGACGGTCGCTATTTCGAGGTCAAGCCGGGGGCGCACACGCTGGAGCTGGAGCTGATCGTGGAGGGCAATGGTGACGACGGGCAGGTGAATTGCGAGACGGGGATCAATTACAGCCAGTTCAAGGCGGGCGAGCATTACAAGCTGGTGGAGTCGAGTCTGGGTGAGGAGTATCGGGTCAAGCTCGAGGATTCGCAGGGGCATCAGATCGGGCATAGCAAGGATTTCACCTGCATGCCGGGATGAACAGACGTTTCCTTCATCAATGGTTGTTATTGAGCCCATGGCGGGAACGCCATGGTTTTTTTGTGAATGGTCCCCAACGCGTCCTGTTTCGTTTTGTTGCGTCGGATAGTCATCACTGGCGTAGTGAAGAATAATTCGCGCTTCTGATGAACTCGAAAAACGGACGCTGGAGACATGAAGTCAGATGATCAAAGTATTGCTGATGAGGCGGTGGTGTTCGCCAAGGCCAATCGAAAAAAGATCGCGAGAAGGTTGAGGGGCGAAATATTCCAGTTGACGGCTTTGTGCATCAATATTTTGCTGCAAGGGAGGTCGTTAACCAGCTGAAGTTCAACTTTGGTCATTCCGTAACTGTCGACATTTTTATCAAAAACGAAGACGGGTCGACTAAGGCCTACCGCGAAAATATTCAGCAAATTGGCACCCATATTCCCGAAACCTATGATCGGGACACGCTTGCACGAAAGCTGAGCCAGAAGAGGATCGAATGATGGCAACCAGTGAGAAGCTCAAAACGGTGAAATCGACGCCGTTCTCCGACTTCGTGCGCAACGCCACCTCCGAAGAAAAGGAACGTGTCTATCAGGAGGTCATGAAGAAGGCGTGGGAGCGGCAGGATCGAATCATCGAGAAAGCCCGCAACATGTGATGTGAATCCAATCAAGCAAAGCCGCCCTCAGGGCGGCTTTGTCGTTCATGTCACCCTAACGCCATCACCTGGCGACACTCCAGAACCAGGCTCGCACCACCAGAGGGGCTGTTGCCGATGCGCAGCTTGAAGCCATGCAGGTTGACAATAGCCGCGACGATAGACAGCCCGAGGCCGAACCCGCTTTGCTGGTTGCCGGTCTCGCTGCGATAGAAGCGCTTGAACACCGCTTCGCGCTCGGCATCGGGAATGCCGGGGCCGGTGTCCTGGACTTCCAGAAAGGTGGTCTCGCCCTCGGCGCGGGCGATCATCAGCACCTGACCGCCCGGGGGCGTGAACTTGATCGAGTTGCTGAGCAGGTTCGACAACGCCTCGAACAACAACGCCCGATCTCCCACCACTGCCGGCAGGTTCTCAGCCACTTTCAGCTGCAGCGAGACGCGGCCTTCTTCTGCCAGCGGCAGATAGAAATCGTGCAGTTCTTGCAGCAACGGCACCGGATCGAGCTGCCCGAACGCCGACCGCCGCTGATGATCTTCAAGCTCTGAAATCCGGAGCAACCCGCGGAAACGCGCCATCAAGGTGTCTGCGTCGGCGATGACCTGAGCCATCTGTTCACCTTGC
>Ga0160447_100666_pt1 | contig 15109 bp, 15 predicted proteins | sample HID1973K_E1MG_FD_108222 | JGI IMG/M metagenome (GOLD analysis project Ga0160447, IMG submission 108222) | Enriched mosquito-associated microbial communities from UW Madison campus, WI, USA - HID1973K_E1 MG | ecosystem: Host-associated > Arthropoda: Insects > Digestive system > Unclassified ...
CAACAACCTGCCGACGGTGCGCATCGGCGATTCCAACTCGCTCAAGCCGGGCCAGTGGGTGGTGGCGATCGGTTCGCCGTTCGGGCTGGACCACTCGGTCACCGCCGGCATCGTCAGCGCCACGGGTCGCGCCAATCCCTATGCGGACCAGCGCTACGTGCCGTTCATCCAGACCGACGTGGCGATCAATCAGGGCAACTCCGGTGGCCCACTGCTCAATACGCGCGGCGAGGTGGTCGGCATCAATTCGCAGATCTTCTCCGCGTCGGGCGGCTACATGGGGATCAGTTTTGCGATCCCGGTCGATCTGGCGATGAGCGCGGCCGAGCAGATCAAGAAGAACGGCCACGTCAGCCGCGGCCAGCTCGGTGTGGTGGTGGGGCCGATCGATACGTTGCAGGCCCAGGGGCTGAAGCTGCCCGACAGCCGCGGTGCGCTGGTCAACCAGTTGCCGCCGGACAGCCCGGCCGCCCGTGCGGGGATCGAGGTGGGCGACGTGATCCGTTCGGTCAACGGCAACGAGATCAGCGTGGCCAGCGACCTGCCGCCGATGATCGGCCTGATGCCGCCGGGCACCAAGGTCAAGCTCGGACTGCTGCGCGACGGCAAGCCGAAAGAGGTCACAGTGACCCTGACCACGCTGGGCACCGACGTACGCACTGCGGCCTCGGCATCGGCCGGCAACGACGACGCCCAGGCCGGTCCGGCCAGCGCCGCGCTGCTCGGCATCCAGATCGCCGACCTGAGCACGGCCGAGCGCCAGCAACTGGGCCTGGGCACCGGTGAAGGCGTGCGCATCACCCAGGTCACCGGCGCTTCCGCGCGCGAGGCCCGGCTCAGCCCCGGCCTGGTGATCCTGCGGGTGGGCCGTACCCCGGTCGGCAGCGTCGCCGCCCTGAACCGCGAGCTGACCGGCTATCGCAAGGGCGACGTGGTGATGCTGCTGGTCACCAGCGGCCAGAACACCAGCTACATCGCAGTCAAGGCCGGCGAGTAAGCGGCTGGCCAGCGGTCGCCACCGGGACAACCGGGGTGACCGCTGGCGTCCTGCGCGGCAGGGCGGTCGCAGGGCGCCGGTCGGGCGTGGGTCAGGCGTGCGATAATGCGGCGTTTTCCTGACGACGGTCCTGGCCGCCGCCCACCTCCATGTCCTCTGATCCGATGCGGAATATCCGCAACTTCTCCATCATCGCCCACGTCGACCACGGCAAGTCCACGCTGGCTGATCGCATCATCCAGCTCTGCGGCGGCCTCGAGGCCCGAGAGATGGAGGCGCAGGTGCTCGACTCCAATCCGATCGAGCGCGAGCGTGGCATCACCATCAAGGCCCAGTCCGTGTCGTTGCCCTACAAGGCGAAAGACGGGCAGATCTACCATCTGAACTTCATCGACACGCCCGGCCACGTCGACTTCAGCTACGAAGTCAGCCGCTCGCTGGCCGCCTGCGAGGGTGCGCTGCTGGTGGTCGATGCCGCCCAGGGCGTGGAGGCGCAGTCTGTCGCCAACTGCTACACCGCGGTGGAGCAGGGGCTGGAAGTGGTGCCGATCCTCAACAAGATCGACCTGCCGACCGCCGACATCGAGCGCGCCAAGGCGGAAATCGAGGCGGTGATTGGCATCGATGCGTCCGACGCCGTCGCAGTCAGCGCCAAGACCGGCTTGAATGTCGAAGCGGTGTTGGAGGCGATCGTCCATCGCATCCCGCCGCCGGTCCCGCGCGACACCGACAAGCTGCAGGCGCTGATCATCGATTCCTGGTTCGACAACTACCTCGGCGTGGTGTCGTTGGTGCGCGTCATGCAGGGCGAGATCCGTCCGGGCAGCAAGATCCTCGTGATGTCGACCGGGCGTATCCACCAGGTCGACGGCGTCGGCGTGTTCACCCCCAAGCGCAAGACGCTGGACGTGCTGCGTGCCGGCGAAGTGGGTTGGATCAACGCCAGCATCAAGGACGTGCACGGCGCCCCGGTCGGCGACACCTTGACCCTGGCGTCTGATCCGGCGGCCAAGGCGCTGCCCGGGTTCCAGGAAATGCAGCCGCGCGTATTCGCGGGCCTGTTCCCGGTCGATGCGGACGATTACCCCGACCTGCGCGAGGCGCTGGACAAGCTGCGCCTGAACGATGCGGCGCTGCGTTTCGAGCCGGAAAGTTCCGAGGCGATGGGCTTCGGCTTCCGTTGCGGCTTCCTCGGCATGCTGCACATGGAGATCGTGCAGGAGCGCCTGGAGCGCGAGTACGATCTCAACCTGATCAGCACCGCGCCGACGGTGATCTACGAAGTGCTCAAGACCGATGGCTCGGTCATGCCGATGGACAACCCGGCCAAGATGCCGCCGGTCAACTACATCGAAGAAATCCGCGAGCCGATCATCCGCGCCAACATCCTCACCCCTCCGGACTACGTCGGTTCGGTGATCACCTTGTGCGAGGAAAAACGTGGCAGCCAGATCGGCATCACCTACATGGGCAGCCAGGTGCAGATCGCCTATGAATTGCCGATGGCCGAGGTGGTGCTGGACTTCTTCGACAAGCTCAAGTCGGTCAGCCGCGGCTACGCGTCGCTGGACTACCACTTCCTGCGTTTCCAGGCCGGTCCGTTCGTCCGCGTGGATACCCTGATCAACGGCGACAAGGTCGACGCGTTGAGCATCATCGTGCACCGCAGCCAGGCCGACCGCCGCGGCCGCGACCTGTGCGAAAAGATGAAGGAACTGATCCCCCGGCAGATGTTCGACGTCGCGATCCAGTCGGCGATCGGCTCGCAGATCATCTCCCGCAGCACGGTCAAGGCGATGCGCAAGAACGTGTTGGCCAAATGCTATGGTGGCGACGTTTCGCGCAAGAAGAAGCTGCTCGAGAAACAGAAGGAAGGCAAGAAGCGCATGAAGCAGGTGGGCCGTGTGGAAATCCCGCAGGAAGCCTTCCTGGCCGTGCTGCAGATGGACAACAAGTAAGGGGACGGGGGGCCGGGCAGGGGGCGAAAGCGGATTCGCTTTGCGCTTCCCATCCCATGCTCCCTGCCCGGCTCCCATTCCAAAGGAATACGCATGAAATGGTTTGAGATCGCGCTGGTCGTGCTGACGCTGGGCTCCGGCCTGGTCTGGCTGCTGGACAAGCTGTACTTCGGCAAGCGCCGCGCCGCACGCGCCGGCCTGCTGGACAGCGAGCCGGCCATCGTGGAGTACTCGCGCGCGTTCTTCCCGGTCCTGGCGATCGTGCTGATCCTGCGCAGCTTCGTCGCCGAGCCGTACAAGATTCCTTCCAGCTCGATGATGCCGAACCTGCTGATCGGCGACTTCATCCTGGTCAACAAGTTCGCCTACGGCCTGCGCCTGCCGATCACCAATACCAAGTTCGTGCCGGTGGGCGAGCCCCAACGTGGCGACGTGGTGGTGTTCAAGCCGCCGCATGCCCCGGACCAGAACTGGATCAAGCGCGTCGTCGGCCTGCCGGGCGACCGCATCGGCTTCCACGGCGACACCCTGTACATCAACGGTGAGCCGATGCAGTACGAGGTCAAGGGTGAGTACGTCGGCAAGGGGCGCGGCGCGGAAATGACCGGCGCCACCCTGCTGCGCGAGAACCTGCCGGGCCGCTCCCACACCGTGCTGGAGTGGGTGGGCCGCAACCTGCCGGCCGGCCAGGGCGACTGGGTTGTGCCGCCGGGCAAGTATTTCGTGATGGGTGACAATCGCGATAATAGCGAGGACAGCCGGTTCTGGACGCAGACCCATTTCCTGCCCGAAGAGAATCTGCGCGGCAGGGCGTTCCTGATCTGGCTCAATTGCGAGGGGTGGTTCTGCAAGGGGAGTTTCGATCCGTCGCGGATCGGGACAAGTATTCAGTGATCTTCACGCGTGGCGTGGCTAGGGGAGTAGCAATGAAGCGCAAGCAGGAAGGGATGACGTTGCTGTCGTTCATCGTCGTGCTGGCCGTGGTGGGCTTCGGCCTCTACGTCGGCATGAAGTTGTTCCCGATGTACCAGGAGTACTACTCGGTGCGTTCGGCCATGAAGGGGCTGGCGAACGAACCGGGCAGCGGCGACATGTCGCCGGAAAGGGCCAAGGATCTGTTCTTCCGCCGCCTTTACATCAACTACTCGGAGAACGTGAAGCCGGAGGACGTCAAGTTCACGCGCGTCGACGGCGGCTGGCGCATGAACGTGGACTACGAGGTGCGCCGCGAGATGGTCGGCAACCTGGACGTGGTCGGAAAGTTCCACGCCGAGCAGGACCTTACCCGTAGTGCCATCGCCGAATAAATCGCCGATGCGCGGCGATCGGATCGGCCATGTGTTCGCCGATCCTTCGCTGCTGGCGCAGGCGCTGACTCATCGCAGCGCGGGCACGCCGCACAACGAGCGGCTGGAATTCCTCGGCGACGGCATCGTCAATCTGTTGGTCGCCGAGGCCTTGTATCTGCGCTGGCCCAAGGCCGACGAGGGCGCGCTGACCCGGGCCCGCGCCGAACTGGTGCGTGAAAGCGCGCTGGCCACGATCGGCCGCACCCTGGAACTGGGCGAGCGGTTGACCCTGGGGCCAGGCGAAATGAAGTCCGGCGGCCATCGCCGCGACTCCATCCTCGCCGATGCGGTCGAGGCCGTGGTGGCGGCCATTTATCTGGATGCCGGTTTCGAGGCTTGCCGGTCGGCGATACTGCCGTGGTTCGAGGCCTCGCTGGCGGCCCTGCCGGTAGGCAAGCCGGAAAAGGACGCCAAGACCCGCCTGCAGGAGGCATTGCAGGCACGGCAACGGCCGTTGCCGGTGTACGAACTGATCTCCGAAAGCGGGGACGACCATGCCAAGCATTTCCAGGTACGCTGCACCCTGTCCGAACCGGCCCTGAGCGCCGAGGGCGAGGGCGGTTCGCGGCGCCTGGCCGAACAGCAGGCCGCCTCGGCGGTGCTGCAATTAATGGATCCAAGCACGTGAGCGAAACCTCTCCCCATCGTTGCGGCAGCGTCGCCGTCATCGGCCGCCCCAATGTCGGCAAGTCGACCCTGACCAATGCACTGGTCGGGGCCAAGATCAGCATCGTCTCCAACCGGCCGCAGACCACGCGCCACCGGCTGCTGGGCATTGCCACCTATCCGCAGGGGCAGATCGTGCTGGTCGACACCCCCGGCCTGCACCGCGGGCAGGGCAAGTTCAAGGCCTCGGCGATGAGCCGGGTGATGAACCGCGCCGCGCGCGGCTCGCTGGAAGACGTGAACGCCGCGGTGATGGTCATCGAGGCCGGCCGGTGGGATGAAGAGGACACGCTGGCCTACAACGTGCTCAGCGACGCCGGCATCCCGGTGGTACTGGTGGTCAACAAAGTCGATCGGCTCAAGGACAAGGCGGCGTTGCTGCCGTTCCTGGGGCAGGTCAGCGAAGGCCGGGAGTTCGCCGCGGTCCATCCGATCTCCGCGCTCAAGCGCAAAGGCCTGGAAGCGCTGGTCAAGGACCTGCTGGGCCTGTTGCCGGAAGCCCCGCCGATGTTCGGCGAAGACGAAATCACCGACCGTAGTCAGCGCTTCCTGGCCGGCGAACTGGTCCGCGAGCAGCTGATGCGCCAGCTGGGCGAAGAGCTGCCGTACGCGACCACGGTAGAAATCGAGCGTTTCGCCGAGGACGGCAACCTGCTGCGCATCGGCGCGGTGATCTGGGTCGAACGCGAAGGCCAGAAGGCGATCGTGATCGGCAAGGGCGGCACCCGCCTCAAGGAGATCGGCGCCAAGGCGCGGCAGCAGATGGAACGACTGTTCGGCGCCAAGGTGTTCCTGGAGACCTGGGTGCGGGTGCGCGAGGGTTGGTCCGACGACGAGGCCGCCCTCAAGGCCTTCGGTTACGAATAAGCGCAGCGCAGCCTGCGGCCGCGATGTGGCATGCGTCGCCGCGCGCGTCGCCGCCCACGGGTGACCGGCCATGCGAATCGAAGACGAATCCGCGTTCGTACTGCATGCGCGCCATTGGCGCGAGACCAGCCTGCTGGTCGAAGTGTTGACTCTCCACCACGGCCGGCTCGGCCTGCTCGCCCGCGGCGTGCAGGGCGAGCGCAAACAGACCCTGCGTGCGGCGCTGCAGCCATTGCAGTCGATACGCTTCAGTGCGGTGCAACGCGGCGAACTTGCGCAACTGCGTGGCGCCGAGGCGCAGGATGCGGCGCCTCGGTTGCAGGGCGACGCGATGTTGGCTGCGTTCTATCTCAACGAGTTGGTCCTGCGCCTGGCGCCGCGCCACGATCCCTTGCCGGAGGTGCACAGCGCCTATGCGCGGGTGCGTGCCCGCCTGGCCCATGATGCCCCGCTGGCGTGGAGTCTGCGCCGTTTCGAGCGCGACCTGTTGGACGCCTTGGGGGTCGGCCTGGACCTGCAGCACGATGCCGATGGCCAGCCGATCGACCCGGCGGCGCGCTACCGCCTGGATCCGTTGCAGGGCGCACGCCGCCTGCTCAGTGATCGCGGCGCCAGCGATCGCAACGCGGCGGCCACCGGCGGCGTGCTGTTGGCGCTGGCCGGCGATGGCGATACGCCGCCGCCGGCCGGCGAGCTGTCGGGCCTGCGCCTGAGCCTGCGCGAGGTGTTGCTACACCACCTGGGCGGTCGCGGGCTGAAATCCTGGGACATGCTGCGCGAGCTGGCGCCTCGCTAGGCGAGGCTTCGAGCCTCGCGCCGTAACGCCCGTGATCCCTGGTGGCGACGAGAGGGCTACGGCGGATCAGTGCAGCAGCGCCGCGACCGCGTCGTGGAAGCGCGTGCGCGCTCCCGCTGAACGCGGGTCGCCGCGCAGTTCGCGTACCGCGCTGGCCAGGCGTGCCGCGCCGACGAAGCCGCAGCTGGCCTGGAGCCGGTGCAGGTGCCCGCGCAGTGCCTGCTCATCATCGAAATGCAGGGCCGAATCCACCGCATCACGGGTGCCCGGCAGTTCGGACAGGAACAGTTCCCGCAGCGCGGCCAGGTGGCTGCGTTCGCCGTTGAGCGCGGCCAGCGCGGCCTGTTCGTCCCAGTCCTCGGCCGAAAAGCCGAGCGCGTCGTCGAGCCGCGCAGCGGGGACGCGATGCGGCAGGGCGCGGCGTACGTGATGGAGCAGGTCGCTGGCCGGCAAGGGCTTGACCAGCACCTCGCCGAACCCGTCGCGGAGCAGGCGGGCCACCGCGCTGGCATCGGCGGTATGGGCCAGGGCCGGCGTCTGCGGATGCAGGTCGCGTAGCGCATTCAGCAAATCGCTGCCGGTGCCGTCGGGCAGGTTGGCGTCGATCAGCCAGAGTTCGTAGCGGTGTTGCCGGGCCAGCGCCAGTGCCACGGCAACGGTATCCGCGGTGTCCAGACGCACCGCCAACGGTTCCAGGGCGGCCTGGAAGAAGCCGCGACTGATCGGGTCGTCTTCGACCAACAGCACGCGGGGACGGGGGGGCTCTTTCGAAGCCATCATCGCTGCCTCCTTGTCAGCACGCCGCAGCAACGTCCTGCGGCGAGGGAAGTGTGCCACGCGGCCCGGGACGGCGCCAATCAGAGGAAGCCCTGCAATCGGAAGGGGGGCATCTGCGACAATACGCGCCCTTTGCACGCAGCCCATCGCCACGTGGCCCGATCCCGCAACCGCTTCGACCGCACCCCGTTCCAGACCGATATCACCGACCTCAGCCATGACGGCCGCGGCGTCGCCCGCCGTGACGGCGAGGGTGGCAAGGTCACCTTCATCAGTGGCGCCTTGCCCGGTGAAGTGGTGGTGGCCGAGCCGACCGCGCGCAGCCGCCATTTCGACGAGGCGCGCACGCTGGAAGTCCTGCAGGCCTCACCGGAACGCGTCGCGCCGCGCTGCCCGCATTTCGGCGTATGCGCCGGCTGCGTACTGCAGCATCTGGAAGAGGGCCAGCAGATCGTGGCCAAGCAGCGCGTGTTGATGGACAACCTCGAACGCATCGGCCATGTCAGTCCCGAAACGGTGTTGCCGCCGCTGGTCGGCCAGAACTGGGGTTATCGCCGCAAGGGCCGCTTCTCGGTGCGCCGGGTGGAGAAGAAGGACAAGACCCTGGTCGGGTTCCGCGAACTGGATCCGCGCTTCGTCGCCGACCTGTCGGTCTGCTACACGGTCATCCCCCAAATCGGCGAGAAGGTGACCGCGCTTGCGGCGCTGGTGGAAAGCCTGGATGGCAAGCGCGATATCCCGCAGATCGAGTTCATCGCCGGCGACGATGCCATCGCGCTGACCGTGCGCCATCTGCAACCGCTCAGCGAGGGCGATCGCGCGGCCTTGGTCGCCTTCGCGCAGGCCAATGGCTTTGCGATCTTCCTGCAGCCCGGCGGCATCGACAGCGTGCATCCTTTGTGGCCGGAGCAGGTGCCGTTGTCGTTCCGGTTGCCGCGCTGGGATATCGAGCTGGCGTTCCGGCCGCTGGATTTCATCCAGGTCAACGCCTCGCTCAACGAGAAGATGATCGACCACGCGCTCACGCTGCTGGACGCGCGCCCGGAGGATCGCGTGCTCGACCTGTTCTGCGGGCTGGGCAACTTCACCCTGCCGCTGGCGCGTGGCGTGCGCGAGGTGGTGGGCGTGGAAGGCGATGCCGGGCTGGTCGCGCGGGCGAAGGAGAATGCGCAGCGCAACGGCCTGGAAAATGCCCATTTCCATGCCGCCGACCTGACCCAGGACCAGCGCCAGGCGCCATGGATGCGCCAGGGCTTCGACAAGCTGCTGCTGGACCCGCCGCGCTCGGGCGCCATCGATGTGCTGCGCCAGCTGCCGTTGAAGAAATTCGAACGCATCGTCTATGTCAGCTGCCACCCCGGCTCACTGGCGCGCGATGCCGGCTACCTGGTCAACGAACAGGGCTTCAAGCTCAAGGCTGCCGGTGCGATGGACATGTTCCCGCATACCGCGCACGTGGAAAGCATCGCGCTGTTCGAGCGCTGAGGAGAGACGGACATGGGCGTGGAGATCGAGCGCAAGTTCCTGGTCATCAATGACGACTGGCGCGCCGCCGCGCATGAAGTCGTGCCGATGGCGCAGGGCTACATCAACGACCAGGCGGCGATGGACAGCGGTGCGCAGAAGGCGTCGGTGCGGGTGCGCATCCAGGGCGAGGCAGCCTTCCTCAACCTGAAGTCGCGCGAGCTCGGCCATACCCGACAGGAGTTCGATTATCCGATCCCGGTCGACGATGCGCGCGCGCTGCTGGACCTGTGCGTGGGCGGCCTGATCGACAAGCGCCGCCACCTGGTGCTGCATGGCGCGCACCTGTGGGAGGTCGACGAATTCCTGGGCAACAACGCCGGGCTGGTGGTGGCCGAGGTGGAACTCGGCAGCGCCGACGAGGCCTTCGAACGCCCGTCGTGGCTGGGCGCGGAAGTCACCGACGAACTGCGCTATTACAACCTCGCACTGGCATCGCATCCGTATCGCAGCTGGGGCGGTTGAGCGGGCGCAACACTGCGTTCGCGTCCGTTTCGCGGCACAGGCGGCATAGTGGCAGACCTCTTCAAGGTGGGAACGCTCATACGCATCGACATCTGGTCCGACGTCGTCTGTCCCTGGTGCTGGATCGGCAAGCACCGCTTCGAGCGGGGTGTCGCCGCGATGGGTGAGGCGGCGCCGTCGCTGGAAGTGCATCTGCATGCGTTCCAGCTCGATCCGGACGCCGGCATCGAGCCGGTCCCGCTGCGCGAGGCGTACCGCAGCAAGTTCGGCAGCGCCGAACGCACCGAGCAGATCCTTTCGCAGACCCAGCAGACCGGCCGCTCCGAAGGCCTGCCTTTTGATTTCGATCGCGGCCAGGTGCGGGTGAGTACGTTGCCCGCGCATCGGTTGATCTGGCTGGCCGCTCGCGAAGGCGATGCCGCAGCGGTGTCCGAGGCGCTCTATCGCGCCCACTTCGCCGAGGGCCGGAATCTCGCCGACCCGCAGACGCTGGTCGATGCGGGCCGGACCGGCGGGCTGTCGGCCGAACGCGTGCAGGCCATGCTGTCCTCCGACGAGGGCCTGGCCGACGTACAAGCCCAGATTGCCCGGGCCGGGACGCTGGGGATCACCGCCGTGCCCAGCTTCGTCATCGACGGCCGCTACCTGATCCAGGGCGCGCAGCCCCCCGAGGCGTTTGCGCAGATCCTGGCGCAGGTCGCGGCCGAGCAGGCGCAGCCGGGCGCCGCCGATCCCGCTGCAGGCGGACAGGACTGCGGGCCGGACGGGTGCCCGGTCTGAAGCCGGGCCGCGCTTCTGCGACAATGCGGCGGTGCGCCATCGTGGCGCGAAGCCTGGAGGTCCATCCCGCATGCTCCTGATCGGCGTTGCCGGCACCGAACTGACTGCGCGCGAGCGCGACTGGCTGCAACACGATGCCGTGGCCGGGGTGGTGCTGTTCAAGCGCAACTTCGCTTCGCGCACGCAGGTGGCCGAGCTGTCGGCGGCGATCCGTGCCGCCGCGCCGCGGCCGCAGCTGATCTGCGTCGACCAGGAAGGCGGGCGAGTGCAGCGCTTCCGCGAGGGCTACAGCGCGTTGCCGCCGCTGGAGGGTTTCGGGCAGTTGTATGCCCGTGATCCGCGGGCGGCATTGGCGTTGGCCCGCGAGCACGCGTGGCTGATGGCCAGCGAGATCCGCGCCAGCGGCGTGGACCTCAGCTTTGCGCCGGTCGTGGACCTGGCGCGCGGCAACCGTGCCATCGGCGATCGCGCTTTCAGTGATGATCCGCAAGTGGTCGCCGCTTTCACCGGCGCCTACGTGACGGCGATGCACGAGGCCGGCATGGCCGCGACCCTCAAGCATTTCCCCGGCCACGGCACGGTGCTGGAAGATACCCATGTCGATGCCGCGCTCGATCCGCGTCCGCTGGATACGCTGCGCGCCGAAGACCTGGTGCCGTTCGCCGCCGGTATTGCCGCGGGCGCCGACGCGGTGATGATGGCGCACGTGGCCTATCCGCAGGTCGCGCCGGAACCTGCAGGTTACTCGCCGCGCTGGATCGGCGAGATCCTGCGCGGCGAACTCGGCTTCCGCGGCGTGGTGTTCTCCGACGACATCGGCATGGCCGCCTCGTTCAGCGCCGGCGGCGTCAAGGCGCGCGTCGATGCGCATCTGGAGGCCGGCTGCGACGTCGTGCTGGTCTGCCACCCGGAACTGGTCGACGAATCGCTGCAGGCGATCGAAGGCCGCAGCCTCAATACCGCTGCGCTGCTCGGCCTGATCGGCCGCGGTGCGCTTGGCTGGGACGGCCTGCTGGCCGACAGCCGCTATCTAGACACCCAATCCCGCCTGCGGGAACAACTCGGAAAGACCGCCTGATGTCCAATCTCACTCTCCAGCAGGCCGTGGCCCAGGCCGACCTGCTCATCGACCGTCCTGCGCTGGATGCGGCCATCAGCCGTATCGCCGATGCCATCGCCCTTGACTACCAGGGCGAAGTGCCGGTGTATCTGACCATCATGCACGGCGCGTTGCCGTTCTCCGGCCAGCTGGCGCTGGAGTTGGGCGCGCGCAGCCAGGACCTGCAGTTCGATTACCTGCATGCCACCCGCTATCGGGGCGCGACCACGGGCGGCGAGCTGGTCTGGAAGCATCGGCCGGCCACCGCGCTGTTCGGGCGCCGCGTGCTGTTGGTCGACGACATCCTCGACGAGGGCTATACCCTGCAGGCCGTGCGCGAATGGTGCCTGGAGCAGGGCGCCACCGACGTGCGCATCGCCGCGCTGGCGATCAAGCAGCATGACCGTTGCCTCGACGGCGTGCGCGCCGACTACTCGGGCGTGGAAGTGCCGGACCGCTACGTGTTCGGCTTCGGCATGGACGTCAATGAGCTGTACCGCGGCGCGCCCGCGATCTACGCCATGAAGGACTGAGCCGGCGCGCTCGTCCCCTCACCACGGATCATCGGTTCCATGCATTCCATCTCCCTGGCCGTCATCGGCGGCACCGGCGTCTACAAACTGGCCCAGCTCGACGATGTGCAGACCCTGGAAGTAGACACCCGTTTCGGCCAGCCCTCCGGCCCGGTGCGGGTCGGTACGCTGCTCGGCCAGCGCGTAGCCTTCCTGGCACGCCATGGCGAGGGCCATTCGCTGCCGCCGCACAAGATCAACTACCGAGCCAACCTTGCGGCGTTGCAGCAAATTGGCGCGACGCGCGTGCTGGCGCTCAACACGGTCGGCGGCATCACAGACGCCTACGGTCCACGCGTGCTGGCCTGCCCGGACCAGTTGATCGACTACACCTGGGGACGGATCTCCACGCTGTGCGAAGAGCCGGGCAGCGAGGTGTTGCACGTCGACTTCGGCCACCCCTACACGCCGATGTTGCGCAGCAAGGTGCTGGCGGCGGCGCGGGTGACGGGGGTCAAGCTCGTCGACGGTGGTTGCTACGGGGCCACCCAGGGGCCGCGGCTGGAAACGATCGCCGAGATCGCGCGCCTGCGCCGCGACGGCTGCGACCTGGTCGGGATGACCGGCATGCCCGAAGCCGGGCTGGCCCGCGAGCTCGGCCTGGACTACGCCTGCCTGGCGATCGTCGCCAACTGGGCGGCCGGTTGCGGCGATGCACAAGAGATCACCCTGGCCGAGGTGCTGGCCAACGTCGAGGCGGCCTCGGCCGGGCTGCCGGAGCTGGTCGGCGAACTTGCGCGCGGGTGATTGTCTTCGGGTCCCAAGCTTTGCATACTCGGCGCGTGCGTGAGCCGCACAACCACCCATTCAATTTGCAAAGGTCTCGCATCACCATGCCGAACGGTACCGTCAAGTGGTTCAACGACGCCAAGGGATTTGGCTTCATCTCGCCGGAGGACGGCAGCGCTGACGTCTTCGCGCACTTCTCCGCCATCAACTCGAAGGGATTCCGCAGCCTGCAGGAAGGCCAGCGCGTCAGCTACGACGTGACCCAGGGCCCGAAGGGCGCCCAGGCTTCCAATATCACGCCGGTCGGGTAATCCACCCGGTCGTGCATTTGAAACCCCGCTTCGGCGGGGTTTTTTTTTGGCCTTCTTCCTGCCGGTGGGCGCAGTGTTTCTTGCGGCTTGCGAGGGGAGGGGGTTTATTGAGGGGCGCGCTGTGCTGTGGCGGTTTGTATTGTCGGCTTACGGTGCGGGCCCCGCCCTGACGGGAGGGGGCGGCCCGGCTCGGTTGGACATCCTGTCCAACTCGCCTACCGCGGACATCCATGTCCGCTGGCCACCTCCTCCCGCCAGGACGGCGCAGGGCGCGTTGGTATTGATGTCTTCGATTGAGGCGCGCCGGGAGGGTGGAAGAGAAGAGCCTTCGTCCCGGCCGTTATGGCGATCTGCAGGTACCCGGCTTCGAAGCGGAAGACCATCGGGTGTCATCTGCAAGCGGGAGCCGAGCTTTGCTCCTCTTCCTCTCCCGGCGCGCCCGAACGAAGATTGAAGCTCAAAGCGCCTTGCGCCGTCCTGCTGGGATGGGCGCGTCAAAGCGGCACAGGGCGGCCGCGCGGTGAGTGCGGACAGGAGTCCGCCCGAACCGAAAGCCGACAAAACAACCCGCCCACCGCACGCGCGCGCCTCAATAACCCCCTACCTCGCAAGCCGCGGAAAACGTCGATGTACCGGTAAGTGGAGAAGAGCGCTTTTTCGTGGACAACGACAGTCGGGTTTCGTCCTAGGGCGCGGGCGGCAACGCAATCGCTTCGTGTTCGACGCAGGCCACCAGGCGTTCGCCGCTGGCCAGCATGGGTGTCGTGCCGGCGGTGAAGTGCGAGAACGCTGGCAGCACGGTCATGCCCTCGCGAAGCCAGAAAGCGGGGAAACGACGGCGCAGGCCGAGCAGTTCGCATTGCGGGTGCACATGCCCGCACAACACGTGCAGTGCAGGGTCGGGGATCGGCTCGTGGCGCAGCAGGAAGCCTTCGTCCACCACGCGGTTGCCTGCGTCGCGCAGGCCGAAGTCGGCGCTGAGCGCACGGTCGTGATTGCCGCGCACCGCGACCATGTCGATCCGCGCGTGTCGTTCGCGCCAACATTGCCAGTAATCGCGCCAGGCCGCATCGAAGACCGCGCCGTGCAGTACGTCGCCGAGAATCCACAGGGTGCGCACCGGGCGGGCAGCGAGCAGGGCGTCCAGGCGTGCCAAGTCGTGCGCGGTGCCGCCGCGCGGCAGGCCGATGCCGGCGCGGCGGAACAGATCCGCTTTGCCGAGGTGCAGGTCGGCGATCAGCAAGGCCTCGCGTGACGGCCGATAGAGGGCACGATCGCCCAGCAGCAGCACCGTCTCGCCAGCCAATCGCATGGCCTGCTCAGCCGCCATGGCGTTTTTCCAGTTGTTGCGCCGCGCGCAACACCCGGGCTTTCCAATCCTCGGTGCTGAGCTGGCCGCGCACCCGTTCTGCCCACAATGGGAACGACAGCGGGGTGAGGCTGCGCGGCTGGGTGAGCCGCAGCTCGCGCGCCGCGCATTCCTCCAGCGTGGTGGCCAGGCGAGACAGATCCAGTGGGCCGCTCAGCACCTCACGTTCGGCCTGCTCCAGCAGCAAATGGTCCGGGTCGAAGCGGCGCAGCACGTCGTACAACAGGCCCGAAGAGGCCTGCAGCTGGCGTAGGTTGCGCTGCATGCGGCCGGGCAGCTGCGGCACCAGCAGTCCCGACACGCGTGCGATCTCGCGGAATTGGCGGCGCGCGAGTTCGGCCAGGTTGAGGCTCTCGCGCAGATCCTCGAACAATCCGGCAGGGGACAGCAGCTGGGCCAGCAGTTCGGCGTCGGGCAGCGTCTCCTGCGCCGGCGATAGCACCAGGCCGTAGTCGTTGGCCGCGTAGTCGAAGCTGTTGCGCTGGCGTCCCCAGCGCAGTGCAAACAGGGCGGCCAGGCCTTCATGCACCTGGCGGCCTGCGAACGGATACACGAACAGGTGGCGTCCCTCGCGGGTGCGCAGCGTCTCGGCCAGCAGGCGGCCGGGCGCCGGCAGCGCCGACAGCCGCGCCTGCAGCTGCAGTAGCGGGGCGAGCGCGCGCATTTCCGGCGTGTCGTCGGGCGCGCCGAGTTCGGCTTCCACTTCGCGGCCTAGTTCGCCGGATAGCGCCAGGCGGCCACCCATCCAACGCGGCACGCTGCCTTCGCCGCCCTTGGCGAGCCGCACGTAGGCGGTCATGTCTTCCAGCCGCACCAGCTCGAGCAAGCGGCCGGCGAACTGGAAACGGTC
>Ga0160447_100668_pt1 | contig 15026 bp, 10 predicted proteins | sample HID1973K_E1MG_FD_108222 | JGI IMG/M metagenome (GOLD analysis project Ga0160447, IMG submission 108222) | Enriched mosquito-associated microbial communities from UW Madison campus, WI, USA - HID1973K_E1 MG | ecosystem: Host-associated > Arthropoda: Insects > Digestive system > Unclassified ...
ACCGCCGCTGCGACACCGCGCTCGGCGGCAGCCTGGATCACCTGCGGCACGATCTGCGCCGGCGCGGTGACCACGATCAGGTCCGGCACCCAGTCCAGGTCCTTCAATCGTTTGACGGTGGCATTGCCGTCGATCTCGGCATAGCGCGGATTGACCCAGCCGATCTGCCCGGCGAAACCGCCAGCCCTCAGATTGCGCACCACGGCGCGCCCGGCCGATCGTTCGCGCGGGCTGCCGCCGACGACGGCCACCGATTGCGGGCGGAACACGGACTGGAGGTGGTAGGTACTCATGGCGCTACCGTACACGCGGGGGCGATGAGGAGCCATGCACGGCGCTACGCGACGCCACGCCCGCGGTTCTCAATAATCGACGTGGTAATCCTTCGGGAAACCCTGCCCCGACCAGGCGCGCTTGGCGGTCCAGTCGGCCGCCGGCGCGGTCCAGAACGCGTGGTCCGCCGCCAGCCCGAGCGGCAGGAAGCTCAGCGTCGCCATGTACAGGCTGCCGGTCGAGGTGTAGTAGTCGGCGATCTCCGGATGGTGGCCGACGAAACCCAAGGTCAGCCAACCGCGGGCATCGAATGTGCCCGGGTGCTCGTACAGGTTGCGCTTGACCGCGGTGAGCGCGGCGCGGACCTGGCCGGGCGACACCTTCTCGGGCAGCTGCTCCATCAAGGCCAGCTGCGCCAGCGCCTGGAATGCGCCGGAGCGGTAAGTGATCGAGCGCCCGATCGGCGGATACGTGCCTTCCGGCGAGATCATGCGCTCCTGCTGCTCGCCGTAACGGCGCATGCGCTTGAGTGCGCGCTCGTAGCTTTCGTTGAACGCCTTCGGATCGTGCCGCGCATGTTCGCGCAATACGTCGACCATCATCGGGTGCATCACGTAGGCGTTGTAGTAGTCGTACGCGAAGTGCGGACCGTCGCTGTACCAACCGTCGCCGACGTACCACTCCTCGAGTTTCTGTAGCGCGTAGTCGACCCGCATCGGATCCCACGCGACGTCGATCGAGCGCAGGAAGGTCTCGCTCATCGCCGCGAACAGCAGCCAGTTGTTGTACCAGGGCTTGCGGTCGCGCAGCGAAGCGAACGCGGCGATCGCGCGCTGCTTGGTGCGCGCATCCAGCGGCGCCCACAGCGCCTCGGGCGCGCGCAGGAAGGCGTGGGCCAGGTAGGCGGCATCGACAATCGGCTGGAACTTCGCGCCGAAATCCAGGCGATCGGGACTGGCGGGGTCGAACGCATGCACCAGGCCTTCGAGTGCGGCTTCGCGCAGCTGGCGCCGGCGCCGCCCCTCCTCGCTCGCATCGTCCGGCAGCGCCAACCACGGCGCGATGCCGGCGTAGGTGCGGCCGACCGCCTCGACATAGGTCGCCGCAGGTTCGGGGGCGTAGTTGGCACCCTTCTCCACCGGCATGTTGCGGACCAGCATGCCGCGCGCCAGGTTCTCCACCACCGGCGCGGCCATGCGATCGAGCTGCTGCCACCAGTACGCACGGTCATCGCCGGCCAGGGCCGCGGTGGCCGGCGCGGCTGGCGCCAACGCGGCAACGCCCGGCAGCGAGGCCGCGCCAGCACCGATCGAAAGGGTCTGCAGGAACTGGCGTCGATGCATGGCTTTCCTCAAGGGTCGAGCAGGTAGCGGCGACGTTAGCGCAACATCACTGCGAGGAGTGCGTAGGCACACGCGGGAGTCGGCCGCGTCGGTTCAATCCTTGTCCCGCTTGAACACCACCGTCAACGGCGTGGTCGGATCGCGCACCAGCAAATGATCCCCGCGCAGGCAGTAATCGTGCGTGCCGGGCGTACCGTTGATCTCCAACTGGTAGCAGCCGCCCTGCTCGCCCACGATGCGGTAGTTGCGCGCGAGTGCATCCGGGATGCCGGCCACGCGCATCACCAGCGCCTGCTCGGTGATCTCGATGCGCCCCTGCGCGAATACCTCGCGGATTTGCGGCGCCGCCTGCGAGGGAATCCCGTCGCGGCGCGCCTGCTCGATCGTCGCCTCCAGGTCCACCGTCCAATGGCCCCACAACGGCGAGCGGCCGGTGCAGGCCGCCAGCATCGCCAGGCTGGCCAGCAATAGCGCGCGCGACAGGCGGCTTCCCAGTGCAGTCATGCGTCTCCCCCGAGGACGTGAGCGGCGATCATCGGGCAAGCGCCGGCATCGCATCAATCCCGGGTCGCGCCCAGGTTCAGCCGTGCCGGCTGGAAGACCCTTCGACGCCTTCGGCCGCCTGGGCTTCGCGCTCGCGGGCCGAGGCGTCGGCCTCGAACAGCTGCATCAGGTCCGCGCGCGCCTGGCGCGAGGTCTGGATCACCGCCGCTTCGTCGTCGTAGACCAGGTATTGGTTGCGCAGCAGTTCCTCGTCGTGCTGGCGGAATCGCTTGATCGACCGCTTGGCGATCTCGCCCGACAGGCCCAGCGCGATCAACATGCGCTCGCTCAGTTCCAGGCTGGAACCGAGCACTTCGCGGAACGGCTCGGCCCCCAGGTCCATCAGTTTCCAGGCGTGCTGGCGGTTGCGCGCACGTGCCAGCACCAGGGCCTGCGGGTACATCCGCCGGACCAGGCGGGCGGCCTTGATGTTGGTGTCCGGGTCGTCCATCGCCATCACGAAGACCTTGATGCGGTCGGCGCCGGCCGCGCGCAGCAGGTCCGGCCGGGTCGGGTCGCCGTAGTACAGCTGCGCGCCGAAGCGGCGCAGGTCCTCGACCGTCTCCGGATTGTGTTCCAGCGCCACGAACGGGATGCGCTTGGCGGTGAGCAGGCGCGCGACGATCTGGCCGAAGCGGCCCATCCCGGCGATCAGCACCTTGGGCGCGTCTTCGTCGATGTCGTCGTAGGGGCGCGAATCCTGCGGCGCAGGCGGCGCCGCGCCGAGCCAGCGTTGCATGCCCAGCAACAGCAGCGGCGTCAGCGCCATCGACAGGCCGACCACCGCCACCAGGCGATCGTGGTTGGCGGCATCGAGCAGGCCGACGCGATGTGCTTCATTGAACACGACGAAGGCGAACTCGCCACCCAGCCACAGCACGCTGCCCAACATCAGGCAGCTGCGTATCGGCAGCCTCGCCAACTTTCCGATCACGAACAGCAGCACGAACTTCACCACCAGCAACAGGCCGACGGCGCCTGCCACCAGCAGCGGTTCGGCGACGATGCGGTCCAGATCGATGCCCATGCCGACCGCGATGAAGAACAGACCCAACAGCAGGCCTTCAAAGGGCTCGATCTGCGATTCCAGTTCGTGCCGGTATTCCGAATCGGCCAGCAGCACGCCGGCCAGGAAGGCGCCCAGGCTGGGACTGAGCCCGGCCTCCTGCAGGAACCACGCCGTGCCCAGCACCACCAATAGCGCGCTGGCGGTGAACACCTCCGGCAGGCGGGTGCGCGCCACTACGCGGAACAGATGGCGCAATGCGAAGCGGCCGAACAGGATCACCACCGCCAGCGCGCCCAGCGCCTTGGCCACGTCCTGCCACTGCAGCACATCGTTGCGCACGCCCCCGAGCAGCGGGATCGCCGCCAGCAGCGGGATCGCGATCAGGTCCTGGAACAGCAGGATCGCGAAGGCCAGCCGGCCGTAATCGCTGTTGAGCGCCTTGTGCTCGGCCAGCAGCTGCAGGCCGACCGCAGTCGAGGACAGCGCCAGCGCCAGGCCGATGATCAGCGCGCCGCGCCACCCGAAGTGGTCGGCCATCAGCAAGGCGCCCAGTGCGACGGCGGTCAACAGCACCTGCGCGGTGCCGGCGCCGAACACCGAGCGCCGCATCAGCTTCAATCGCGCCGGCGACAGCTCCAGGCCGATCACGAACAGCAGCATCACTACGCCGATCTCGGCCGCCGCCAGGATGCGGTCGGCATCCTGCACGAAGCCCAGCCCGTCCGGGCCCAGCACCACGCCGGCGACCAGATAGGCCAACACCGCGCCGAGCCCCAGCTTCTTGAACACCGGCACGGCGATGATCGCCGCCAGCATCAGCACCAGGGCCAATTCCAGACCGCCGCTATGCATCGAGGAATCTCCAGACAGGCGCTTCATTATGGCCCCAGCCCATCGCCGGCGAATTGCAACGCCGTGGCATACGCCATTCATCGCGCGTGCCTTGACCCGACCCCGCCATCGGCGCAGACTGCGCGCGCCGCCGGCGGGCCACCCCGCCGGCGCGTCCATTTGGAGTCCCGAACCGATGTCCAGCGACAGTCACCCTAGACCCTGGTCGACGCCAGCGCCGGTTACCGCCTGATCGCTCGGGAGGTTCGCCGCGCCGTCGTCGACGACGGCCAACCACGTGATTCACGTGATCCAGGCGAACCATGAACAACGATGACCTGCTGCGCCCGATCGATGGCGCCGATGCACTGACCGCACCGCTGGCCGAGCTCAACACCGCCGACGCGGTGGAGTACCTCAATGCGCTGGACGAGGCGGAGACCACCGCGCTGCTGGAGGCACTGCCGCTGCCGCGCGCGGTCAAGATCCTCGAACAGCCCGAGCTGCGTCATGCCAGCGAGCTGATCGCCGCGCTGCCGGCCGAGCGCGCCGCCGCCCTGCTCGGGCAGATGGCCGACGACCGCGCCACCGACATCTTCCATGAACTGGACGAACCCGACCGCCAACGCCTGCTGTGGCGCTTGAGTGCCGAGGCGCGGCTGTCGATCCAGAAGCTGATGCGCTATCCGCCGAACACGGCGGGTGCACTGATGACCACCGAGTTCGTGGCGGTGCCGACCGACTGGACCGTCGGCCGCACCCTGCAATACGTGCGCGAGGTCGAGCGCAGCCGCGAGACGGTGTATGCGATCTACCTGCTGGACCCGGCCACCCGCATGCTCGAGCAGGTGGTGACGATGCGCCGGCTGATCACCGGCCAGCCGGACACGCCGATCATGGACGTGGCCCAGGTCAACCCGCCGGTCGGCGTGGACCCGCTGCTGGACCAGGAAGAAGTCGCGCGGCTGATCCGCCGCCACGACCTGCTGGCGATCCCGGTGGTGGACCCCACCGGCCACATCCTGGGCATTGTCACGGTCGACGACATCCTCGATGCGCTGATCGCCGAGTCCACCGAGGACGTGCAGAAGTTCGGCGGCGTGGAAGCGTTGGACAAGCCGTACATGCAGATTGGTTTTGTCGAGATGATCCGCAAGCGCGCCGGCTGGCTGAGCGTGCTGTTCCTGGGCGAGATGCTGACCGCCAGCGCCATGCAGCATTTCGAGGACGAGCTGGCGCGGGCGGTGGTGCTGACGCTGTTCATTCCGTTGATCATGAGTTCGGGCGGCAACTCCGGCTCGCAGGCGACCTCGCTGGTGATCCGCGCGCTGGCGTTGCGCGAACTGCGCCTGCGCGACTGGTGGAAGGTCGCGCTGCGCGAGCTGCCGAACGGTGTCGTGCTCGGCAGCATCCTCGGCGTGCTGGCGATCATCCGCATCGCGGTCTGGCAGAACGCTGGCCTCTACAACTACGGCGACCATTGGCAGCTGGTGGCGCTGACCATCGGCGCGGCGCTGGTCGGCATCGTGACCTTCGGTTCGCTGTCAGGCTCGATGCTGCCGTTCATCCTGCAGCGGCTGGGCTTCGACCCGGCCAGCGCGTCGGCGCCGTTCGTGGCCACGTTGGTGGACGTGACCGGCCTGGTGATTTATTTCAGCATTGCGGCGGCGATCTTGAGCGGGACGCTGTTGTAACGGCGCGGCGGTCGGGACGTGGTTACACCGCGCGCGATCCGACCTTCGCAGGTCGTTGTGGGAGCGGCTTCAGCCGCGACAGCAAACCTTCCGCGGCGAGGAGATCTTCTGCCCTGGAAGAAGTCGGGGCTGAAGCCCCTCCCACAGTGCACCGCCCGGCACCCGAAGTTCGCCTACGGCCGCTTATCGACGGCGTGCGGCTGGGCGCTTCTTGGCCACTGGTTTCTTGGCCGCAGATTTCTTGGCGGGTGATTTCTTCGCCGCTGCCTTCTTCGCGGGAGCCGCCGGCTTGGACGCGCGCTCTTCGCTCACCCGCCGCGGCGGCGGGCGACGCCCGGGCGTCAACGCGCGCCAGGCGTGGCCGCCGTTGAGCGCGAGCAGGGCGTCGGCGGCGGCAGGGCCTGCGCTGCCGGCGGGATAGTTGGGGAAATCGTTCGGCGGCTCCTTCCACGCGTCCAGGATCGGCTGCACGATGCGCCAGGCGCCTTCCACCATCGCCGCATCCTGGAACAACCCGGATTCGCCGTTCATGCAATCGCGCAGCAGCTGTTCGTAGCCGACGGAGTATTCCTTCGGGAACCAGTCGCGGTAGCGGAAGTCCATCCGCACCGGTGCCAGCGCGACCTGCGGCCCCGGCCGCTTGACGTCGAACTGCAGCGAAATGCCCTCGTCCGGCTGGATGTGCAGCACCAGCCAGTCCGGACCATAGCCGCCGACCTCGGTGCTGCGGAACGGCGCCAGCGGCGCGGGCTTGAAGCGGATCGCGATCTCGGTGGTGCGCTCGCGCAGGCGTTTGCCGGTGCGCAGGTAGAACGGCACGCCCGCCCAGCGCCAGGTGTCCACCTGCAGCTTCATCGCCACGTAGGTTTCCGTGTTGGAGTCGTCCGGCACCGTGTCTTCCTCGCGATAGCCGGGCACCGCGACGCGGTTGGCCGCGCCGGCCGCGTACTGCCCGCGCACCACGTCTTCGGGCTTCAGCGGCCGCACCGCCTCGATCACTTCGGCGCGGCGCCGGTGCATGGCTTCGGTGGTGAACGCCGACGGCGGCTCCATCGCGATCATCGCCAGCAGCTGGAACAAGTGGTTGGGCACCATGTCGCGCAGGCAACCGGTCGGATCGTAGAAGCGCCCCCGCCCTTCCACGCCGATGGTTTCGGCGGCAGTGATCTGCACATGGTCGATACGATCGCGGTTCCACACCGGCTCGAACAGGCCGTTGGCGAAACGGAACGCGAGGATGTTCTGCACCGTCTCCTTGCCGAGGAAATGGTCGATGCGGAACACCTGGTCCTCGTCGAGCACGCGCGCGACGATCTCGTTGAGGCGACGCGCGCTCGGCACGTCGTGGCCGAACGGCTTCTCCACGATCACCCGCTTCCAGCCATTGCCCTCGCGCTGCTTCACCAGCCCGGCCGCGCCGAGGTTGAGCAACGCCGGCTCGAAGAAGCGCGCGGCCGTGGCCAGGTAGAACAGCACATTGCCCTGCGTGCCATAGCGCGGCTGCAGTTTTTCCAGCAGCGTGCCGAGCTTTTCGTAGGCGGCCAGGTCGGTGAAATCGCCGCGCAGGTAATGCATGCGTTCGCGCAGCCAATCCCAGGCGCCCTGGTCGAAACCGCCGTCACTCTGGAATTCGGCATCGCGCGCGCCGAGCAGCTCGCGCATCTGCCTGCCGATGTTGGTGCGCCAGGTACGTTCGCTGATGTCGCCGTGGTCGACGCCGACGATGGCGAAGTGTTCGCCCAGTCCGCCGGAGCGGCGCAGGTTGTACAGCGCGGGCATCACCAAGCGGCGGGTGAGGTCGCCGCGGGCGCCGAGCACGACGATGATGCAGGGGGGAGAGGGAGATACGGCAACAGTCATCGGCAACTCCGGTCTGGGGTCGGAGGGCGTGCGCGCCGGTCTGGCGCAGGCGCCCGATCACGTGCCGGATCGAAGCCGGCCCCGGCATGGTCGCACAGGCGCGTGGCGGGGCTGTTCTCGCGCGAACAGCACCCTCACCCCTACCCCGCTCCCGCAATCGGGAGAGGGAGCACTGCGAACCGATCGCGCAATGCGCGAGGACACCTTTTCCCATTACTTGGGAGAATGTTTTTAGTTGCTCTCGCGCAGGAAGCGCGCCATCGAGGAGACACCTGGCACCGCCGGCTCGAACTGGCCGGCGACGTCGACGAAGCCGCGCATGATCGCGATCTCGCGCGGGGTGCGGTTGAGGCCGTCGCGGCGGTCCGGATCGGCGCCGGCACGCAGCAGGCGCTGCACCAGCAGCGGCAGCCCGTGCAGCGCGGCCAGGTGCAACGGACCGAAGCCGCGCGGATCCTGCACGTCCAGCGACACGCCCTCGTCGAGCAGCCGCTCGACGCCGGCCAGCACGATCTGTTCGTCGCAGGCGGTGCCCGGTTCGGCGCGCGCGCCCAGCAACAACAACAGCGGACTGACCCGGCCGGCGGCGACGCGCTCGGGGTCGGCGCCGGCCAGCAGCAGCGTGTCGAGCAAGGCCAGCAGGCGGCTGCGCTCGCGGGCGGTGAATCCATACAACGCCGCGCAGTGCAGCGGGGCCAGTTCCTGCGCGTCGCCGGCATGCACGTCGGCGCCGGCGGCCAGCAGGCGCGCGGCGATATCCGGCAGGCCCAGCGCGGCGGCCAGCATGAGGACGGTGACGCCACCGGGCAGACGGTGTTCGATCTGCGCGCCGGCATCGAGCAGGGCCACCACGATGGGGGTCTGGCGCATGCTCACTGCCGCCGACAACGGCGTGGCGCCGCTGGCGGCCGCGTGTTGCGGATCGGCGCCGCGCGCCAGGCACAGGTCGACAACAGCCGCGTGGCCACTGCCGGCCGCACGCAGCAACGCGGTGCAACCCTGGGCATCGACGGCATCCACCGGCAGGCCGAGATCGATCAGGCGACGGACCGCATCGGCGTCGCCGCGGGTGGCGGCGGCCGGCACGTCGGCGGCGCGCAGCGTGCGGCGCGGCAACGGCCATACCCGCCAGTCCAGCCAATCGGCCAGGTCGCGGCGGCCGATCGACAGCGCCACGCCCAGCGGGGTCTGGCCATCGGCGGCGCGGGCGTCCGGCGATGCGCCCTGCATTACCAGCAGTTTCAGCGAGGCTTCGCGGCCGAGCGCGGTGGCCAGGTGCAAGGCAGTCATGCCGTGGCTGTCGCGGGCTTCACGGTCGACGCCCCGGTCCAGCAGGGCCTGCTGCAGGCGCAGCCAACCCAACCGCACGGCCAGCGACAGCGGCGGATCGCCCGCGGCCGGGTGCGCGAACGGATCGGCGCCGCGTTCAAGCAGGTCCAGTGCGAACTGCTCCAGCCCGCGCGAGGCGCTGTCGTGCTGCACGCAGGCGGTCAGCAGACGGGTCAGGCCACCGGCGCCAGCCGGCGAAACGCCGTGGCGCAGCAGGACCTGCAAGGTCGGCACCGCGTCCAGGCCGCGCGAGAGCAACGCGAACATCGGCACGTCGCCACAGGCATCACGCACTTCCGGGGGGGCCCCGTGGCGCAGCAGCCAGTCGACGGCTGGCGGATTCAACGCCAGGTGCGGATCGTGCAGCAGTTCGCCCAGTTCCTGTGCGGCACACAGCCGTGCCAACGCGGCCAGGCCTTCGCTATTGCCCAGTTGCAGGCCTTCGCGCAGCAGCACCAGCGGTGGGCGGTCCGGCGGCACGAGGGCGGCCGTCGGCTCGCCCTCGTTGCGGCTGTCGGTGACCGCGGACGGCAGCGGGTAGTGTGGATCGAGCAGCGCGACGATGCTCCAGCGCCCAGCTTCGGCGGCGAAATCGACCGCGCGACGCCCGCCGTGGTCGGCCTGGTCGGGCGGCAGGCCCAGCTCCAGCAGACGCTGCACCAACGCCGGGGAGACCTGTTCGGCCGCACAGGCGAGCAGCACCGCGTTGCGACCGTCGCTGTCGACGGCGGTGAAATCGGCCTTGCGGCCCAGCAGCTGCTCCAGCACGCCGGCACGCGCGCGTCGCGCCGCATCCAGGAACGGCGTGCGCCCGAGCAGATCGCGCGCTTCCAGGTTGGCACCGGCGCCGAGCAAGGCTTCGACGATGTCGCCATGGCCGGCCTGCGCCGCCTCGTGCAGGGCACTGCGACGCTGGCGGTCGCGCGCATCGATGCGCGCCTTGTGCTTGAGCAGCAGCTGCACGCCGGCCGGATCGTCTTCTTCGGTGCCGGCGGCGGCCAGCAACACCGGGCTGCCTTCGGCCGGTTCGGGTTTCGCGCCGCGCTCGAGCAGGAAGCGCGCCAAGCGCCAGTTGCCGGCCTGGCAGGCGATCGCCAGCGGCGAGCGGCCATCGTTGTCGAGTGCATCGACGTCGGCGGCGGCGTCGCGCAACAACGCGGCCACGCCCGGGTCGGAACTGCGCACGGCATGGTGCAACGGGGTGTGGCCTTCGCCGTCGGCGACGCGCGGATCGGCGCCGTTGGCCAACAGCGTCATCACCGCATCCGGCCGCCCGTGCCAGCTGTCGCGGGTGGCGGCCAGCAGCGGCGTCATGCCGCGATGGGCGCGATTGAGGTCCACCCGGCGCACGATCAGCTCGCGCAGCAGGCGCAGGTCCGGCAATACCGCCGCCAGTACCGCCAGGCTGCGCTGGTCGCGCCAGTCCTCGGCCGGTAAGGCGTGCGCGTCGGCCCCGGCTTCCAGCAACTGCAGCGCGCGATCGACGCGTCCGCCGCGGGCCGCTTCGTACAGCGCGGGCACCCACTCGTGGCGGGGCAGGCTTTCCAGCGGCAGGGTCTCGGCGGCGCCTTCCAGCAGCTCGCGGGCCTGCGGGCCGGCGACCGGCGCATCGATGGCGGCGGCGGCAGGCAGGCGCTGCAGCAACAGGTGCAACGCAGGCGCCAGCAGCGCAGCCAACACCGTCAGCGCCCAGCGGACGCCGCCGGCGAGCAAGCCCGGCCAGGCCAACACGAGCCCGAGCGCACACACCGCCAGCACGCTGCCGGCCACCGCCAGGCCGCGCCAGGCATGCAGTTCGCGTCCCGCCAGGCCATGCCAGCGCGCGCGCAGGGTGCCGCCCTCACGCTCCAGCGAATGCCAGACCGGCCAGGTGCGCCACAGGCCGAGCAACGCGGCGCTTACCGCCACGCTCAGGACCAGTACCGCCGAAAGACTGCCGCTGTCGCGCAATGCGCCCAGCGGCCAGGCGACCAGCAATGCGACAAGGGCGCCGCCGCCCGCCCACAGCCCGAGCAGCGCGGCGACGTCCGGCAGCAACGCGCGCGGCTGCAGCGGCTGCGGCACCGCACGCCAACCGCGCCACCACGACACGCCCAGCGCGAATGCCGGCTGCGCCAGCCACAGGCCGAGCGCGGCTGCCACACCACCGAATCCCGCCAACAGCGACAGCAACACGCCGGCGGCCAACGCGAGGGGCGCGAGGGGAAGCGAACGCGGGCGCGCGGTCGACGGCTCAGTCATCGCGACGCTCCGGCACGCCTGGCGGGGGCGGCGGCAGCTGCAGATAGAACCCGCTGGCGACCAACTCGCGCCGCACTGCGTCCACGTCGGCACGGGCCAGCTTGCGCCCGGCGTCGAGCGTCACTTCGAGCACGAACGCGAACGGGCCCAGCTGCGCCCGCAGCGGATCCGGCAGCGCGTCGAAGACGTCGCGCGTGGCGAGATAGACGTAGGTGTCCTGCTTGCGTTGGCTTTTGTAGACGTAGGCTTGCATGCGCGCGGGCGGACTACGCCCAGCGGAATATGAGAGGAGGTGGTTGGAATTGTGTCGGAAACCCGCCATTGGCGAAAGGTTCGCCATCCTCACAAGCGTCGCGTGACGCCGTTTAGGTTCATCAACCTGCACCCGGGCTGCCCTCCACGCCCGCCCCGTATACTCCCGCCACTTCAGTGCAGTCCCCGGAATCGAGCTTGAAGCCAGCGCAGCCGTCGCCCCGCATGGCGCCCCTCGCCATCACCGCGTTCACTTCCACCACCGCCGTGGGCGCCGGGCTGGCCGCCCAGGCGCAGGCGTTGCGTGAACAGCGCAGTGGCCTGCGCCGCAACGATTTCGGCGCGCAGCCGCTGGATTGCTGGATTGGCCGCGTCGAGGGCCTGGAAGCGGCGCCGCTGCCGGCCGCGCTGAGCGAGTGGGAATCGCGCAATCATCGGCTGGCCTGGCTGGCACTGCAGCAGGATGGCCTGCCGCAGGCGCTGCAAGCGGCGGTCGCGCGCCATGGCGCCGACCGCATCGCGGTGGTGCTGGGCACGTCCACGTCCAGCATCGGCGCCAGCGAGGAGGCCTATACCCGGCTGGATCGCGATGCCGACGGCGGCGAGCACTTTCCCGCCGACCTGGCGCGTCCGCGCCTGCACACGCCGCACTCGCTGGGCCTGTTCGTGCAGGCGGCGACCGGCCTGCGCGGGCCTTGCGTGACCGTGGCGACGGCCTGCTCGTCCAGCGCGAAGGTGTTCGCGCAGGCGGCGCGGCTGCTGCGCGCGGGGCTGGCCGACGCCGTGCTGGTCGGCGGGGTCGATACGCTGTGCGGCAGCGTGCTGTTCGGTTTCCATTCGCTGCAGCTGGTCGCCGCCGAGCCCTGCCGTCCGTTCGATGCGCGCCGGCTCGGCCTCTCGCTCGGCGAAGCCGGCGGCTACGCATTGCTCGAACGCGACGCCGCCGAGCCGCTGGCCTGGCTCGCCGGCTATGGCGAGTCCAGCGATGCCCACCACATGTCCGCGCCGCACCCCGAGGGCCTGGGCGCGAAGCTGGCGATGGCGCAGGCGCTGCAGCGCGGCGGCATCGACGCCGCCCAGGTCGGCTATCTGAACCTGCACGGCACGGCCACCCCGGCCAACGACAGCATCGAGGCCGCCGCCGTCGCCGCGCTGTTCCCGGACACCCTGCACGCGAGCAGCACCAAGGGCTGGACCGGCCACACGCTGGGCGCAGCCGGCATCGTCGAGTCGGCGATCGCCCTGCTGGCGCTGCGCGATGGCCTGCTGCCCGGCACCCTCAACAGCAGCGAAGCCGACCCCGCCTGCGGCCCGCAGATCCGCTTCGCCCCGGCACAGCGCCACATCGATTACGCCATGAACAACTCCTTCGGCTTCGGAGGCAACAACTGCGCGTTGTTGTTTGCACGCGCATGAGCCTGCTTGCCCGCATCGAAGGCATCGGCTTCTGGAGCCACGGCCTGCCGGACTGGACGCACGCGCAAGGCTTCGCGCGCGGCGAAACCACCGAAGCCGCGACTCCGGCACGCCCTGCACCGCGACTGCTGGCGCCGAACGAGCGCCGGCGCGCACCCGACAGCGTCGCGGTGGCGCTGGAAGTCGCCCTCGCCGCCTGTGAGGCCGCCGGCCGCGACCCGGCCACGTTGTCGTCGGTGTTCGCTTCCACCCACGGCGACCTGGCGATCACCGACTACATGTGCCGCACGCTGGCCAGCGAACCGCAGGCGATGTCGCCGACGCGCTTCCACAACTCGGTGCACAACGCCGCGGCCGGTTATTGGACGATCGGCGCGGGCGCAATGGCCCCGGCGACTGCCATCAGCGCCTATCGGGCCAGCTTCGCGCAGGGCCTGATCGAGGCGCTGGCACAGCTGGCCGATGGCAGCGACGCCGTACTGCTGGTCGCTTACGACGCCGGTGGCGCTGGCGCGCTCGGCGAGATGGCGCAGAGCGAAGGCCTGCTCGGCGCGGCCCTGGTGCTGTCACGCGACGAGGACGCTCGCGCGGTTCCCGGGCCCCTGCTGCGCGCCCATTGGCAATCCGGCGACGCGGCGGCCGGGACGGGCCGACTTGCACGCCACGTCGCCAACAACATCATGGCGCCGATGCTGCCGCTGTTCGATGCACTGGCCTGCGGCCAAAGTAGTGCGGTCGTCCACGCCGGCCTCGACCGCCGCCTGCTGCTGGAACTGTCATGACCCGCCTGGCCGCGCCGCCCGCTTCGTTGGCCCACGACACCGCGGTGGTGATCCCCGCGCTCAACGAGGCCGGCAGCATCCGCGCGGTGGTGCAGGACGCGCTGGCGCATTGCCTGCGGGTGATCGTGGTCGACGATGGTTCCGACGACGGCACCGCCGCGCGCATCGCCGATCTGCCGGTCATCGTGTTGCGTCATCCGCAGCGGCTGGGCAAGGGCGCTGCCTTGCGCAGTGGCTTCGCCGAGGCGCTGCGCCTGGGTTGCCGCGGCGTGCTGACCATGGATGGCGACGGCCAGCATGCCGCCGCCGACCTGCCGCGACTGCTCGCCGCCGCGGCCACGCACCCGGACTGCATCGTGATCGGCGCGCGCCTGCAGCGCCGCGCACAGCAGCCCTGGCCGCGGCGCATGGCCAACGAGTTCGGCGACTGGGGCATTGCCTGGGCCTGCGGCTATCGCATCGCCGACACCCAGAGCGGACAGCGCTACTACCCCGCCGCGGTCTGCCGGCTTGGCGACGTGCCGGGCGAGGATTTCGTGTTCGAGGCGCAGCTGCTGATTTCCGCGGCGCGCGAACTCGGCTTCGGCGTGGTGTCGGTACCGATCGAATCGCGCTACCGCGGCGATCACGGCGAAAGCTTCCGGCCCAGCCACTTCCGGCCGCTGCGCGACCTCTACCGCATCACCCGCCACGTGGTGGTGCAGGTGTTGTCGCGCGGTCGTGTCGTGCAGGCGTATCGACACTGCCGCGCGAACGCCCCGCGCATCCACGACCCGCGCGGCGACCTGGCCACGCCGCCGCACTGAACGCTCAGGCCATCGCGCCGTTGACGCCGATCACCTGGCCGCTCACGTAAGCGGCCGCCTCCGAACACAGGAAAGCGACCAACGCGGCGACTTCCTCCGGCTTGCCGGCGCGCCCGGCCGGCACGGTCTGGCGGATCAGTTCGGGCGGAAACGCTTCGGCCGCCATCGCACCTTCGATCACGCCCGGCGCGACCACATTGACGGTGATGCCGCGGCTGGCCATCTCGCGCGCCAGCGATTTGGAGGCCCCATGCAGCGCCGCCTTGGCCGCGGCGTAGTTGGTCTGGCCACGATTGCCGAGCACCGCCGCCACGCTGGAGACGCTGACGATGCGGCCCCAGCGGGTGCGCGCCATCGGCAGCAGCAGCGGCTGGGTGACATGGAAAAAGCCATGCAGCGAAACGTCGATGACGCGCCGCCACTGCGCCAGGTCCATGCCGGCCATCGGCGCGTCGTCGTGGATGCCGGCGTTGTTGACGACGACCTGGATCGGCCCCTGCGCCAGCAGCTCCTGCATGGCCGCTGCGGTGGCGTCGGCATCGGCGACGTCGAAGGCCACCGCCTGCGCCGAGCCGCCGCCGGCTCGGATATCGGCGGCCACCGCCTCGGCGCGCGCCAGGTGGGCGTGCGCATGCACGATCACATGC